>Ga0193753_10002207_pt1 | contig 15724 bp, 11 predicted proteins | sample H1c2metaG_FD_144925 | JGI IMG/M metagenome (GOLD analysis project Ga0193753, IMG submission 144925) | Soil microbial communities from a riparian zone of the East river system, Colorado, United States - H1c2 | ecosystem: Environmental > Terrestrial > Soil > Riparian zone | place: USA: East... | reverse complement strand
CTTCATCGGTGGGATTCATGAACATGGAGGAGTAACCGGTGGTCTGGTTGAGAGGCTCGTTCTGAACGGCAACGTAGTTGATGGGAACGCCTGCGGCCTCATACGCGCGAATGAATTTGGTGAAGTAGAGGGAGAGTGCTCGGAAGTTGGCGGTGTTGAACGAACCGCCATCGAGCGTGCCGCCGTCCTTCATCCATGCCGGAGGCGACCAGGGGAGAGCCATGACCTTCATCCTGGGATTGACGGCGATGGCCTCGCGCAGGGTGGGAAGAATGTAGGCCTTGTCGTGGTCAATGGAGAAGTCCCGCATGTTGGGATCGGTGTCGTTGTCGGCGAGGTCGTCGTAGGTATAGCTGCTGAGCGAGAGGTCAGTGGCGCCCATGGGCTGACGTAGGAAGCTGAGGTGAATGCCGTTCTCGCTGAAGAGATCCTGCATCAGGGCCATACGCTGGGCGGGCGTGAGCTTGTTCTGGACGAGCCATGCGCCGGAGTCATTGAAGGTGCCGCCGACGCCTTCGAGCTGCTGGAAGTGGATGGTGTCATCCACGTTGATGGCGAGCTGGCTTGCCGTTCCGGGGGTGAAGGTAAGGGAGGGCTGCGGGGCGAGAAGCGAGGTCTGATCAGGCGTGGTCTGGACGACCCCGACGACCTGCGCATGTACAGGCAGAAGGGTGACAGAGAGAAGAGAGGCGAGAAGGGCCGGTTTTAGAAGAAAACCGATTGTCTTGGGTGTCAAGGAGGATGTGCTCATGGTGGCCCCTTTCTGTTTTTGGAACCGGACAATTAAGCTATCACAGGGTGTGGCAAATCGTTTTCGATCCGCCATAATGCCGGGCCGGTCTTTTCCACCTCCGCCATTGCGATTTCGCTATCGGCTTGACCGAAAGCTCCCGACCTCATCCAGCCAGGGACCGGAATGAAGTCATTCAGCTCGCGCGCCGAGGATGCCGTCCATTTGTCTGGACGGCATTGAAGTAAGACCGATCAAGTTGATCCGAATTTCAAGCTTCCGCGAGACGTGTCCCGTGCGCAGGAGCTTCCTCGCCAAGGGACGCGCGGTCGTGGCAGGGTGAGTCGCAAAAATGCAGAATTGTGCGAGCAGGCTTCTCGGCTCGTAGAAAATGCTGAGTTGTCTCAACACCGTTCGCCGGTCATAGTAGATTTTTTTCCCGGCCAGACGGTCATCCGGGTCGAATGCGTACACACGCAGAGTGCGAAGTCGACTCGTCCGCCCGGTCGCCGGAAGACCACGCCAGCCGCGCAGGCGGGTACCGCGAATCACGCCGATGGACAGGCTGGCTGGACGCCAGCAGAAGATTGCCAGCGAACGGGACCGGAAGTTGGCAGCCGCCAGGCAGCAGCGGCAGATTCGTCGGCATCAAGACAAAGAAGGAAGCTTGAGATCTTGCATTACGCGAGGACGAGAGCAAACCAGTCTTCTGCTGCTAACCGACGCTTTCAGGGATAATCATGTGCCGGGCTTGTACAAAGAAGAAACGGGTCGGGGCAACCCATGAAAAGGAATCTTGAACATGATCAGACCAAAAAGCATTTTTGTTCTTCTGGCTGCGCTGACCATAGCCCAGCTCTCCTGGTCCCAGGATTTGGGAGGATGGACGGATTCTTACGTAAAGGGGCTTGCCCCTGCAAAACACTTCAGCGGGACCATTGTGGCCGAGAAGAACGGCCAAGTGCTTATCCAAAAGAGTTACGGTGCGGCGGTCGAAGGATGGCAGATCCCAAATTCTCCGGAGACGAAATTCGAGATTGCATCGTTGAGCAAGCAATTCACGGCTGCCGCAATCCTGCAGCTCGCCGACGCCGGCAAATTGAACGTCGAGGATCCGGTCAACAAATACTATCCGGAAAGCCCTCCAGCGTGGAAGGGGATGACGATCCATCACCTTCTGACCCACACGTCGGGTCTCCCCGATAACGAATGGGAGAACTTCTACAAAGGTAAAGCCGCGCCCTACACAACGGAGGAGTAGGTTAGGACTTTTCGTGACCGCCCCCTGGGTTTCCAGCCAGGTACCGCATGGAAATACAGGAACACGGAGTACTACCTGCTGGCTTACATCGTCGAGAAGCTTTCTGGAGAATCGTACGCAACGTATGTGGCGCATCATATTTTCGAACCCTTGAAGATGACTCATTCAGGGTTTGCAACCATGGCAGCCATCGTGCCACAAATGTCGGAGGGATACTCACGCGAGGGTAGCACTCTGATTCACCGGGAATATTTTGACCGCAGCATGGAAACTGGCGCCGGAGGAATCTACACCACCGCAGAAGATATGCTCCGCTGGAACAAGGGTCTGGATTCGCCAGGATTATTGAGTGCGCAGGCGCTTGACTTCATGTTCACGGCGCACCCACCGGGCAACTACGGAGCTGGCTGGTTTATTGAAACTTCGCCCCGGCGCAAGATTTATCACGAAGGCGGGGACCCTGGATTTGCCGCTTTCGAGGCGCGCTATCCGGATCAGCATGTCGTCATCATTGTGCTCGCGAATCAAGAAGATTCACCGGTCAGGGACATCGCGGACGCGATGGCAAAGCAGTTGTTTGGCGACTGAAGCAGAGCGCTCCGGAACTCATTTCCGATGCACCAACGTAGGATTTTGGACTTGTCTTGACGCGTTATGGACTGGAACGATTCCTATATCGCGTCAGCGTTTCTCCCCATCGAGAGTCATTTCGTCCTCAAGGGTGCTCAGCTACTGGGCTTGGGGGACTACCTGAAAAGGCATACAGGCACTATGATGATGGCAACAGGGAGACGATTCGCAGGAGCCTACGATCTCTTCACGGTGGGCTTGTCCCTGAGCGTGGCTAGTAGTTACTGTATTGTGCTCGCCCGATGCGGGCGCTTGGCATTGAGCAGCATAACGGTGTTGCGCGTCGTCGGGAGCACGGCGGCGATCGGTACGATTGAGTTCGAGCCCGGACTGCAGCATGACCGGGCCGCCATTTTGGATAAGCTCATTCCGCCCAGCCGCAACTACGGTCATGAGCAGACGGCGCACGATGGCAACGGCCACTCGCATTTACAGGCGACCCAGCCTTTTGCTTCGCCTCCCTGCTGAAGGGACGGGTTTGGGCACTCAGAGGATGATTTCTGTCCTTTCTGCCTAATAAATGACTTTCAGCGAAAACTGAATTTGCCGCGACGTTCCCGCGGTCTTGCTAATCACTCCAAACCCTGAGCCCTTGATGGTGTTCGCTGGCAGCCCCATGTTGACGACGTTGAACAGATTGAAAAACTCGGCGCGGTATTGCAGGTCCGCGCGCTCCACACCGCTTTCCCGATGGCCAATCGGAGTCGTCTTGGTTAGCCCAAAGTCGAAGTTGTAGTACGCGGGCCCGCGAAACGTATTGCGGCCGAGTGTTCCGAACCGCCCCGAGTTAGGTCCGGTACCGCCCGGCATTCCAATTGGAATGGAAAAGAAGCTCGCGTTGTCCGCGCCGCGCCCGAAATAATCCTCACGCCGTCGTGTTGAACTGTGGGCCGTCGAGAGGTCCGGTATTCCGATCTGGTCAGGACGGTCCGCTCCAATCGTTCCGGAACCCGTCTGCTGGATGCCCGAGTACACCGTGAACGGCGAGCCGCTCATGATCGTCGAGATGCTGAGCAGTTGCCAGCCCCTGGTCAACACCTTGAGCCGATCTGGCTGAAACCCCAAATGCTCCAGGTGCAGATCTTGTGCTGCGCTGAGCGTGAAAGCGTGCGCCACGTCGAAGCTCGAGGGCCCTCTTTCCGAGCGTGTATCGAATGGGTTCTGAGGACTGAAAACTGCGACTGCACCCGTCGATCCTGCTCCTCCGATCACGCCGCTAACGTCATCCAGAGATTTCCCCCAGGTGTATCCGGCCTGTATTGCCGGACCACCGTGGCCAACATTCCCGGACAATGACGTCTGCAACGCGTGATACGACGAGTGGGACGAAGCCGTAACTACCGACTCAAATCCGAAACCTCCCGTCACCGATCCGGCACTGTCGAAGTTTGTATACCGTGCGAACCCCGGCTCTGCTCCCTGATACGCATTCGGATACGACATTCTTGGAAGTCGAGATGCCGCTGTTCCGACATACCCGACGTCAGCCGTCAGCTTTCCGAAGGTCCGCTCCAGTCCCAATGTCCAGGTCTCGAGGAAAGCATTGCCGAAGCGACGATCGATCCCGCTGAGATTCAGCAGCGATAGCTGGTGGCTGGGCGACAGTGCCGCCAAATCTTCCTGGTATCGATTCACGTCCATTACCGTGTTCGCTGGTACTTTCTTCGGATCGCCGCTGGCCAGCACGTTCACGCCATCCGGCGTATAGACCTGCGGCAATTGTCCAGGCGTGATCTGGAACCCGTAAGCAATCTCTCCATTCTTCGCCGCATTGACGCGCGGATAAACGACGTATGGAGTCGATCCCGTCAGAAGATTGTCCTGCCAGATGTTCGGCGGAATGTCTGTGACCGCCCCGCCCACGTGCACATGCATCCCCATCGGCGCATTCCACTCAACCTGCACACGTGGCCCCCAGCCGTTCCAATTTGTCCGGTACGTCGGCTGTGGATTGATCAGATACTGCTGCCCGACTGCGGCGGGTGGAAACGCATCCAGAAAACTCGAGGTCCGGTACGCCCGCTCCGAAATCGGCGTGTAGACCTCATCACGCAGCCCATAGTCGAGCGTCCAGTGTGGATTGATTTTCCATGTGTCCTCCACGTACGTGTTCACGTTATTCCTGTTGACCGCCGCCGGCCCAATGTGCGCGCCACTCGAGGCATAGGGCGGCGCGACTGCAATCGTGTACCCATACGGATACCCGACCAGAAGGCTACTCAGAGTATCGGGGAGAGGATCGCCGACCTGCACATTGTGCTGTCCGCTCGCGGAAGGAATGAACACCGGCGAATACACGGTTCCGCCGCCAAAATCGTATTCCCCGTTCGGGCTGATCCCAAAGTATGTCGTGTCCCGATTGAGCCGTGCTTCCACTCCCCATTTCAAATTGTGGTGATCCGTGGTCCGGGCGAAATTCAACTGGCCGTGGAACAGATTCCCGAACGCTGACATGACCGAGCCCGCCGCACCATTGAACGGCTCATACAGACCGTCCATGAACCTCAGTGCTGGATCCGCATGGTTCGGCGTCACAAACGATGGAGTCGTCCGCGTAAAAGCCAGTGATGCCGACCAGAGAAACCGCGGTGACACGGTGCGCGTGTAGTTCAACACCACGTTCCGCTGTCGATCCACATATTGCACGCCGAAGCTCGGGTCAAGCAGCGTTTGACTCGGATTTGTTGTCGGTCCCGTCAGATTGTCATAATTGAATCGACCAAAAAGCTGTCCCTTCGCACCTAATTTCTGATCGACGCGGATGGAAAATTGATTTGCATCTGTCACCACATTCGAAGGCGCTGCATACGTTCGTCCACCGTACGCACCGGTTGGGTTGTTCGGTAGCGGATAGCGATCCAGCACTGCTGCAATGGCGGGATTCACTCCCGGACTTCCCGGGCTCCCCGCTATCAGCAACGTGTCCGTGCTGCCGTCCGGATACTGCACCGTGTCCTGACCAGTTCGCTCTGCTGCGGTAGGTACAGCCAGCACCTGTGTGGTTCCAAGCACCTGCCTGAAGCCCTGATACTGCACAAAATAGAATGTCCGGCCGCGCCCGTCATACACATTCGGCAAAACGACCGGTCCGCCGTTGGTAAATCCGAACTCGTTCCGCCGAAACGGAGGTATTCGCCCTGGCTCGGCGATGGACGGGTGGTCGAAATAATTCCGCGCGTCGAGAGCAGAGTTCCTTAGGAACTCGAAGAATGATCCGTGAAATCCGCTGTTGCCCGACCGTGTCACGATATTGGTAAAACCGGCCGCGCCCCGCCCAATATCCGCCGGCATCCAACCCGAGCTTGACTGCAGCTCCTGAATTGCATCCACATTAAAATTTGTGAACGTACTACCGCCCATCTCGGGATCGCTGACGTCCCCCCCGTCCATTGCGAACACGGCTTCAACGCCGCGCTGCCCGTTGACGGCGAACTGCTGAGTAAAATTTGTCTGCCCATTCACGTCCGTCATCGTGCCCGCTGCCAACAACAGCAGCGTGCTGAAGTCACGTCCGTTCAACGGCAACTCGCTTACCGCTTGACTGGAAAGTTTTTCGCCGCCGGTTCCGCCAGCCGCACTCGAGCCTCTCGCTGGGGTGGTTTGTTGCGTAACTGAGAGGACGTTTTGATCGGATACCGTCAGCGTTACCGTTGTACTCGTAATGTTCACTGCCACAGGTGCGGTCGGACCTCGCCCCGACAGTTGCACAGCGACGGCATGCGGCCCTTGTACAACCTCCTCAATCGAAAACTGTCCGTCGCCTCCGGTGACCGCCGTCTGCTGTTTTTCCGTCGTGAATAAGGTCACTTTCGCGCCGGGTACAGCTTGACCGGCACCCGTGCGTACCACTCCGGTCCAGGTCGCCGCTGCCCGTTGCGCGCTGAGTGGCATCGCGGCCATCAAAGCTAACAGGAGACTCTTCTCCATCAAGAGGAGGACATTATGAAAACTCCGTACCATCACCCTTCCTTTCGGTTCAGTGATGCGCCAGGTGAGCTTGACTCAGTTGAACCATGAGCAGTCTTCAACGAACCGCGAGACTTGCTGTGAGGGGCGTATTGTCTGAGGATGCCCCGACGAAAACTCCGTAGTCGCCTGGAGCGAAGTTCCAGCGGTTCGTGGCTTCGTCGAAAGTCTGCAGGGCGCGGGGGTCAATCGCGACTGTCACCGTTTGCGATTCACCTGGGTCCAGCGTGACTCGCTTCCACCCGACCAGCCGTTTGAAGGATTCGTCTTGGCCCCTCGGCAGTCTTGCGTACACTTCTGCGATCTCAGTCCCTGCCCGCTTGCCTGTGTTCTTGACGGCGAAGCGCGCAGTCTTCGCGTTTGAGTCGACACTCAGATCGGAATATGCGTAGGTCGTGTAGGACAACCCGAAACCGAACCCAAACAGTGGTTGTTTGTGCTGCGTTTCATACCATTTGTAGCCAACTTTGGGACCCTCTTCGTAGTGGACTGCATAGCTCAAAGCTTGATCCTGAGGTGGCAGTGGTGGAATGACCGGATGTGGCAGGTCTGTCTCGCTCTTCGGGAAAGTGATGGCAAGTTTGCCGGTTGGACTGATGTCCCCAACGAGAACATTGGCTAATGCCTTGTGTCCGGCACTGCCTGCGTACCACGCCTCGACTACCGCTGCAACTTTGTCGAGCCATGGCATGGTGACGGCTGTACCGGTTTCAAGCACAACGATCGTCCGAGGATTCGCTCCTGCTACCTGCTCGATCAACGCATCCTGACTGTCGGGAAGCGACAGACTCGGAAGGTCCATGTCCTCGGATATCCACTGATGAGCAAAAATGATCGTGAGGTCAGAACGCTTGGCGAGATTCGCAGCGGACTTCGGGTCCGTTCCAGCATCGAAATCGATTTTCGTATTCGGCAGTTTCGTCCGGAGGGCTTTCAACGGAGAGGTCGGAAACCAGATGTGGTCTTGCCAGTGTGTTTCACCCTTACCCGGTGGCATGATCGCGTTGCCGCCCGGCGGGTCCACTTGCGCTGATCCTCCGCCGGAAAGCATGCCGACGTCTGCATGCCCTCCAATAATCGCAATGCTGTGCACCTGGGACGGAATAATTGGGAGTAGCGAGTGGTTATTCTTCAACAGAACGATACTTCTCTCTTCCATTCGTTGCGCAACTTCGAGCCCCTTCTCGACATCGACGACGCTTTTGTGAGGTGGGTCATCAACCACTCCCCCCAGGAACTCTGCATACAGAACCCTTCGCGCGTGGTCGTCAATCTCCGACAGCGACACTCTGCCGGAGTCAACCGCTTCTTTTAGTTTCGGACCGAAGTAGTCGGCCATTGGCTCTTCCTGATCAAGACCAGCCGCAGATGCCTTCTCGGTACTGTGAGTTCCGGTCCAGTCTGAGATCACGAAGCCTTTGAAGCCCCAGTCGTTCTTGAGCACGTCCCGCAGCGTGTATGAGTTTTCGCAACCGAAATTGCCGTTGATCCGGTTGTAGGAGCACATCACCGCGCCGGGATTTGCGATGGAGATCGCAATGTGAAAGGCGAGCAGGTCAGATTCCTGCATGGCCCGTTTCGAAATGACGGAATTGACCATGAAGCGGCCCGTCTCTTGGTCGTTCAGCGCATAGTGCTTGATGTCGCCGATGACATGTTGATCCTGTTCGCACTTCATCATATTCCCGACCAGCGTACCGGCAAGAAGCGGATCTTCACCCGCGTATTCGAATGTGCGGCCGTTTCTGGGCTCACGGGTCAGGTTCACGCCTCCGCCCAAGGTCATATTGAATCCCTGCGCTCTAAGCTCACCGCCGATCACCTCTCCGTATGAGCAAGCCGATTCCGGATCCCAGCTCGATGCCGCTCCCAGGTTGGACGGCATTGCCGTTGCATATCTCCCGTTCGCACCGCTATCTCTGACTCCGTAGGCGGCATCCGAAATGACAAGGGGGGGGATGCCGAGACGCTTCACACCCTCGACGTATCCTGCACCGCCATTCGAAAGATACGTGAGCGGCATTTGCCAGTTCGGAACGTGAGCCATCCCATTTCCATGCACCAGTGCCAATTTCTCTTCAAGCGTCATCTGCTTCAGCACCTGCTCGGCACGTTCCTCCGGGGGAAGTCTGGGATTCATCCACGGCCGGTCGGCGTCCTGGGCGACGACTAGAGTCGCTCCGAGGATGATTCCGATTGCGGCTAGGAGCACGAAAGGAGAGGAGGATCCGAGATGGCGATTGTTCATAAGTTTGAAAGCGTCGCCGCCATGCGGCAGTTGCGGGATCCCAGCCCTGATCCGATTGAGGGATTGAGCATAGTCGGGCTCGAAGTGGCGACGAGCCAAGCAGAATCCCATAACGAGACGAATTGAACAAGCTGCAACGGGTATGGACGTGGAAGACACCCGCTAAGTCTTAAGAAATGTGCGCCTTGTGAAACACTGCAAGGCTCGAACTTGGCATGTATCATACATTGGACGAGCAAATGTGGGGTCCGGAATTCCCAGAAGCGAAGGGATTTCTCACCACGTCTCGACGGCGACGATTGTCGGAGGGCTGGGATGGCCGTCGATGAGCCGAGTTTCGATCACGGCCTCCAGATTCAGGCGGTCCCATTCTTTTGGGAGCTTTTCGAGCAGCGCATTCATGTATACGGGATTGGAGACTACCTCACTCGCCGCTTCGGTGCCTTCCCCCCAGATTCCGGCCAGGATGATGACTGGCTGTCCGGTGACATTGTCGTGAATTCTGGCCACCACAGCGTAGTCCTGAGCCAGCTTGGTATCGGGCAGATCCCCTCGGATCGTCCACAATCTCTTTGGGGAACTCTTGCGATCAACGATTTTGCGAAATTGGTTGTCGTACTCAAACCCAATGGGCAAATCCTGGGTGATCCGCATCGTCCAGGGGTTATCAAACGCTCCAATGAGTACCACCGGGCCTTCACGGAGTTGCGCGAACGAAGTGTGCGACGAGCCAACGACACGAAACGCGCCATTCTGAGTGACAAGATGGACGATGGCCCGCGCCAGTGTAGTCACATCGGAGACATTCAGACTGGCGTACTCAGGCAAGCTATCAGCTGTCCGGGATTTGCGATCAACGGATTCAAAGGGTTCAGCGAGACAATAAGTGACTCGGTTTGATGTTGCGGTGATTGGATTCCAGAAACGCTCCAAGTCTGTTGGCTGCACGGGAAGCTTGATACGGCCCACGTTAAAGCCGACGAATGCCGCGAACAGCAATGCGATTGCAAACGCAATCCAATGGTGCAATTTGAGACGGGAAGTCGCTCGCTGGGACTCTGCCTGCGGAACGGACGGCGCGAGAGATTCTCGAGAGGATGCCTCAATGTGCTCGGCGGCTTGCGTAGCGGCTGAACCGATTGGATGGGATGCAGGCCCGCGAAAACATGGGACATAGGAGCCAACCGGCAGTTCGATGATCAATTCTCCAGCATGATCGGAGTTGTAGTAGTACTGGCTAAGTCGCTTTCGAACCTCGGACGCTGTCATGCGAACCACGGGGTCAAGGTTCACATCGTAGTCTGGTTCGCGTCCGAAAGCCTCGACACCGATTGTCCGTTCCTTCAACTCGCTCGCATTGCCATCCAGCGCTTGTTCAACCGTATGCGCGAGCAGCACCGGATACCTCTTGCTGTTCGTGAATAATGGGTGCGCCAGAAGGCGCCTCAGTTGTTCACGCACAAGAACGGCATTCGGCACAGACTCCGCCCCATTCGGTCGTTTCTCGGATTGTTGTGATGCCAGCATCCTGGAATTCTGCCGCTACACGCAAGCCCCGCTCTGAACCTGGCAGAAACTTGCAAGAGTAGGCCCAAAACAACGTCCGTTCTTGCCACTTCCACGATCTATTATACGTTCCCCTGACAGTGGCTTACGTTGCTGGCAAAATTCATGCGTTGCTGGAAGCAGAAGACATCGTATTCGGAGCCTAGCGATTGGGTGTTTCCTTCGTCTCGCATGAAAGGCAAACAACCTCGCGTAGGAATATGCTGGCATAGGCGTCTGCAATCGTCCTAACGCAGTTCGGGATAATACGCATCAACCACCATGTTAAGAGGAAGCTTGTAATCACCAGGGCCGTCGCGTTCGCAAACCACGGAACAGAGTCGGTCCGTGCCCTAATGCCGTTATTATGGGAGAGGGGACACTATGGGCACAACACGTTCTGCGCCAAGAGCGCTGGCTGGAAGCATGACATGAGTTACATCGTCGAGGATAGCCTCCCGTTCTTTGCCATTTCTTGAATGCCTACCAATTACCGTGCGCCCGCAGAGTGGCGACTTGCCCGGCGCCCTCGTAGAGCCCTCAACGAGAGCTGTGGCCGTCGAAACCTGATATAAGGTGTCCTGTACTTGCCCAGGCATTAGAACGACTCTCCCACCATTTCTTCGCTCTTCTTCCAGAGCGCCTCGGCGGTTTTCGGGTCGAGCGCATAGCCGCGCACTCCTTCGCTCATGGCGGTGATAGTCACGTCACCCGACACGACACGGCCGACATGACAGTTCTCGCAATATCGGCCGCCGATCTCATCAGCCGGAGCAACGACAGCGGCCCATACCGAAGTTGCGGCCCCTTGAGGAATGGTCTTCAGCTGGAAGGGTACTTTACCCTCGGACGCAAGCTGCTTACTCGTCTGCTCGATAATCCTTTGGATCTGGATCGGGTCCACGTGACGGTCCAGCTCCGTTTGGACGCCTCCAGGATGGACGGCCGCGGCGCGTATGCCATTCCCCCGATGACGCCGGTCGAAAGCGACCGCGAAAAGAATATTCGCCGTCTTCGAACGGCCGTAGGCAACGAATGGCTCATAAGGCGTCCGCTCAAAGTTGGGATCTTCGAGATCCACATTCGAAAAGCGATGACCGGCAGAAGAAAGGTTGATCAGCCGCCCGCCATCCCGGACAAGAGGTGCAATATGGTTCACCAGGACAAAGTGGCCCAGGTGGTTCGTGCCGAACTGGGTCTCGAACCCATCGGCAGTGCGGCCAAAGGGTGTGGCCATAACCCCGGCGTTAGCGATAATCACGTCGACAAATTCGCCTTTCGCCAGCAGTCCAGCGGCGCAGGCACGCACGTTCTTAAGGCTGGCCAGATCGAGTTCAATCAGTTCGAAGCTGCCGCCGCCCGCGGCGGCGTCCTTGCGCACCTGTGCGGTGGCGTTTTCCGCTTTGGCCAGATCGCGCGCCGCGCCTATGACGTGGGCACCGTGGGCAGCGAGTGAACGGGCAGTCTCAACTCCCATGCCAGCCGAGACGCCGGTAACAAGAATCCGCTTGCCCCGCAGGTCGGTCCCACACAAAACATCTTCCGTTGTTGAGGTTGCTCCAAATATGTTCGTCATTGTGCTTGCCACTTTATTTCTCCTTTGTACGCTGACCGTTTCCTGCGTCCGTACCTGGGTCCGAATACGAAACCAACGGTTTCGTTTCTACATTTGAATAGATGCTTGCCAAACTAAAACGAAACAATTATTTTCGTAATTGGAATCGTGGTGATGAAAAGACCTAAAACCAAGATCGCACCAAGACCCCGTGGTCGGCCCAGGAGTGAGCAGGCCCGGCAGGAAATCTTGGAAACCGCTTACAAGCTGCTGAGAGACAGAGGTTTCAACGCTGTCGGTTCACACGAGATAGCACAGGAAGCCGGCGTGAGCAGTGCCACGTTATACCGCTGGTGGAAGTCCAAGGAAGAAATCCTACTCGATGCCTGCTTTGAACACATGAGACCTGTTCTCGCGATTCCAGAGACTGGCTCCGCCTTGACCCGGCTTCGCCGTTATGTCCTGCGTGCGCGTGAGTTCCTAGTCTCTGAAGAGGGTACGGTCTTGGCACGTGTCCTCACCGGCATTTATGAGGACCAGCGACTGCGACGGATGTTTTTAGAGAGATATGTCGATCAAAGGCGTCAGATCCAGCGTGGCATCATTGAAGACGCTATCACTTTCGGCGAACTGAAGCCGACGACCGATCCAGAACTGTTGATCGATCTGCTTAGTGGTCCCCTGTTCTTCCGATGGTTGCAGGGTCACGCTCCGCTTGATAAACGCTTTGCTAAGAACATTTTCGACAACGTGATTCCCGCGTTTCAGACAAAGTGATTCGGCGGCGAGCGCTACCGAGAAACGCGCGCTTGTTTCCGCAAACTTCGTCAGTTCGTGGATGGAACGGCAAAGCGGAAGTTAACCGGCCCAGTTCGAAAGCCGTTTGCTAGAAACCGTAAGAGACCGCAGGTCTGAAATCGCAGGCGGTCGCTATGCTATAAGGTCTTTGCTGACAAATACGAAGGCAAGCGGTTCAACCGTCCTAACGACGTAATTGTCGGGCCCGATGGAGCTATCTACTTCATCGATCCGACGCTTGATTGAGTGAAAGGAGAGAAACAAGAGATTTCATTTCAGGGTGTGTCTCGCCTGGACGAAAAAAGGGCGGTGCGCCTGCTAACGAGAGACTTAACTCAGCCTAATCGCCCGGCATTCTCGCCCGATGGTAAGCACTTTTATGGGCACGACAGCCAAGAAAAAAATATTCGCGTGTACGACGTCACGCCGGTTGGAAATCTTGCAAACGGCCGGATTTTCGGTGACAGAAGGGGGAAGCGCATGACGGTGTCCCCGACGGAATCAAAGTCGACGAACAAGGAGACCTCTTTGTTACGGGACCCCAGGTTACGGGACCCCAAGGAATCTGGGTTTGGGATGCGCAAGGACACCATCTCGCGACAATCGTCATGCCTGAACAGCCCGCCAATCTGGCTTGGGGAGACAAGGATTGCCACACGTTGTATATCACCGCCACGGCGTCTGTATATTGCCTGCGCACAAAGGTCCGGGGATTTGTACCGTACTCGGTGCACCGACGGCGCCACCACTAAATGCCGGGCGCACGATCGAGGCGTGACTTACCTGCTGTTTTCAATCGTTCTTTCGACTCTGATCTTGTCCGGAACAACGTTTTGCAGCGCACAATTCGATGAAGCACAAGTCCGCGCCGACCGTGGTCTTCAACTGGCTCAATCCGGTGACTTGCAGGGCGCGGAAAACGAGCTTCGCCAGGCAATTAAGCTGGAACCCAGGAATCCGGAATTTCTCAGTACGCTTGGGACTTTGCTCGCCATAGACAAAAAGCTGGACGAGTCCAGCACCCTCTTCCGCAAAGCCCTGCAACTGGCGCCGCAGGACTCGACCAGCCGCCGCTATCTCGCTGCCAATCTGTGGCAACTACATCGCTACCCTGAGGCGAAGCAGGAGCTGCAAACGCTTCTTCTGCAGCATCCGAACGATGCAGCTGCCCGCTTGCTCCTGGGGATGGTCTCGGAAAATTCCGGAGATTACAGCACTGCCGCAAAGATGCTCAGTTCTGTGCCCGATGAGGTCTCGAAAAAGCCTGAGTCCGTCGCCGCACTCGCGCGTTCTTACTACCAGCTACATGAACGTGAGAAAGCGCGCACGACTCTTTCCCTGCTATCAGCGCAAGCAGCAGAACAGGGAGTCCTGTTAGGCGCGCAAATTGCGGATCAGGCCGAAGATTTCGAAACAGCGCAGAAGCTACTCGAATCCGTGTCGTCATCTGACACCGTCTTTGCGATTGTCCAGTATCGCCTCGCCCTGGTGGAGTATCATTCGAAGCGCTTCGCGGAGAGTCAAAGCAGATTGCAGCGGCTCATCGACTCTGGGCACGAGACCAGTCAGGCTTATAACCTGCTGGGCTGGTCTTATCAACAGCAGGCCAATTTAAAGGCTGCCGCGGAATCTTTTGAGCGAGCCATCGCGCTTGCCCCGGCAGACGAATCTAATTATCTCGATCTGGGCAGAATTTTGTTAGCACATGGTTCTTTACGAATCGCTCTGGATGTCGCCAAACGCGCTGCCATCCAATTTCCAAATTCTGTCGCGGTGTTCGATTTCAAAGGGCGCACCGAGAGTCGAATGTTCCAGTTCACAGATGCAATCCGGTCTTATCAACGCGCCACTCAGCTTGACTCCTCCAATGTAGACGTGACGCTCGAGCTGGCCCGTGCTCAAGCATCCGCGGGATTGAACGCGGATGCTGTGTCCACGCTAGATACAGCCCTGAACCGTTTTCCGAAAGATGCACGCTTCCAGGTTGAGTATGCTTTGATGCTGATCAAGCAAGCGGAAACTGGCGACGTAGTCGCCAGGACTCGTGCTGAGAAGATGCTCCGATCTGCGCTGGCAATCGCTCCAACTAACCAGCAAGCACTCTACGAATTAGGAAATCTGGAATTGAATGACGGCCGGGTCACCGAGGCTGCTCGACATCTCGAGCAAGTCGTTAAGCTGGCACCGCTGAGCAGCCATGCGCATTTCGCGCTGGCGCGTGCCTATCGACGTTTGAAGCGCGTGGAAGATGCCCAAAAAGAGATGGATCTCTATAACAGATCGAAGGACGCAGATTCGCAAGATGGGGGAGCGGCATCGCACAACCATGAAGCGAAAAACTAACGCTTCGCGGGTGCGATCTCACGCAGTGTTCGCAGGTCTTGCTCTAGCCATCGCGTTGGTCGGCGCTTCCACCGCGTTCACAGCCCTCGCAGTTCCGTCCAAAGAACTTTTCGCAGACATCACCCAGGAAGCGGGGATCACCTGGCGGCAGTTCAGTGGCGAATCGCCAGATCGGTTTCTGATCGAAACCATGGGAGGAGGAGTTGCCTTCCTCGATTTTGATAACGATGGATTGCTGGATATTTTCTTCGTGAATGGAGGCGACACTCCCGGCGGCAAGAGCCCGGCTCCGATAAAGAATGCGCTTTATCGCAACCTGGGCAATGGGAAGTTCGAAAATGTCGCAGCAAAGGCTGGTGTGGATCACATCGACTTCTACGGGATGGGAGTCGCTGTCGGTGATTTCGATAACGATGGCTTCCCGGATTTGTATGTGACCGGTTTTCCCACCAGCGCTCTCTTTCACAACAATGGCAACGGTACTTTCACCGATGTTACGGCGCATGCCAGAGTAAAAAACTCCGGCAGATGGGCGGCAGGCGCGGCGTGGTTTGACTACGATCGCGACGGATTACTCGACCTGGTCGTCACTAGCTACGCGGAGTTTTCCTTTGACCAGCCGAAAAAATGCGAGGTGAATGGCGTGCG
>Ga0193753_10002206_pt1 | contig 15728 bp, 11 predicted proteins | sample H1c2metaG_FD_144925 | JGI IMG/M metagenome (GOLD analysis project Ga0193753, IMG submission 144925) | Soil microbial communities from a riparian zone of the East river system, Colorado, United States - H1c2 | ecosystem: Environmental > Terrestrial > Soil > Riparian zone | place: USA: East... | reverse complement strand
TGACCGGCGATCAACACGATGAAATCGTGCTGTGGGATGAGAAGCGCGTCTGGATCTATACTCAGGATCGACCGTTCCAGGGCGCAAAGATTTACTCGCCCGTCCGAAATCCGGACTACAACGAGTCTAACTACCGGACGAACGTGTCGCTGCCGAACTGGGAGCCTACTCGAGTACGATCAGCATTTCCATCTTCGGCTCGACGATCTCGCCCGGCGCGAACACCGCAAGCTGGCGCGACCGCACCAGCACGTCCCACAGCGGACCGCCCTGATTGATCTGGAAATATTGATTGTCAAGCTTCATCGGAATCGCCGATGGAGGCGTCGGTGTATGGCGCAGTGTTAGGCCGGGCAGGGCATTCCGGATTAGGCGCTGAATTTCTTCCTGCGCCGAAATCTTGACGAGCTGCGGTATCTTCCGGATCAAATCGTCGACTCCCATCTTGGCGCTGACTGCCAGGAAAAATTGCGTATTCTTGAAGTATTCGTCTTCGCTCACCGAACCGGTCCAGATGAAACGATCGCTGACTTCGAGCCGTATCGGCACAAATTTTTCGGAAATCAAGAATTCCATCAATTCACGAATCCGATCGTCGAGTAGCGTGAAGCAGCGGCCCAGGTCGTCGTGATCGTAGTCCGGCAAATTTTCGGGCCGGCCTTCGAGCGCGAACGTCGAAAGAGCGCCTGCCAGGCGGAGCATTGCTACATACGCCGATTCCGGGTGACCGTGCCGTACCTTCCAAATGTGTTTCAACTCCGGCAGGTAGGAGTTCACCGTATGGAGCAGCCAGAAGTTGGCGGTCTCCGACGGCGAGAAATCCGCTAACACCTTGCCGCGCGCGCGCCGTGGCGCCGATAAAGTATTGCTCTTGGTGGCAAGAATCTCGATTTGCCGCCGCAACATCATGTTCAGGTAGTCGCTCGAGGCAAGATTCAGGCACGGCGCGACGAACTTCGGATTCAGAATAGGAACGCCGGCGGCGCTGCGGATGACTTGCGCGATCCGAAAGGAGGCGAAGCCATCGCGATACTCGTCGCCGAAGAGTAGCCGGAACGTTCGGTGCGCCACCTGCACCGGCTTCTCGTCCTCGCCGAGATTGTCGTCCGGCACCATCCGCGTTTCGGCCAGGTACCGGGTCCGAATCGGTTCCTTTCGATCGGGCCCCGGAATGGTAACGTTGCGGGCGTGCGGGCGATGCTCCGGAATCGCGAGATAAATGTCCAGCGAATCGCGATTCGGGGGAAAATGATCGGCAACGGCCCGTGAGGGCGGCGCTTCGTCGGTGTGAGGAATGTCGACCGGCTCGCCATCGGGCAGGATCCCGCTGCAAGTGTTAAGGCGAAACACGCCATTGGCAAGAGCCTCGACGTCAATGCTAAGGCTGGTAACGCCCCAGTTTGCGTAGTGCGACGCGTCAAAACGAAACTGGACTGCATCGGCGAGAAATTGTTCCTGCGTCTGGAAATGCTGGGGCGTGAGAAACATCCCCTGCGTCCAGACGACGCGGTGCCGATTCTTCATAACGCTTAGACTTCCTGCCCGTGGCCGCGCAGAATCGCGGCGATTTCCTGCCGAAACGGATCGGAGAGGTTGCGCAAACTGGCCATATCGAGCACTTCGGCAAAGCTCGCGCCACCCGCCAACCCACTCGCAACGGTGACAAGTTCGTCCGGCGGGCGAATTGTTCCAAGCGGTGCGGACAGCGTGACGAGAGGCAAGTCCCCCATCTCCGGCGACCGGCGAACCTCAACCCGATAACGAAGTCCCGCAAAGAGTTCGGCAATACCGGGAAACTTCGTGAAATGGAGATGCATCAAGCATGCTCGCAGTACAAACGAGCGAACGGCCTCCGGGTCGCGCTCTTCCTTCCCGGCGAGTACCTGGCGAAGCATGGAAAGCGAATAGCTGGAGGAATAGGCGATCACCCAGGTCAACGGTGCTGTGACCTTAATATGTTGCCAACCGCGATCCGTCTTGGTGTTGTGCAGATATTCCCATTCGTAGAGTTGAATCTGCGTGGAGACCGATTCGAGCGGCAGGCTCAGCTCAGGGCGAAGGTCGAACGGACGCAACGCGACGCGGCGATATGATTCGCGTAATTCGGCGACGACGCGCTCCGAACTACCAACGGAGTCCGGCTCGCTACCCTCAATCGCGTCCCCGAGCGTGCGCCGCGGCCGGAACAGCAGAGACGTGGTGTCGAGATAGCCGCGAAGCTGTTTCTGACAGAATTTCGAGACGTCTTTAGTCAGCGCGTGTAGCTGGAGGAGTTGTTCGATTTTAAGCGATTCTGCGGGCGGTGCCGGATTGTCCATAGTGACTCTTAAGACTAAAACATCCTGGGTGGCTATTGTATCGGATGGAATGGAAGACTTTGAACAACCTTCTCGTAGCTCTCGTCGCTGAAGCCAGGTTTCGCACGTGCGGCGAAGGTCCCATCCTTCAACTCCTTGATTCGTCTCCGCCTTAACCACCATCCAAGCGGTAGCAAAAAAACGAGGGAAAAGCAGGCGAATAGCGGTCGCCACGTCCGGCAGCCCGCTGCAACAACAAGCGAACCGGTGACGATGGCGGCGGCCACGGTCTTCCAGACAATCTTGTCTGATTCGCAAGCATAGGTCCCAAGCACAGCCGCAGCAGCCGCTCCGCGAGTGACCGGCGATATCCGCTGCTCCACGATTAAATCCGCAGCCTTTGGCAGTGTATCGAGCATGCTGTGGACGGTGTCCTTGGGGAGGCGCGGAACGGCGCTCATTGCGTCAGAAAAAGCACGGAAGTCTATGTCTTTCCTTACCCACAAATCAAAGAGCTGAGATCGCCAGTTATTAAGCATACGGCTGTCCACAAGGAAGAAGAAGCCACAAGCGGGAAGGAGCAGCAAAAGGCCGGATAATGGCGCAAGCGTCCTGGCAAGCAACGCCCAGCCAATCGAGCCGAGACTTAGCGCTACAACCGCAACGATCAAGTTTCGAAAATACTTGGCTCGTAGATTAATAATTCTGGTCGTTTCGTCTATTGCGATTCTATACGGAGACACGGTGAATCTTCATGCGCCGAAGCTTGTGGACGGAAGCGATTACTTTATTGATCGTATAGTCAATTTCTTCATCCGTTGTGAAGCGACCCAAGCTAAAACGAATGCATGAGTATGCCTCGTCATCGGTGAGCCCAATTGCCTTCAAAACATGGCTCGGGCCGGTTGATCCGCTGGAACAAGCCGCTTGTGTCGAGACGGCTATGTCGTGCATATCTCGAATGAGAGTCCGGGCGTCAACACCTTTGAATCCGATGTTCGAAGTATTCGGAATACGACGGACAGGGTCGCCGTTCACCCACGTGTCACGTACCTCGGCCAGAATCGTTTGTTCTAGACGGTTCCGCAAACGGCTGACGCGCTCCGTCTCTCGATGCAGTTCCTCTCGAGCAATCCGGCACGCCTCCGCGAAGGCGACAATCCCGGGCAGGTTGAGAGTGCCGCCGCGAAGCCCTCGCTCCTGGCCTCCACCCGCGATTAAGGGCTCCAATTTGATTCGAGGCTCGGCATCGCGGACAAACAAGGCGCCGACCCCTTTCGGCCCATAGATCTTGTGAGCCGAGAACGCGGCAACATCGATGCCGGCGGCGTGGACATCCATGGGGATCTTACCTACCGACTGGGTCATATCACAGAGCAGCAAGGCTCCGGCGGCGTGGACTATCTGGGAGATGTCATTGACCGGGTAGATGGTGCCGAGGTCGTTGTTAGCGGCCATGATAGCGACCAGCATCGCCTTCGTCGAAGACAGGGCAGCTTTGAGCTGATTCAAGTCAATATTCCCGAGCCGGTCCACGGGAACGATATGAGAATCCAGTCCGCCCGCTCGTGCTAGTTGTTCACATGGAGCAAGGACGGCACGGTGCTCTGTAGCGGATACGATGATCCTCGCTCGGCCCGCGCGCTGGTGACCGACCAAGCCCTTGATGCACACGTTCAGCGCTTCGGTTGCGCCGCTCGTAAACACGATCTCATGAGGCTTGGCGCCGGCACACTCAGCCACTGCTTCTCGCGACTGCTCGAGCGCCTCGGCCGCCGCCCAACCGTGTGCGTGGTCGCGGCTGGATGGATTGCCGTAACGATCGGAGAAGAACGGCGTCATCGCCGCGAGGACGCGGGAGTCGACGGGAGTGGTCGCGTTGTAGTCCAAGTAGATCGTACTCATCTAGGCCGCGCCTACGTGATCTCCGCGAATAGGGCTTCAAACACAGTGGCCGGCAGACCGTCCAATTCCGTTAGAGCCCCAGGAACCTTTACCTGGAACAACTCCTCGTCGACCTCCTGGAACCCTTTCTGGATGAAAAACTGCCGGACCTTTTCAATCGCTGAACCTGATTCGCCAGAGAGGATCTTGCACGATACTTGATCTCCTATCTGGTCGGGCCGGATGAATCCCCGCTTTCTGTCGAGACACAACAGGCCGAACAAGGCAGCTTTCGCCGACACGTAAACCCGCACTTCGATTAGAACGGCCTTGCGCCGCTGCGGAGAGTGCATCTGTAGCTCGAACTCGAGACTTTGCCCAGCACGGTAGTTCATGTCGGCGTCGTGGCGAACCGGCAACCCCAGAACGACGGAAAGCTCCCTCCCGAGCGCCGCGACCCGCTCCGAGAACTCCGTTGAGTAGGCGACAGGCACGCTCGCGGCAGAGATGATGTAGCTCGATAGATTCATTGTGGAAACTGAGTTACAACGTCAGCAGGACTATTCACTGGATTGACCGCCGGATTGCCTTCGGCGATAACCCGCCCGCCGTCTACCGGACCGCCAGCCTGATTCGTCCCTACGGGGCCTCTGCCCAAGTCCGCTACTTCATATCGCCAACGACCGCTTGCCCCTCCTTGTTGCGTTGCGGTCACGTCTGGGTGATTGTAAACTTCACTCGCGAAGGCCGCCCCACCTTCCCCGGGATTAAACTTGCTCTTGGCAATCGGAGCACCGGCGCCATTGAGGGGATTCGGCGTTCCGGCCCCGTGATAGCCAGCCGCAGTTCCGGGAATACCGGCTTCATGAGCCGCCGATTGCGCGGTGAAATTGGGGGCCGGCGGTTTCTTCGCAAACTTCCCCTGCGCGTCAATCCAGCGGCCCTTGCTATTCTTCTTAGCCGCGGGTCCGCACGCCAGCCCTAGAGGATCGATCCAGGAGATAGGATTGGGAGCATAAGCATACAGATTGAATCCTCCCCTGAGCCCTATGGGGTCTTGCGAGGTAAACTGACCGCACTCCGGATCGAAGTAGCGCCGATTGTTGTAATGAAGCCCGGACTCGGTATCGAACCACTGTCCCTGGAAACGGATCGGGCAATCTATCGCCGCTCGGCTGACGGTGCAGCGCCATTCACCGCCCCAGGCGCTCGCTAGGATCGACCACGCGACAGAAGCGTTGCCGTCGATCAATTCCCGCGGAGTACCGAGATGATCTGTCACGGCACAGTAGAGCTCCTCGTTTTGCACCGTTGCCAGCGGTGTACAACTGTACGGGTCCACGATCCACGTCGCCGGAGGACGCAGCCCGTCGGACTCTTGTAGAACCATGCTCCTGTCCCATAGGTAGGTCTGTGTTTCCTCGGCGCTTTTCTTTTCGACACGGCGATACAAAGCGTCGTACTTATACCGTGTCGTCTCGCCGTCCGGCCGGACTACCGCCCTGAGCCGGTCCAGAGCGTCCCACTGGTAGTTCCAGACTCGGGGTTCCTGGGTGTCCGCGGCTTCGATCTTCTTTATCCGCCTGCCTTCTTTATCGTATTCATACCGCACGGAGCCATTGCGGATCAGGCGATTCCCGTCGCCATACTCCAGAGTTCGTTCGGCAAGCGCGGTCTTACCGTTCTGCGAATACCGCGTCATGTTGCCAGCGCGATCATAACCGAACGATTCGCTCGGTCCCTCCTCACGAACCACCTTCAACAGCCGTTCGGCGCCATCATATGAATACTCCACTTGGCCCCAGCGGTCGTCAGTCGCCTTAGCTAACGAACTGTTCCCGTCATACGAAAACTCACGGTACAGGGATCGCACGGAGCCCGCTGCAGCTTGTTTGCACCGTAACTCCTGTCCGATCATCCGCCCCAGTGAGTCGTATCGATGCTCGAGAGTATGCCCGCCGGGCAGAGCTCGAACAATCTCCTGGCCATACGGGTTCCTTTGAAACTCCAGTTTTTGGCCCGCTGTTCGAACCTCCGTCAAGAACCCGTTGCGATCCACGCCGTAATCGATCGTCTGACCTAGACTGGTGGCAACCTGAATCAAGTGGCCAGCGGGATCATAGCGTTTCGAAACCCATCGGTCTCCCCAACTCTCGCGCACAATACGACCCAGTGCATCGCATTCGTACGCCACTGGCACATCGGCGCAGACGGCGGAACGCAAGTTCCCGACACTGTCGTATGAGTAGTCGAGCCGCTCGCCATCTGGCAGCGTGTACGCGATGATGCGATGCAGTGCGTCCCGATGGATTCGAATGGTTTCGCCATTCGCATTCGTGTACGCCGCAGTATAATTCGAGGCGTCGTACACAAATGAACGATCGACGCCGTCAAAGGAACGCTCGCGGACGATTCGTCCGCTCGCATCCCGGAACCAGTGATACGTCTCCCCCTTTTCATTGAATATTTGTTCCAGCCAATCCGGTTCGCGACCCCACACGTAACGGACAACCCCGCCGTTAGCGTCGATGCGTTCTAAAAGCCGCTGGCAGGTGCCGTAGCGATAGGTTGTCGTGTCGCCATTCCCGTCGACGAACTTTGTCAGGTTTCCGCTGACGTCATATTCGCAGTGCAGGGCTGTCCCGTCCGTCAAGGTAAGCTGAATCGGATTGCCCCGTCGATCATAGCGCAGGCGAGTGTTATCGCCGATTGGACCAATGTGCTCAGTTATACGGCCGAAGGCATCGAAGCGATAATGCGTGACGTTCCCCGTCCAGTCCGTAATGGTCTCGAGGGTTCCGTCGCGGTACAAAGATCGCTTGCATGCACCCAGCGGGTCTTCGACTTCAACTATGTTGTCGAAGTCGTCGTAACGGAATAACCAGCGATTCCCGAGGGGATTCTGGATGAAAGTGAGCCGATTCGACGCGTCATGACCTCGCTGCCAGACTTGGCCTAGCGGATCGATCGTCCGGATAGCTTGATGGTTGTCATTGAATTCGACCTTGTATGTGTTTCCCAGCGGATCGGTGATACTAGAGCGGTTTCCGCATTCGTCATAGCTGTAGGTTGTAATTCCGCCGGTCGCGGAGAGCGAGACAATGTTTCTCCCATGCTCGTCGTACACTGTCTTCTTCTCGTGGCCAAGCGGATCGATCTCGCAAGCGATCTGTCCCGAAGGGAGATGTTGATAACGAAATGTCCGGTCGTAGCTGTCTGTGACCTCCGCAAATCTCGACGCGTCGAAATAGCGAAGGCGTTTCTCCAGATAGCGGTCCAGCCCCGAGGTCTTGATACAGCGGCCCAGCCGGTCATACTGGTAGGTGAAAATGCCTCCGTCCTTCGCGATCTCGCGTACCAGGCGGCCATCGTCGTCGTAGTCATAACGATCGGCGAAACCGTCCGCATCGTAAGCGGCAATCTGCCGGCCCTGCAGATCGTACTCGAAGCTCGCAGCCGGATAAGTGCCGGCCTTTCCACTTAGTACGAGTCGTTCTATCTTTCCATGGGCGCCGTACGCGATCTGCAATGATCGTTGCTCGAAGGGCTGGCGAACCTCGAGCAGGGCGTCGCGGCTCCACACCAACTCGAGCCCGCGGCCGCATAGATCCTCGACGGCTTGCAATTGCATCGGTTCGCCCGAATCTCGTGCATCGAAGCAGTATCGTATGACAAACTGTGTGTCACTGTTCCAGCGCTGAACGATGTAGCGATCATCCTTCCGGAACAGTTCGAGAAAGGCGCCAAGGTTGCGGACGACATGCCCCCGATCGACTGCTTGAGCGTCTCCCGCAAACACTTCGAGCGAGCCTTCAGGAGTGAAGAAGCGGAACGAATCCGCTTGTTTGCTCAAAGTCGCGAAATGCGAGCACGTCCAGCCTCGTCCCAGCGGGCCGCCGGTCATTTGCAGCCTGGATGTCGAGTAGCTCCGGTCCCATTCGAGATCGACCTTTCCTGGAACGAACAGATCCTGGTAGTACAGAGTTACCGTTCCCGATGCGACGTCAACAGGCATAGGACCTTTTCACCCTTCAGCGGGGACAGCCGCAATCCTTCTTACCCATGCGATTCGCTCCAGCCGACACCGCCGCACCGACTGCCCCTTGTGCCGCATGCACCGCAATCCCACGCAGCATAGCTGCAATACTCACGCCCACCATCACATTGCTAAACCCAATAGTCGCTGCATTGGGCACAATCGGAATATCACTGCACGAGGTCGCCATGAGCGGCGCAACAAAGGCCATAGGGCCCCCGTTCACGGTCACGTTGGGACTACCGATCGCCGCGGAACCCTGACAGCCGGGATACGGAATCGGAGGCATGAGCAATTTAATCCAGGTCGACCATTTCGTATACGCGGCGAAGCTGCTCTTGACCGTTCCCCAAGTGCCGCTCCAACTGGATGTATCCACACCTGTCACGTCTTTCACGAATTTCCCGGCTGCGGAATTAGGGTTAACGAATATCGCCGAGATACGTGAAATCGCAAGATTCGCTAACAGTGTTAGCGCAACTAAGATAAGTTGCTTCGGTACGTTAAGCAGATACCGCCGCCAGTACGCCATATTGAGCATCGATGGAGGCGCTGGCAATCCAATGGGGGGGTGTATCGAATAACCCATACAGCCTGCAGCACCGGCCGGCATTCCGTTGATCAGAGTATTTATCGTTGCGAACTGGGGCGTCATCCACAAAAAGATGCAGCCAAAGTACGGATGGGGCACCATCGGAATAGGCACGGGCGACGGCGGTATAAACACGGTATGGAAATCCAACCCGATCACCATGTCCGTCATTTTTGTCGCCGGGAAAAGCATCTATTGCCGCACCTCGACCACTTGGAGTCTTTTCGTAATTCTTGTACGCCGGATTCTTAGTGGAACGCTGTCGTTAGTATTTAACAACTGAAATTGCTGTTTTGATACCAGCCCGGATGTCTTCTCGCCGTTGACGAGGAACATGACGGCATAGGTCTCTGGCGTGCCTTGCGATTGGACAAAAGACTGGCCGTCGACCACCGTCGTGTAATAACTTTTTCCACCCCGTGTAAATTGCTTTCCTGTCACTGTGCCGACGCTGTCGCTTACTTCGAGACCAATGCGGTCAATCGCCGCGTACACAAAGTAGATAACCACGGCGCAAAGCGCCAGTGCGGGAAAGACAAACGCGAATGGATTTGCACGAAATGCTGCCATGTTACGTCCTGTTCACGCAACCAGAATTTCCATCTTGCGCATCTTGGGCAGCCACTCGGGTCCTTCATAGGGATTCGCCGCACGCCATACTAAGTCAACCTGCAGGTCTTCCATGCGGATCATGGCCGAGTGCATGACCGTGTCGCTTTCTTGAACTCCGGAGCCTATGTCGAGCCCTATACGCGGGCTGTCGGACGGGAGCGAAAACGATAACGCCCCTTCCTGGCTCAAATTCTCGGTAGCAACTCGTTCGCCACCCCTAAGGAAAGGAAACACCAGCCCACGAGAAGCACCGTTAAAAAACTGAAAATCCATGTCCGGCAGCGGGTTCGCCAGGTATGCTTCACGCTGAGATCCGGAAAGCAGCGTGGCATACGCCTGCCGAAGTTCCTGCTCGATTGCGCGATCGGCCGGCAATATTCCAGCCCGCAGCGCGCGAGGTAGCCACGTCTTGGGAAACCAACCGAATCCGGCTGGAAACGGCTGTTGTTCCCATTTCGTGTAGTCTTCCAGGCAAAGCTTCTCCGGCGTGAGCCGTTCGTCCGGGTCCTCCAGATTCGGCAGCGCAAGATTTTTGAGGCTCCTTGCGGAATTGTTCACAACAAATCCGCAGCCCATCGGATTCCTCGGATAGGGATAGGAAGTCTTCTTGTCTGAGTAGACATCGATCCCGCCGTAAGCCAGCTCGTAGCGTAGATCCATCGCTACAAACGGCGATGGGTCCGTAAACTGAGGCGCGCCACCTTCGACAAATGTCACCGCACGATCGCCCGTGACTAAAATCTGTCGCTTTATGCCTCCCACCTGTAGCGAGACGAAACAAGACGTCGTCGGCACGCCGCCCGGAGCATAGGCATTACCATTCAGCACAACATCGGTAGCGAGCTTGAAAGGAATAAACTCGCTTTCGTAACGCACCGATGAGTTCATCGGATCGTCCCAGTGCACATCTCCCGCGAAGAGCTGCTTATCCTTGCTGGCCCGCGTACAAACCTGATTTGGAACGATATCGTAGGTTCTCTTGAGCAACACGCTCAGAATGTACTTGCCTTCCGGTGTTTGGCCCGGCAGTAGCGACGTTTTGCCCCGCTCTTGTATTGCGGTGGCGATCGTCTCTGGCGCGGCAATCATCAATGAACCTCTGCCTGTAGCTTTTTCATTTGCGGCAACCAGGCGTAGCCTTCGTAAATGCACGTAGCTCGCCAAATCAAATCCAGTTCCAAATCGTCGGGCCGAATACTGATTGTGTCCAAGACCGCGTGCAACGGTTGCGCGCCGGAACCGATGTCAAGTGTAACGGCGGGGGTTTCACCAGGGAGCGTAAATTCCAACAACCCATTGGGCGACAGGCCGCGCAAGCAAACGTTCTCGCCACCTTTGATCGCAGAAAACACCATTCCGTGCGATGCGCCATTATGCATTCGCGGGTGGGAGCTAGGCAGCTTGAACTGTTTGGCGAGCGCTATGTGGTTCTTCGGCAGCAGTCCCAAGCGTTCTTCCGTTGTTACGGTGTCCACATCGACGTACGCCGGATACGAGCCTGCGTGTGCACAACGCGGGTACCAGGTGCGCTGAAACCAGCCGAACCCTTGAGGCAGCGGTTGCTGATGCCAATTTTCGGGCTCCTCGACAATAATCCGCTCCGGAGTCAACAGGTCGTGGGGATCCTCCAAATTAGGCAATGCCAGGCCTTGGACGGTCTCTTCTTTATTTCGGAGCGCGATACCCACGCCCATATGGTTCCGCGGATAGAAAAACGGAATCTCTGGGATGCTGATTTCGTCGCGCCCGCCATAGGCTCGCTCATAGCGAATTTCCATTTCCTTAAAGGGCTTGGGATCGGAAAAGAGCGGCGGCATTTCCGGGCGATATTGACATTCTCGATCTCCAAACACAGTGATCGATTTCTCGTGTCCTCCAACTTGCACGCTGACAGGCATTCGCGTCGTCAGTTCGCCGCCCGGTGCGTACGCTTTACCGATGACGACAACATCGACCGCCGGCTTAAACGGCGCCAGTTCATATTCATATTGGACGGTGGCCCATTCCGGGTCGCCATCGTCGTAATAAGCGTCGATCTTTCGCAGTTCGGAATCGGTGGCGCATCTTTCCGCCACGCCACCGTGCGTAATTCGGAATGTGCGTTTTACGACCACTGAAAAAATATGATCGCCGTGGCCATTCTTCCCGGGAATAATCTTAAAAGTACCGTTTGAGTTGGCCACTAGGTTACCTTTGCTTCTAGCTCCCGGGGTTAAGCATAACCACGCCGCCTTGGACAGTATTGCTTGCGGAACCATCGGATATTACGATGGCGCCCTTGGTTTGATGCTGCGCCGTCGCCTCAGAGTGAACTGTCGTGCCTTTAGTGGTAACCATCGCCGCCCCGTTGATGGTAATGTTTACGCCGTCGAGGTTGATATTACCGGCACAGTCCATAAAAAGCTTGCTTGCCCCTACTTGCAATTCAATGTAAGTAGCCGCCTTGCCGCCGATGTGCGCCGCTTTGGAAGTAATTACAATTTCATTGTTGACAGTCGTGGACTGATTTGCCTGAAATGTCTCCGTAACCGCGCCCTTGACAGTTGCCGTATGTGTTCCCGTCTGCACCGCAAGACTGTGATTACCGGTTTGAATAGTTATGGCGGTATCGCCCTTGATCGTTTCTGTGTGCTTCCCGGCCTTTACTGTAATCGTGCGATCGCCACTTACAATCGTCTGCGTATCATCGTGCTCAACGGTTGTAGCCATATCGTACTGGGCGTGGACGTTAACCATTTCCTTGCCCTTCGTATCGTTCATCGATATCTCGTTGTAGCCACCGCCGCCCTTAGTAGAGTTCGATTTCATCCCGCTAATCATTGCCCCGGCGGGCATGCCAAACGGCGGCGCCTGCTCGGCGTTATACACTCTGCCGACGATAATCGGCTGATCCGGATTGCCTTCAAGGAAATCCACGATCACTTCCTGGCCAATTCGCGGAATTGTAACTGATCCCCAGCCTTTTCCGGCCGAGGGACTGGAGACTCGCATCCAGCACGAACTGTTTTCGTCCTTCTTACCTTCACGATCCCAGTGAAACTGCACCTTGACCCGGCCGTGTTTATCGGTGTAAAGCTCCTCGCCGCTTGGTCCTACTACCACCGCGGTTTGACAGCCCGGTACAACCGGCTGCGGGGTGACACGCGCCGGACGGAATGGCGTCGAAAATGGAATGCATTCAAAGGTGTTCGAGTAAGTTGGTTCTTCCTCTGCGGCGCCGTCGGCGGCATAACCGCCTCCCTGTGTCGCCGAGTGACTTACCGTGGTCAGCAAGTAGGCCTGATTCAAATTGGCGCGATAGTGGCCTTGTAGTGTAAATTTGGATCCACAGTTGAAGTGACGGCATACGCTTACGCCGTGACTGGTCGCCGCCGACGCAGTCTGTTCCTGAAGACGAATACGGGCCAACTTCTCGCCCTCGGCACGTACGCTGTGCTCACCCGGGTACTCGTAGATCTCGTACTGATTCTTACCCTTTACGCTGACCGCCAGATTGGTGCTGGGGGTTTCAAAATTGTAATCCGTCTGCATCCATTTGCCCGGACGAAATTCTTCCTGGTAACGCCATTCCGTAACAACGTCTTCATACGGCGCGGCATCATTCGATGCGTAACGCGCCGTTTTCTGCTTGGGTGACGCCTCGTGGGCGGCGGGATCGTTCGCGAGGATCATTACGTGTTTCTCGCGTTCGTGCCGGAAGTAATAACAGATGCCCTCTTCTTCCATTAGCCGTGAAACGAAGTTGAAATCCGTCTCCCGGTACTGAACGCAGTAATCACGCGGCTTGAAATCGCCATACAAACGGAGTTCAAAATCGTGAAAGCCCAGGTCCTTAAAAACTTTTTGGATAATGTCCGGAGCATTTTGGTTCTGAAAGATCCTGCAATCGGACGTGCGTGTCAGAAACCAAAGCCAAGGAACCATCTGCGCGTGATAACTGGTGAACCGGTCGTCAAGCGCGCCTTGAGAGAACCGGCTGACGAAACCATTCCAATAGCGTTCCGCTCCGTCGGCATCGAAAATACGCAGCGTCACCTCTTTCCCTACCAGATCCTGAAAACTGATGGAATCGTTCTCCGACAGTAGGTCGAGGTCGAAATGAAAGAGCTGAGAAATCGCTTCCGAGCCGTGAAAGCCGCGCAACAACAAAACGTCTTTGCCCAGAGGAGTCGAGATCGCGATGTGACGTTTTGTCTGCGTGTAAGCCATGTTCAAATCCCGTCTAAGCAGCGCTCGCGAATACCGCGTCCCCCGCATCCGCGGGAAACTCGCTCGTCTTGAGCCAACTCATCCAGCCAAGCCGCGGCGCGTCCGCTCCCTCGTCACTCAGCCTGCAATACGGAACTTCCGAAGCGCGGAGTATCACCTGCACGTCAAAGGCTAAAGCCTGTCCGACCAGATAGCGCACGAATTCCAACAATTTCGCGAGCGCGCCGCCATTTGGCAGAAACTCACGAAAACGCTCGAGGCTAACCGGACCAACGCGCACCCGGAAACTAGATTGCTGGTCCCAAACCTTGTCTCCGAGAAAAGCACCCTCCCCAAGCTGATTGCGCTCGAGTTCAGGAGCAAGGTAGCAACGATCGCCTTCGTCGAGCTCATACCAAGCGCCGAGACACTGCTCAATCGCAACCGGCGCCGAAAAGTAGTCTCGCAAGATGCCGCGTAGCGCGCTCGCGGAGTGCGGGCGTTGCGCTATCAAGCCTGCATACCGTAGTAGGCTTTCATCCGCTACCTGCATCCTGCCGCGGATGTGATCGGTGCCCATCCCGATCAGATCGAACAGCGAATGAGTAAAAGGATCGGGGCCTTTGCTCCGCAGAGCGCCGAATTCATAGAGAACTGGCGGACGATACTTCTCCCAGGCCCGGTAAAACAGCGAAAGAATCCGATGGTTGAAGAGATCGAGGAAATCGGCCAGCGCGTTGTCTTTAGCCGTCTTCAGGGCGAGTAGCCGCTCGGTGTATCCGATCTGTAAAATCCCTTGCGTTCCTGTCAACGAGAGAAACGTCACCGTCATACGCGACGGGCCGCCGGAATCCGGAAGACGCTCGATATTGTCAATGGCGCTCGCTGGGAACGCCAACGACAGCCAAGCGCCAAACCGCGCGACCTCTTCCGATGGCCGCGCCGTTCCGCCGACCGGTTTACGCTCGGAAAACCGGCGCGTCAGCAGGCGCACCGCCTGGAAGAATTCGAATTCAAAACCGCGGCTGAACAGCGCCTCTTCTAAAGAAGGATCTGTTCGCCGGCCAGTGGTGGCCACCGTTTCAATACTCCTTTGCTTGTTTTCACGCTCAGCCGGCTGAATGAATTCACAGCGCTGTACAGGCCCAAAAATCTTTGCAGAACCGATGCCAGCAGGAAAACACTCCCTCCCGCATATGCCTCTTCGTCGAACTCGACGCTTACATCCGTGCCCCTGCAAAATGCCACGCCGGTCTTCGAAACCACTTTGCTGACGCAAGCCTTGCTGTCTACATGAACGATCCCGGCAATCTGTTTTCGAATAGTCGGGTCGTCGTTGAAATCGTAGAGCCGCAAAATCTCGCGCAAGGCTTCTCGCCCTTTCTCGACGATCGAAAGATGATTCAACGAGAGATGCGAGATCAGCCGCCACTGCAATCCTCTGCGGCGCGGAGGACGCGCGGTCTGCGTCGGCCTGTGTAGGCTCCGTGCGCGGACTAGCGCCACTCCTTCCGCCTCCAGTTCCCCAAACTCGCTCGAAAACTTCAGCCGCGGCGCCTGATCCCGATTCGTGCATGTCACTCGCACGGTGAGCATATCCACCGGAGGAAGAGCTGGCTTAAAGTCCAAATCGACCAACGAAATGTATACCTCCGTGCCGTTATCGTTCTTGCGGAACGACGATCGCCGATGCGTATACCAAAAGCGCTTCTTCGATTCGTCCCGGCCGTGGCTCAACGAATAAAAAGGTTCATAGCTCTGCGGCTCCTCCAGATAGGGAGCCGTGGAAGTTACGCTATTCACGGAATAGATTTCCGTGCTCATCTGGCGGTGCTGATCCGGGATGATCCGGTATTCGCTCTTTGTCTGCGATATCCGCACGGGTTCGGCTGTACGCTCAAATAGATTGACGATGGGCGCGCAGCCAAGCTGAAACGTATCGGCGTCGACGCTTTGCTCCAACGCCCCGAGCCGATGTTTGTTGCCAAACTCGCCGAGCGAAATCAGAATCTCGAACGCATTCCCAAATTCAGATAGGGCGATTCGGTCCAGTCCGGTCACATCGAAGAAAAAGAATTTTTCGGGAAAACTAAAATATTCCTGCAGCAGCCGATAGCCG
>Ga0193753_10002205_pt1 | contig 15732 bp, 14 predicted proteins | sample H1c2metaG_FD_144925 | JGI IMG/M metagenome (GOLD analysis project Ga0193753, IMG submission 144925) | Soil microbial communities from a riparian zone of the East river system, Colorado, United States - H1c2 | ecosystem: Environmental > Terrestrial > Soil > Riparian zone | place: USA: East... | reverse complement strand
GACTGGTATCAGAATGCAGTAAAAAGCCAGGGCGGATGGACCCTGGAAATGATAGATACTAAAAATCCCTGCAGCGGGTTCAGCAATTGGATCTCCAGTAATGATTTGAAAGGCGGCACGCCGGGAAAGAAAAATTCGGCCGATGGCATCAACAAGGATGCACAACCACCCGTTTTGGTAAGTGCATTTGCGGCAGACAGCGTCAATCTTATACTTACGTTTGACGAGCCGCTGGATAGTACAACGGCCGCTACAGCCAGCAATTATACCATAAGTGACAATATCGGCATTGCACAATCTGCTACTGCAGCGCCCCTTTTTAATAAGGTGCAATTACGGACTTCAGCAGTAATAGCAACCAATAAAGTTTATACCATTACAGCAACTGGCGTTACAGATTGTTCGGGCAATTCAATTGGCGCTTACCATACAGTAAAACTTGGGCGGGCTGCAGCCGCAGACACTGCCGATCTTGTTATTAATGAAATACTATTCAACCCAAAACCCGATGGTACAGACTATGTTGAACTCTATAACCGCAGCAATACCATCATTGATTTAAAAGATTGCTATCTAACCAATCGATCCGGTAATGGAACCATTGGTTCAATAAAACAAATCAGTGTGGAAAACAGGCTGCTGTTTCCCGGTGAGTATACAGTAATAACAGAAGATGCTTTTGCAGTTAAAAGCCAATACTTGGCAAAAGATCCGGCTGCCTTTGCTGTTATTGGTTCTATGCCTTCTTTACCAGATGATAAAGGAGATGTACTGATCTTAAATGCACAGGGAAAAATAATTGATGAGCTGAATTATGACGCACACTGGCATTTTAAACTAATAGACAATAATGAAGGTGTATCACTGGAAAGAATTGATTACAATAAGCCAACACAAAATGCCGCCAATTGGCATTCTGCTGCAACCAGTGCCGGATATGGTACACCCGGCTACCAGAATTCTCAATTTAATAGCGATACACAATTACAGGGAAGCATTGGTATAACGCCATCCGTATTTTCGCCCGACAATGATGGCTTTGATGATTTCCTTACCATTAATTACCAGTTTCCTGAGCAGGGCTATGTTTGCAACATTACCATATTTGATGCAAATGGCCGGCCCGTCCGTTATTTAACACACAACGCTTTGTGCAGCCTGCAGGGTTATTTCCGCTGGGATGGGTTGGATGAAAAAAATGGGGAATTACCCATAGGCGTGTACATTATCTTTTCAGAAGTATTTAACCTGCAGGGAAAAACAAACCGGTTTAAGCAGGCGGTTACTTTGGCCAGGCGGTTGTAAAAAAAATAATGAGCAATAAATATTACCTGTTCTACAATAAAATTTCTGAATTAAATCATTACACTATGCCCGGAACATTTTCTCAAATTTATATCCAGATCGTTTTTGCTGTTAAAGGCAGACATAACCTGATTCTTCCTTCGTTTGAAGAAGAAGTTTATAAGTATATTTCAGGTATTGCAGATGGCAAGGACCAAAAACCCCTTGCTGTTAATGGCATGCCGGATCATATACATGTATTAGTGGGATTAAAACCCGCACTAAGTATTTCCGATTTGGTCCGCGATATCAAAAACAATTCAACCAATTTCATTAATAAGAAAGGCTGGCTAAAAAATAAATTCTGCTGGCAGGAGGGTTATGGAGCATTTTCCTATTCCGAATCAAATTATGGAAAAGTGATTGATTATATCAAAAATCAAAAACAACATCATAAGAAACAAACCTTTCGCCAGGAATATATCTCGTTCTTAAAAAAATTCAATGTGTCGTTTGATGAAAAGTATTTATTTGAATTTTATGATTGACGATTGGTAGTAAGTGGCGGTTTTTCTAATGCCACCCCGCCGGGGTTTTAGTCCAGGCCTGCATTCTTTTCTATATTAATATCATCCCTCCGGGATTCAACCCTGCCGGCTGTTCCGGATTATAGAATCTGCAAGGCTGATATTAATATAAAAACGATTCTGTGGTAATAAATACACTTGCTAATTATTATCATCCCTCGGGGATTCAAACAAATTGAAAAAAAACACTGGCTATTAGGGAAAAACTAATTAGTCAAAGCGCTTTTACCAAAGCTGGCGCTAGTTAAAGGCTGTGGCATTATATTGATATCAATCACCGAAACGCATCTTGCCCATCTTCCCAATCCTTTTACCCCGGCCTTGTCACCTATCTAAGCCTGAAAGGCTGGCATTAATATAGATGCCAAATAATATTCGGAATAAAACCCTGAAAGGGTGGTATTAGGTGACGACGCCAGAAGCCTTCCTTATATAAATACTTCTCCAGCACATTTGGTCAGCTTGGTCTTCGGGACCTGTTTGAATTTTATAATTGATAGCAATCCGTGGTTTTTCTAATGCCATCCCGCCGGGGTTTTAGTCCAGGCTTGCATTTTTTTCTATATTAATATCATCCCTCCGGGATTCAAACAAATTGAAAAAAACACTGCCTGTCAGATTAGGTAATGCCCTGAAGAAGTTACAAATAATCAAGGCCCGGCATAATGCCAGGCTTTGATTATTTGTGAATATGATTTGATGCCCTCATCTGACGGACACAAAGGTCAGATGACAATGTCAGTACTAACAATTACCATATTTTAATCCTGTCCTTTTCCGGAACAAACATTTTATCTCCTTCTTTTACACCGAAGGCCGCATAAAAAGGAGCGAAATGCATGAGCGGGCCGTTTACACGGTGAATATCCGGTGAATGCGGATCAATATTCAAATACTGGCGAGCAATTTCATCCTTGTATTTGCTTCTCCATCCTTGTGCAAATGAAAGAAAGAAACGCTGATCAGGTGTTAACCCATCTATTCTTGTTGTGTCCTGGCCCTGCTTTGTCATTTTAAAAGCATCATAGGCGATACTGATTCCGCCCATATCTGCTATGTTTTCCCCGGTAGTTAAAGCGCCATTTACATGAAGCGAATCCAATATGGTAAACTTGTTATACTGATCAATAACCAGCTTTGTTTTGGCTTTAAATTTTTCATTGTCTTCTTTGCTCCACCATGTTTTCAGGTTACCATCCTTATCAAATTGAGAGCCCTGATCATCAAAACCGTGCGTCATCTCGTGCCCTATTATCATACCAACGCCTCCATAATTAATGGCATCATCAGCATCAGGATTAAAGTACGGTGTCTGCAATATGCCTGCAGGAAAAACAATTTCATTGAAGGAAGGATTGTAATAAGCATTGATAGTGGGAGCGGTCATTCCCCATTCTGTTTTATCAACCGGTTTTCCCAATTTACTCAACTGGTATTCATATTCATTTTTTGAACAGGAAACCAGGTTATCATAATACCTGCCTTTATCAATGGTTACTTTGCTGTAATCTCTCCATTTATCAGGATAGCCGATCTTTTTTATAAAAGCATGCAGTTTATCTTTAGAAACTTTTTTAGTACTGTCACTCATCCAGTCGAGCTTGTTTATTCTTGCTTCAAAAGCAACCTGCAGGTTATTAACCAGGTCAAGCATGCGTTTTTTTGCATCGGCAGTAAAATATTGTTTAACATACAATTCACCCAACGCATCACCAAGGTTAGCATCGGTTGCGCGATACATTCTTTCCCAACGGGGTTTCAATTTTTTGCGTCCGCTTAATGCGCTGCCATAAGTAAATTGTGCGTTTACAAAATCGCTGCTTAAAGCACTGGCGGCATCACTCAGCGAGTGAAAACGCAGGTAAGCTTTCCATGTATCAACAGGCGTAGATTTTAATAACTCATTGAGTTTAGCATAATAGGCAGGTTGCCCAATGTCAACAGAATCAATTTTAAATCCTATGCCTGTAAAAAAAGAAGGCCATCCTATGGCAGGCATTTTTTTGTCCATGTCTTTCACAGCCATTTTATTATAATTGCTTTGCGGGTCGCGCAATTCTACACTGGTGCGGTGACTGGCTGCCATTTGCTTTTCCAAATTGTAAACAGCCATCATTTTTTTTGCCGCCGTTACGCTGTCATCTCCTGTAAGGGTGAATATTTTCTGAATATATGTTTGATACGCTTTTACTACGCCAAGTGTAGCAGGGTCAGTTTTAAAATAATAATCCCTGTCTGGCAGGCCCAGTCCATACTGACTAAGAGAAGCTATGTTAACAATACTGTTTTTTTGATCGGCGCCAATACCTACGGCTACCAGTATATTATTTCCTTTTGCGGTTTGCTCCGTCACAAATTGCATAACCGCATTGGCATTTTTTAAAGTATCAATTTTTTGCAAGGTTGGTTTTAGCGGATCATAGCCAAGTTTGTCGATGGTCAGGGAGTCCATTGCCGATGCATAAAAATCACCCACTTTTTGCTCCATACTTCCATTTGCAAAACTTCCCTTTGCTGCACTGTCTAAAATAGCATGAATATGGTCTTTGGTGCGGTTGTACATATCCAGCGCGGCACCCGCAGAACTTTCTGTAGGCAATATGGTTGTTTTCTTATCCCATCCGCCATTTACATATTCAAAGAAATTATCACCAGGCTTTACGGCCCGGTCCATTGTAGAAGTGTCAATAAAGTCTTTGCCTTTTTCAGTTGCTGTTGCCGCGCCTGTTTGGCAAGAATAAAATACCACAGAAAGCAGTAAGCCTGCACCTGTAGTATAAAACAGTTTTTTCATATGCCTGAAATTTTGGTAAGGCATGAAAGTACTGAAACTTTGCGCGGTAAAAAGCTTTATTTGATGAATAACCTGTTAATGAGATATGTGGTTAACCCAGTTCAATATCAAAGCTAACCAGGTTTACAAATTCCTGTATACGCCTGTCAATGTCGTCTTTTGTAATTTCTTTTAAACGATCCGGGCCAAATTTTTCTACGCAGTAGGATGCCATTGCAGAACCAACAATGATGGCTGTCTTCATATTTTTAAATGATATATCATTTGTTTTGGCCAAATAGCCAACAAAACCTCCGGCAAACGTATCACCGGCACCGGTTGGGTCAAACACTTCTTCCAGTGGTAAGGCAGGTGCAAAAAATACTTCATTCTTATAAAACAGCAGGGCACCATGTTCGCCTTTTTTAATAATAAGGTATTTGGGTCCCATGGTCATTATCTTCTTCGCCGCTTTCACAATAGAAAATTCACCGCTCAGTTGTCTTGCTTCACTATCATTCACCAGCAGTACGTCTACCAGTTTCAATACGTCCTGCAATTCGGCCATTTTTATATCCATCCAGAAGTTCATGGTATCCATTACAATCAGCTTCGGGCGCGGCTTTAATTGCTCAATAACCTGTTTTTGTATTACAGGGTCAAGGTTACCCAGCATTAGAAACCCGGCACCCTGGTAAGCAGCCGGAATTTGAGGGTTAAAATCCTGCAATACATTCAAATCCGTTACCAGTGTGTCACGGCTGTTCATATCGAGGTGGTATTTGCCGCTCCAGAAAAAGGATTTCTTACCGGGCACTATTTCAACGCCTTCCAATTGTATACCACGGCGCTTCATTTCATCCATTTCTTCATTTGGAAAATCATATCCAACAATAGATACCTGTTGAACTGGTTTTACAAAATAGCTGGCTGCATAGGCAACATACGTGGCTGAGCCGCCCACAATTTTATCGGTTTTACCAAAAGGCGTTTCAATGGCATCAAAAGCCATGGTACCTACTGCTATTAAAGACATAGTATTTATTTGGTTAGATGAATAATTTTTTCTGTTGTTACGGCAGGTGCCTGCCATCCCTTAAAAACCGGCGCAAACCTACGGCTTTTTAGCTGCTATTGGAATGAAGGACAAAGAAAAACGTCTTAATTGATTAGCATAACTAACATTTGTTACCAGTTAGTATTAATTTTGCTCCCTAAGTTTTTATTATGGCTAAAATAAGGCAGCGGAAAAACAGTACCCGCAAAGAAACCATTATTGAAACAGCGGCCCGGCTGTTTCGCGAACGCGGCTTCAGCGCCACTTCTATGCGCGACCTGGCAGAGCAGGTAGGTGTAGAGGCGGCCAGCCTGTACAATCACATCAGTTCAAAAGCCGAAATATTGCAGGAATTGTGTTTTAAGGTTGCCAATAAATTCATGAGCCATATTGACAAAGTGGATGCGGAGGACATTCCTGCCATCAAAAAAATTGAAGCGGTATTGCGTTTTCATATTCAGCAGATGGTGCATCATTATGAAGAAGTGTACGTAAGCGATCGGGAATGGAAACACCTGACTGACCCTTATCTTTCAAACATACAAACCCAGCGCAGGGTATACCGCCAGCGCATTGCATCTATTATTGAAGAAGGTATCCGGAAAAATGAAATAAAAAAAATTGATGCCCCCACAGCCGTATTGATTATGCTGCATGCTGTTAGTGGTATAGAAAGCTGGCACCGCAGCAAGCAAAAAATCAGCGGGGAAGTACTGGAAGAAAATATGATTGCTATTCTGATTGGCGGTTTGCAAAACAAATAATAGTGGCTACGCATTTTCATCAGCTTGAAGTAAAAGACATCCGCAAAGAAACGGCTGCATGTATTTCTGTTTCATTTGTCGTTCCACCACATTTAAAAACGGTTTTCGCGTTTACACAGGGACAGAATATTACTATCAAAGCAATTATAGATGGGGAAGAATTGCGCAGATCTTATTCAGTCTGCAGCAGTCCGCTGGATGATGAATTAAGAATTGCTGTAAAAAAAATTACAGATGGAAAATTTTCTTCCTGGGCCGGCAAGCATTTAAAAAAAGGCAGTTTTATTGACGTATTACCGCCTACAGGTAAATTTTTCACCGGTTTGCATGCAGACAATAAGAAAAACTATATGGCTTTTGCAGCGGGTAGTGGTATTACACCACTTTTGTCAATAATAAAAACAACGCTTGCTACAGAGCCGGATAGTAGTTTCACACTTGTCTATGGTAATAAAAACAGGGCTTCTATTATTTTTAAAGAGGAACTGGAAGCAGTAAAAAATAAATTTATTAATCGCTTTAGTGTTCATCACATCCTGAGCAGGGAAAAAACAGAAACCCCGTTAAACCAGGGGAGAATTGATGCGGCGAAATGTGAAAGCATTTTTCATCACCTGATTGACATAAAAACTTGCGATGAGTTTTTTTTATGCGGGCCCGAAGCAATGATTTTTTGTGTAAAGGATTACCTGGAAGAAAAAGGAATTGAAAAAAATAAAATTCACTTTGAATTGTTTACGGTTCCTGGTCAGAATAAGTCAGGATCCCACAGCCAGGCGCCTGAAATGAAAAACGTATTTGAAGGAAAGTTAAGCAATGTAACCATCAAATTAGATGGTATTGCTTTTGACTTTAATCTTCCTTACAATGGCGAAGCTATACTGGATGCCGCACTCAAACTGGGAGCTGACTTACCATTTGCCTGCAAAGGAGGCGTATGCGCTACCTGCCGTGCAAAACTGGTAACCGGTGAAGTTGTTATGGATAACAATTATGCGCTGGAACCTGAAGAAATAAAAAATGGTTATATACTTACCTGCCAGTCTCACCCCCGTAGCGAAAAAATCATCATCGACTTTGATCAGCGCTAAGAGAACAAAGAGAAAAAGGAGAAAAAAAGAATAACACTGTTCGGAGCTCGCAGAAAAAAGAGGAATAAAGCCAGGAGAATAAGGAAAGAAAGAGAAATTCCACACACATTGATCCTTATTCAGCGCTCGCTTTTCTCTTTTAAACTCGTAGCTCTTTTTCTCTTTGTTCTCTTAGCTCCTTCTCTCTTTTAACCTCTTAGCCCTCTTTTAAACACTTAGTCCCAGGTATTCATACAAATTTTTTTGGCCTTTTGCAGTAACAATAACAGATCTTGAATTTTTAGTCCTTCGCATCCAATCCTGCATTAACATTTTATCAAGCAAGGCAGCCGCCAGTGAACCTGCAATATGATAGCGCCTTTCACTCCAATCAAGGCAGGGCCGTAAAAATGAGCGCCGCTGTTGCTGCAAGCGGGCCGTATCAATATCCAATTCAGAAAACCATTTCTTTCCTTTAGGGCTCAATGTAAAATCATTATCGCTTTCAACAATTATTTTTTGTTTTAGCATGTTATCGCTGATCGCTACGCCTACTTTACCGGCCAAGTGGTCATAACAGGTTCTGCAATGTTTTATAGCAGGCATGTCTTCAGAAACGGCAGCACCCTTGCTGCCGGCATCAGGCAAAAGATTTGTCATTGCTTCAATGGCATAAGCAATTTCTTTTCTTGAAAATTTGTAATAGCGGTGCCTGCCCTGGCTTTCCACACAAAGCAAACCTGCCTGCACCAGTTTAGATAAATGCATGCTAATATTCGGCGCAAAAGTACCCGCAGCAATTGCCAGCTCTGTTGCCGTAAATGCTTTTCCATCCATCAATGTCCACATAATAGTAGCCCGGGTTGGATCACCAATAAGGCCGGCTACCTGCTTAAACTGTTCTTCCATTTCTTATACATTCATTGTTCAATACAAAATGAAGTGTTTATGTATAAAAATAATTTATTTTGTAATACAATAATATATATATGCCGCTAACTTTATTTTTTCAGTCCGACATAAATGATCCGTATAAATTATATGGAACAATGTTAAGGGAAAATCCTGTTTATTGGGATGAACATAATAAACTGTGGGCCGTTTATGCATATAAAGATTGCGTGTCAATTTTATGCAACAGCACCGCGCATATTCCGGCAATTAACGTAGAGAATAATGACAGGCTGAGTGAATATGCAATGCTAATAACAGACCAGCTGGCAAGGTTAAATAATGGCAGCCAGCATGAAATAGCCAGGCAAGCTGCAATGCTTTTAGCCGGCAAAATGAAGCCTGTTTCAATAAATAATATCCTTGAAAAACTTATTGGTACCGGCGAAACAGATTGGGTGGATGCCGTTTGCAAAAAGCTTCCTGCGATGGCTGTTCTAAAAAGTTTTGATTTTAGCAAAGAAGATACTGATTTAATAACAGGTAAAATAACAGCGCTTGTAAAAATAATGCTCCCTTATAAAACCAGTGAAGAAGTAAAAGAAATCAATGAAATTTCACGGGAAATATATGCTGTTATTGAAAAGCACCTTCTTATGACTGCATTTCTTGCGCCTGTAATTGTATTATTAACAGAGAAACATAAAATTGAACACAGCCATGCCATTGCTTTATGTGTAAGCAATCTTATTGGCCTGGTTATTCAGAGCTACGATGCAGGAAGGGGAATTTTAAGTAATGCACTCTTACAGATGCTTAATAAAAAAAACAGCTCCCATACGGATTTTGTCAGCAAACTTTTTCTGGAAAAAAACATCATTGAAACCCTGCGGTTTGATCCACCGGTTCAAAACACAAGAAGAATAGCAAGGTCAGCTATTTTATTGCCCAATGCCCGGATTAAAAAGGGGGAAACAATAGTAGTAGTGCTGGCAGCTGCCAACCGGGATCCGGATCAGTTTCATCATCCTGATATATATGACATCGAAAGAACCAATAACAATGAACATCTCACATTTGGCATTGGCAATCACATGTGCGTGGCTAAACATTTTTCAGCCGGACTTGCTACAGCAGCCTTTTCCTGTTTGTTTGAGCGGTTCAAAAAAATAAGCTTGCTGGAAACAGATTTGCAGTATGAGCCACTGATTAATATAAGGCTTCCAAAAAGAATGCTGATTAGCGTAGAGAGCTAAGAGGGAAAAAGAGAAAAGGAGAATACATCATCATAAACGCTTTCACCCTTTTCTTTGCCAGAAACAGACCCCTATAACTAAATGTTGCGTAATGCCAGGCCAGAAGAGCAAATGATCACGCTAACCTCCTTTTCTCTTATCGCTCTGTGCGACCAGTTTTCCTCCTTTTCTCTTTTCACTCTTAGCCTAAAAAACAAGCGTTGCTATAGAATGCGGCAGGCTATTAACTTCCACAGCCTTGTTTGCCACCCATAAATGATAGGGAATCTTCTTGTTGCTGTCGTTCATTACCACTACGGCCACTTTGCCATCTGTATTTATAAATGCGGTGGTAAGCAATTCACTCCGGCTGGAAGAACTGATAATTCTTTTTGCACCCGGACGAATGAATTTTGAAAATTGCCCGATGTAATAATAAGCACTGGTATAATAAATCTGCCCGGTCTTTATATCTGCATGTACAGGTGCAAAACAAAAATTCTGTGCATGATTAGGCCCGCCGGTTTCATCCAGGAATACATTCCAGTCTGTCCAGCCGGCAGTACCGGCATTAAAATCATTGATCATGGAACGGCCATATTTTTCACCTAACCACCATTCATTTATTTTTGACATATTGAATGTTTCTGCGCAGCCTTCTGTGAAAATTAAATTTTTATCCGGGAAAGTTTCCGCCACTCTTTTTAAATTTTCAAATTGCATGGTACCACCGGTCCATGGTTCGTACCAATGAAAACCAATGCCCCATACATATTTGGCTGCTTCTTTGTCATTCAGCACCGTAGCCGCACGCTGGTAGATCAGATCACGGTTATGATCCCAGGCTATTAATTTTTTAGCTGCCATATTGTTTTTATACAAAACCGGCCCCAGGTGATTTTTTATAAAGTCTCTTTCTTCTTCTCCTGTAAAAATACAGGATTCCCATTTTTGTGTAGCCATGGGTTCATTTTGCACGGTAAGCCCCCATACAGGAATGTTTTCCTTTTCGTACGCCTGTATAAATTTTACGTAATAATTAGCCCATGCATCGGCAAATTCGGCTTTTAACTTACCGCCATGCAGCATGTCATTATTATCTTTCATCCAGGATGGCGGGCTCCACGGACTTACAAATAAAGAAAGTTTACCGCCTGCCGCTGCAATGGCTTGTTTAATCAGCGGTATTTTAAACTTACGGTCATGATCAATAGTAAACGTTTTTAATTGTTTGTCGTTATCTGCAACATAGGTGTAACTATCGCTGGAGAAATCGCAACTGTTTATATTGGTCCTCGCAAGTGTATAGCCAATTCCTTTCTGACGTGAATAGAAGGCCTGTAAAAGTTCCTGTTGTTTTTCTTTTGGAAGTTTCGCAAAAGTTTCTGCAGTGGCATCCGTAAGCGCTCCACCAATACCCATCATTGTTTGAAACTGCTTTGATGGATCTACAAATACGCAGGGTTGCGTTTCTTTGGGTTGCCCGAAATCAACAAACTGCAATGATGAATCTGTCAGGCTCAGCCGCAGGTTACTACTGTCTGCCGTAGTATATACATTTACTTTTTTACCATCGGCAAAATTATTTGCAGAAGAAGCAATACTTTTCTTCCCGGGTTGATGACTAAAAGCCAGGAGCAAAACTACGGTTGCGAAAAGGAGTATTTTTTTCATACGCAGCATGTTTGAAGGTATTTTATTTTTAAAAAAAAATAATGCGTTAATTATTACCAGGTATACGTAGCCACAGACCCGGCATCCAGCGAAGCTACAGCCCATTTATTATTAAACTTAATATTAAAAACCGCGGATGAAGAACCATCATTTTCTACAATCAATACTTTCTTCCCATCTGGTGTTTTAAATGCAGCGTTTTGAAGGTTACTATAAATATTGGTATTAATTCTGATTGAGCCTGCTGGTACAAATTTAGATGCATGGGCAATAATATAATAAGCCACATTGCGTGTAACGGTGGTTCCAATCGTAAGCGCACCCTTACAGGTAGTACAGCCACCTGTAGTATGCGGACCATAGGATGCATCATTTGCCAGGTTCCATTCCAATGCATTGCGGCTCCAGCTGCGCATAGAACCAATAATTACATTTTTGAGGTGCCATTTTAAATCGCCGCCAAAATCGCCTGTTGAAGCGGTGTATTGTTCTGTGAAATAAACATTTTTACCTGGGTGCGCCGCATGTACAGATGCCAGCACAGTAATATCCCCGGCATATAAATGAAATGCAGATCCATCTATAAAATTACTTGCAGCCGCATCATTTAAAATACTAAGCGGGTAATCGGAGCGATCGCAATTATGGTCATATACAACAATTTTTGTGTCAATACCCGCCGCCTGGAATGCAGGGCCCAGGTTATTTTTAATAAAATCACGCTGTTGATCTGCCAGCATTTCCAGGCTTGGATTGTTAGCCGGGTTCAATGGTTCATTCTGTGGGGTGATGGCAGTAATGGTAATACCTTCTGCCTTCATTTGCTGAATGTATTTTACAAAGTATTGCGCATAGGCGTTATAGTAAGTTGACAGCAGGTGGCCGCCAACAGACAGGCCATTGTCCTTCATCCATACCGGGGGGGTCCATGGAGTAGCAATAATTTTTACACTGGGGTTGATGGCAATGATCTGTTTTAGTAATGGTATTAAACCGGTACCCGTTTCTTTATCCGCCGCTAAACTAAAATTAGCCAGTGCAGGATCCGTTTGACCTGCAGGCAGATCATCATAAGTAAATACATTGGCATTTAAATCCGAAGCGCCGATGCTGATACGCAGGTAACTGACGCCAATAGCATTTGCTCCGTTGCCAAATAACTCCTGCAGCAGGTTCGCTTTATCTGTTGCAGCCATATTATTTATCAACGAAGCGCTGCCACCGGTAAGTGTATAACCAAACCCGTCAATGGTTTGGTACTGTGTTGCAGTATCTACTTCAATACTGATATTGGAATTAGCTGTAGTACCAAAAGAAAGTACGGTGCTTTGTTTTTGAAGCAAGACTGATTTATCTGCTTTGGTCAGCCAAAAATCAATATCATTGGTAGCCGGCGGCGTAACGGGGGGTGTAACAGGGGGCGGTATAACCGGGTTATTATTATCAGTACTTTTTTTGCAGTCACTGCTTGTACAAATAATCAAGACCGGCAATAATAGGCAGGTAAAGACTTTTTTCATATGGTATCATTCTTTAGAAAAGGCAAGTTCGCCAAATAATTGTTGTGCTGGTTTTTTATTGAAAGATAACTTCATTTTAATACATTAAAACTAACAATTGTTAGCGGTTGTGTAAATAATTTTTATCTTTGACAGAAGTAAAAAATCCATCATGCCTGTATTGGAATTGGAAAAAAATTTCCAGGACAAAATTGACAAAGATATCCGCATTGAGCCAAAAGACTGGATGCCGGATAAATACCGTCAAACGCTTATCAGGCAGATTAGCCAGCATGCACACAGCGAAATTGTTGGTATGCTGCCCGAAGGCAACTGGATAAGCCGTGCCCCCACATTAAAAAGAAAAGCCACCCTGATTGCAAAAGTGCAGGACGAAGCCGGGCATGGTTTGTATTTATACAGTGCCGCTGAAACACTGGGTATCAGCCGTGACGAAATGATTGAACAATTGCACAGTGGCAAAGCAAAATATTCTTCCATCTTTAATTATCCGAGTCTTTCCTGGGCGGATATGGGTGCCATTGGCTGGCTGGTTGATGGGGCCGCAATTATTAACCAGGTGCCTATCTGCCGCTGTTCTCATGGACCTTATGCAAGGGCAATGGCCAGGATTTGTAAAGAAGAAAGTTTTCACCAGCGCCAGGGTTTTGAAATCTTATTAACCCTGAGTAAAGGAAGCGATGAACAGAAAGCAATGTGCCAGGATGCCATTAACCGCTGGTGGTGGCCCAGTGTAATGATGTTTGGACCGGGTGATGATGCTTCCCCCAACAGTGCGCAAAGCATGCGCTGGAAAATAAAACGTTTCAGCAACGATGAATTGCGCCAGCGTTTTGTAGATATGTGCGCTGAGCAGGTAAAAATATTGTGTATGACCATTCCCGACCCGGATTTAAAATGGAATGAAACAAAACAGCACTATGATTTTGGTGCTATCAACTGGGAAGAATTTAAAAATGTAATCAATGGCAATGGCCCCTGTAATAAAGAAAGGATGACTGCAAGAATAAAAGCCCATGAAGATGGTGCATGGGTAAGGGAAGCAGCGATAGCATATGCGAAGAAATCCCTCACCCTTAAAGGGGCTTTGGAAACAACCTGATAATTATTAAACGCAATTGGTATGAAAGACCTTATAAAGAAATATTTCTACGGAGATTATGGTGATAAAGAAAATGCAGGCGTTGATGGCAGTGACGGTTCGAAGGCCCCTTTAGACCCGCCCGTGCCGGTACGAAAGGGAGATGGGGGTTGGCCTTTATGGGAAGTATTCATTCGCAGTAAACAGGGACTGGATCATAAACATGTGGGTAGTCTTCATGCAACAGATGCGCAGATGGCCATAGAAAATGCCCGCGATGTATATACCCGCCGCCAGGAAGGTATCAGCATTTGGGTAGTAGAATCAATATATATACACGCTTCTAATCCGGCAGATGCTGCCAGTTTGTATGATCCGGCTAACGATAAAGTGTACCGGCATCCAACGTTTTATGAGTTACCTGATGAGCTGAAACACATGTAAGAATCAGGAATTGGGAATTAGGGATTGGGAATTGGCGGGTAAATCGTTAATACGTTGCAAAATCTATTTTATGAATAGTTACAAGGGATACAAGGAGCTTGATTGTTACAAAAAATCAAGAGAATTAAGAATATATATATCGATCCTTGCCAAAAAATTTCCAGCAGAAGAAAAGTATCTCTTGCTATCACAAATAAAAAGATCCTCCCGTTCTGTTACTGCTACGATTGCGGAAGGCTATGGAAGATTTACTTATACAGACACAAAGAATTTTTTTGTTATGGCCAGGGGATCAGTTACTGAAACAATGGAACATTTGGCTACTGCCTTTGACGAAAAATACATCACAGAAGAAGAACTAAAAATCGGAGAAGAAATGTGTGAAACTTCTTTTAAACTTATTAACGGATATATTTCCTGGCTTAATAAATCAAAATCTGATACAAAGGCTGTCGACAACCCAATTCCCAATCCCTAATTCCCAATTCCTGAAAATGATTCATTTAAACCACCTGCTCACCAACTATACCCTTCACCTGGCAGACAATGCCCTTATACTTGGCCAGCGCAATGCAGAATGGACAGGGCATGGGCCGGTGCTGGAACAGGACATTGCCATCAGTAATATTGCTTTGGATTTGATTGGACAGGCCCGTAATTTTTACCAGTACGCCGCTCAACTGATCAACCAATCAACTAATCAGCCAATCAACCCTTCAACTTCTCCGCCCGGTGGCGGAAGAGGTGAAGAGGGGGCCACAACCGAAGACAGTCTTGCTTACCTGCGCAATACAGCGGATTTTAAAAATTGCCTGCTTGTTGAATTAAAAAAAGGAGACTGGGCCCTCACTGTTTTGCGGCAGTTCTTTTTCAGTACTTACCAATTTTATTTGTACCAGCAATTACAGCAAAATAAAGACATAACACTGGCCGCCATCGCTGAAAAATCTTTAAAGGAAGTAACCTATCACCTGCGGTGGAGTGCAGAATGGGTAATACGCCTGGGCGATGGAACAGGGGAAAGTAATAAACGCATCACGAACGCCTTGCATGATCTATGGCCTTATACGGGAGAATTGACCAGCAACGCCATATATGAAACCGCCCTGCTGCAGGATGGTATAGCTGTTGATCTGACTACGTTAAAGCAACAATGGATGGTTAAAATAAAAGAAGTAATGAAAGCAGCAACCCTGGAGCTGCCGGAAAATCAATGGATGCAAAGCGGCGGTAAAGAAGGAAAACATACAGAACAGCTTGGTTTTATACTTGCTGAAATGCAATACCTTCAAAGAACTTACCCGGGTGCTGAATGGTAGCATATATGGAAACTGGTAAACAACAAATATTAT
>Ga0193753_10002204_pt1 | contig 15734 bp, 12 predicted proteins | sample H1c2metaG_FD_144925 | JGI IMG/M metagenome (GOLD analysis project Ga0193753, IMG submission 144925) | Soil microbial communities from a riparian zone of the East river system, Colorado, United States - H1c2 | ecosystem: Environmental > Terrestrial > Soil > Riparian zone | place: USA: East... | reverse complement strand
TGTTGGCCTTCGCGCTCTCCTTCGACGAGACCATGATCACCATCCTGGTGACCGGCACGCAGAACACCCTGCCGCTGCGGCTCTGGGCCATGATGCGGCTGGGTTTCACGCCGGACATCAATGCGCTGGTGGCGATCATCCTGGCGCTGACCACGGTCATGGTGCTGATCGCCGCGCGTTACCTGATCCCCAAGAACTTCGCCGAGGCCGAGGCGTGACGGAGATACCGGCCGAACTGGTCGAGGCTCTGCGCGCGGCAAAACGGATTCTGTTCTTCACCGGGGCGGGCGTCTCAGCGGAATCCGGGCTGCCGACCTTCCGCGATGCACAGACCGGGCTCTGGGCCAATTATAAGCCGCAGGACTTGGCGACGCCGGAAGCTTTTGCCCGCGATCCGGAGATGGTCTGGCGCTGGTACCAATGGCGCCGCCGCGTCCATGCCGATGTTGCGCCCAACCCGGCGCATCAAGCCATCGCCGCCTTCGAGGCGCGGCTGCCGGAGACGGTGCTGGTGACCCAGAATGTCGATCGGCTGCATGAGCTGGCCGGCAGTCCGGCGCCGATCCATCTCCATGGCAGCGTCTTCCGCAACAAGTGCGCGCAATGCGGACTGCCGATGCCGGAAGTGGCGAACGATCTGGAGACACCGCCGCGCTGCGAGGCCTGCGGTGGGCTGTGCCGGCCGGATATCGTCTGGTTCGGTGAAGGCCTGCCGCAAGAGCCGTGGCATGCGGCGGTGGCGGCGGCACAGCGGGCGGAGATCGTGTTCTCGGTCGGCACTTCCGCGACGGTGCATCCGGCGGCGCGGATTCCGCTGGTCGCGCGCGACGCCGGCGCCTTGCTGGTTCAGGTCAACCCGGAACCGACCCCATTCGATAAGATCGCGCTCAACCTGCGCGGCGCGGCCGGCGTGGTGTTGCCGGAACTGGTTGAAGCGGTCTGGCCATAGCGAGCACGCTGCATATTTCTGAATTCACGAGAGGGCAGCGCGGACACACGGCGCCGATTGTAGTACAATCGCGACTTCCCCCGACCTATCCGCCGAAGCTTCAGCGAGGGTGGAAGCGTGCGGCGCGTGGGCGGCGCTGTTTAACATCGTGAATTTCTGCCTCGGAATAGGCGCGCGATGCGGCGCGTTGTGGTTGCTGCCCTGGAACGCAGACCCGACGCAGACAGAATCAAAACTGCCCGTAAGTGCCCAAGACCGGCACGCACCACAAGGTTTACCCAGGGTTTACAGAACGCGGAATCGCTTTCGCCTCTGGAATTTGGAAAAGCGTTCATCCTCAGAGGCTTGATATGGATTTACGCCACTCGAAAGGGCGGAGGCCGTAAACCTGAAGCGAGTTTCGGTGCGCGCCGTGCTTGCCGGCCCGCAACGCAGACCCGGCACAGACAGAATCAAACTGTCTGCAAACCGTTCATGTGCCACAAGGTTTACCCAGGGTTTACAGAACGCAGAATCGTTTTGCCTCTCGATCGAGACAAAAGTCTTCATCGTCAAAGGCTTGACGCGCGTTTACGGCCCTCGAAAAGGCGGAAGCCGTAAACCTGGAGCGGGTTCCGGTCTGCGCCGGCTATTCCGCCTTCACGACCATGCCGAAGTCTTCGGCGATCAATCCGATCCAGCGCCAGAGATAGTCCGAGAAGCTCTTCAACACATAGATCTCGTAGCTCGGTGCATTGTCGGTCTGGTGCAGAAGCACATTGGCGCGGCTGAGGCTGGTCTGAATGCATTGGCCAGGCCCGAAGGCGCGGGGGTGGAGATCATTGCTGATGCCGCGGGCGAGCACGTCGCGCGAAGCGGGGCCGCTGATGGTGATGATTGTGCGGCTCTCCGAGACGTCGGTCACATTGGTGTGCTGGCCGGCAAAGGCGTTGCGCAACCCGTCGATCAGTCCGGCACGGCGCGCATCGGTGCCGACCACCCACCATTCGTCCGGGCCGAGCCACAGGATGCGGATGTCGCCCGCCGTTGCAACGGTGTTGGCGGCGAGCGGGAGGTCGCAGCCGGTGGCATTCTTGACAGCCGCGGTGAAGGCGCTGTCCGTGGCATCGCCGCGGATGTTGATGATGGCGCGATGGGCGCTTTCGCCGAGTGTTATTCCACCGCCGGTGCCGCTCTGGTTGGCGAGAGCGTTCAGGCTGAAATGGGCGAGGGCGCTGCGGCGCTGATAGGTCTCAACCATTGACGCGCGCTCCTTCGGGATCGAAGAACTTCGGTTCGGTCACCGTCATCTTCACCCGGTTGTTCTCCCAGCAGGCATAGAGCGTCTGGCCCAGGCGGTTGCGCCCGTTCTTGACCAGACCCATGGCGATCGAACGGTCCATGTTCGGGCTCCAATAGCTGGAGGTGACATGGCCCAGCATGGTCATCGGCGGTCGATCCTTCAGATGCTCGACGATCTGCGCGCCGTCCGGCACGACGATCTTCGGATCCTCGGTCAGCAGACCGACCAGGTGTTTGCGGTCCGGGCGCTTGGTGTCGGAGCGCAGCATGGAGCGGCGGCCGATGAAATCCGGCTTCGCCTTGGAGACGATCCAGTCCATGCCGAGATCCTGCGGCGTCACCGTCCCATCGGTGTCCTGGCCGACGATCACGAATCCCTTCTCGGCGCGGAGCACGTGCAGGGCTTCGGTGCCGTAAGGCGTGATGCCGTATTTCTCGCCCGCCTGCATGAAGGCGCGCCAGACATGGAGGCCGTAGGAGGGCGGCACGTTGATCTCGTAGGAGAGATCGCCGGTGAAGGTGATGCGGAAGATCCGCGCCGGCACGCCCGCCACGGTGGCTTCCTTGAAGGAGAGATGCGGGAAAGCCGCGTCATCGAGCGGAATGTCGGTGCAGACCTCGCCGAGGAGTTGGCGCGCCATCGGGCCGCCGATCGCCATCACCGCCCATTGCTCGGTCACCGACGTGAAGTAGACCTTCTTCTCCGGCCATTCGCATTGATGCCATTCTTCCAGCCAGGACATGACTCGCGGCGCACCGCCCGTCGTGGTGGTCATGTGGAAGTGGTTCTCGGCGATGCGGCTGGTGACGCCGTCGTCGAACACCATGCCGTCCTCGCCGCACATGAATCCGTAGCGGCACTTGCCGACCCCGAGCTTTGACCAGGCGTTGGTGTAGACCATGTCCAGGAACCAGGCGGCATCCGGACCCTGCACGTCGATCTTGCCCAGGGTCGAGGCATCGACGATGCCGACGCTGGTGCGGACCGCTTTGACCTCGCGGCTGACCGCGTCATGCATGCTCTCGCCGGGCTTCGGGTAGTACCAGGCGCGGTGCCACTGACCGACCGGCTCGAACTTGGCGGCGTGATCCTCGTGCCAGACATGCATCGGCGTCTTGCGCACGGGATCGAGGAAGTCCTCTTTGTCGCGCCCGGAGAAGACGCCGAAAGTCACCGGCGTATAGGGCGGGCGATAGGTGGTGATCCCGACCGACGGGATATCGACATTCTGCAGGCCCGCCATGATGGCGAGCGCGTTGACGTTGCTGGTTTTGCCCTGGTCGGTCGCCATGCCCATGGTGGTGTAGCGTTTCAGATGTTCGACCGAGCGATAGCCTTCGCGATGCGCCAGCATGACGTCGCCGGCGGTGACGTCGTTCTGATAGTCAATGAAATGCTTGCCGCCCTGACCGACCGGCTTCTCGGACGGGACGATCCAGAGCGGACGCAGCGGCTGCTCTTCCGATGCCGCTTCGGCGCGTAGCCCTCGGTCAGGCATGCGGCGAGATCGAAGACGCCATGCGCGCCGCCGATCGAGACGAAGTTCTGGCCCGGGATGGTGTCGCCGGGGACGAAGGCGTCGATCGCCTCATTCCACTTCACCTTGGAGCGGGTCTGGGAGTGGAGATGCACGGTCGGCTGCCAGCCGCCGGAGGTGGCGACGCAATCGCAGGAGATGTGGCGGGTCGAGCCGGTGACGCTCTTGCCATCCGCGCTGAGGCGCGCGACCTCGACGTCCTTCACGCCCTGCTCGCCATGGACCTTGGTGATCGCATGGCCGGCCAGAATCTCGATGCCTTTTTCACGGACCGCCTTGGCCAGAGGCCCGGTGACCTCGGCGCGCAGATCGACGATCGCCGGGACAGTGACGCCGGCATTGGCGAGGTCGAGCGCGGTGCGATAGGCGGTGTCGTTGTTGGTCATCAGCACGATGCGGCGGCCCGGCATGACGCCGTAGCGATTCACATAGGCCCGCACCGCGGAGACCAGCATGCAGCCCGGCCGATCGTTGTCGAGATAGACCAGAGGCCGCTCGATCGAGCCGGTCGCGAGGATGATCTTCTTCGCCCGGATGCGCCACAGGCGCTGGCGTGGCTGGTTCGGCGTCGGGCCGACATGGTCGGTCAGGCGCTCGACCAGGCTCATGGAATTGTGGTCGTAATAGGCAAAGGCGGTGGTGCGGGGCAGCAGCTTCACTTCATGCAACGCAGCAAGCTCGCGCAACGCGTCGTTCACCCAGTTCGAAGCGGGTTGGCTGTTCACCGTTGCAGTGCTCTCACTCAGCAGCGAGCCGCCGAGTTCCGATTGCTCGTCCGCGAGCATGACCCGGGCGCCGGTGCGGCCAGCCGCGAGCGCCGCGGCGAGGCCCGCCGGGCCGGCGCCGATCACCAGCACATCGCAGGTGTGATAGAGCTTGTCGTAGCGGTCGGGATCGACTTCGGTCGAACCCTTGCCGAGGCCCGCGGCCCGGCGGATGAACTTCTCATAGAACAGCCAGGCCTTCGCCGGCCACATGAAGGTCTTGTAGTAGAAGCCCGCCGGGATGAAGCGGTGGATGATGCCGTTGAAAGCGCCGATATCGAAGGTGAGCGACGGCCAGCGGTTCTGGCTTTCGCTGATCAAGCCGTCGTAGAGCTCGATCTGCGTCGCGCGGGTGTTCGGTTCCGTGCGTGCGCCGGTGCCGAGCTGGATCAGCGCGTTCGGCTCTTCCGCGCCGGCGGTGACGATGCCGCGCGGGCGATGATACTTGAACGAGCGGCCGACCAGGCGCACGCCGTTGGCGAGCAGTGCCGAAGCCAGCGTGTCGCCGGCGAAGCCGGTATAGCTCTTGCCGTCGAAGGTGAAATTGACAACGCGGCTGCGATCGATCCGGCCGCCGGTGTTCAAACGGTTGGTCTGGGCGCTCATCGCGGGTTGTTCTCCGCGAGGGCGCTGGGCGCGAGATCCGGCTTGGGTTCGCCCATCTTGTAGACCTTGAGGATTTCATGGGTGACGGTGTGGCGCGCCACGTTGAACCAGCGGCGGCAGCCTTTGGTGTGGACCCAGCGCTCGAAATGGACGCCCTTCGGGTTGGTGCGCAGGAAGAGGTAGTTGGCCCATTCGGCATCGGTCATCGTGCCCTGTTGCTCGAGCGTCGGGCGCGCGATATGCGCCTCGTGGCCGTAGCCGAACTCGTGCTCGTCGCGCGGGCCGCAATAAGGGCAGTTGATCACAAACATGTAATGCGACCTCTCAATGCGCGACGCCGGCGGCGCCGTGTTCGTCGATCAGATAGCCGGTGGTGAAGCGCTCCAGCGCGAAAGGCAGGGCCAATGGATGCGGCTCGCCGCGCGCGATTGTGTGCGCGAAGACATTGCCGGAGCCGGGCGTCGCCTTGAAGCCGCCGGTGCCCCAGCCGCAATTGATGAACAGATTCTCGACTGGGGTCTTGCCGATGATCGGGCTGGCGTCGGGGCAGGTATCGACGATGCCGGCCCATTGCCGCAGCATGCGCAACCGGCTGAAGCAGGGGTAGAGGTCGGTCAGCGCGTTCAGCTGGTTCTCGATCACCGGCGGGGAACCGGCCTGGGCATAGGAGTTGAAAGCGTCGATGCCGGCGCCGAGCACGAGCTCGCCCTTGTCGGACTGCGAAACGTAAACGTGGACCTGCGGCGACATGACGACGGTGTCGAGGATCGGCTTGATCGGTTCGGAGACGAGTGCTTGCAGCGGATGGCTCTCGACCGGCAGGCGGAAGCCGGCGAGGCCCGCCATCACGCCGGAATGGCCGGCGGTGACGATGCCAATCTTCTTCGCGGCGATGGCGCCGCGGGTCGTCTGCACGCCTTTGACGACGCCGTTGACGATGTCGAAGCCGGTGACCTCGCAGTTCTGGATGATATCGACGCCGCGCTCGTCGGCCTTGCGGGCGAGGCCCCAGGCGACCGCATCGTGCCGGGCCACGCCGCCGCGGCGCTGCAGGCTGGCGCCGAGGACCGGATAGCGCGCCTTGGGCGAGCAATCGAGGATCGGTACCATCTCCTGAACCTGCTCACGCGTGAGCATCTCGGAATCGATGCCGTTCATCTGGATCGCGTAGACCCGGCGCCGCGTCGCCTGCATGTCATGTTCGGTGTGGGCTAGGTTCAACAACCCGCGCTGGCTGAACATCACGTTGTAGTTCAGGTCCTGGGACAGGCCCTCGAACAGCTTCAGCGAATGCTCATAGAGATGCGCCGATTCATCCCAGAGATAGTTGGAGCGGACGATCGTGGTGTTTCGCCCGGTATTGCCGCCGCCGAGCCAGCCCTTCTCCAGCACCGCCACATTGGTGATGCCGTGCTCCTTGGCGAGGTAGTAGGCGGTTGCAAGACCGTGCCCGCCGCCGCCGATGATGAGGACGTCGTATTCGCGCTTGGGCTCCGGGCTTCGCCAAGCCTCCTGCCAATCCTGGTGGTAGCTGAGCGCGTTCCGCACCAGGGTGAAGATGGAATAGGCCTGTTTCATGCGTGTCCCCGGGAAGCGCCAAGTGCCGGCGCCCCATGTGGCGGCGTCCCCATATGGCGTCGCTGTTGTGAGTCGGCGCGGATACTGCCAAGGCGGCCGATGTCCTTCAAATGACCGCGCGCCATCTAATGTCGCGAACCCGCCGCAGGGTCAATTGACTTCGCAGGCCAAGCCCTTGAAATGCCGCGGATCACCGGCCGGGCGAATGCCCAGGCTCTCCTTCCCCGATTTTGTCTGAGAGCGTCGTTTTCTCCAGTGATGTCGAAAGCGGCCTGACCAAAACCGCGCCGCAACCATGGCTTTTTCGCATTCCGCTCAGCGGGCCGGGCGATTTTTCACCCTGCATTGGGGTGAGAAAGATACTTTAGATGACTGATATTAATCATAATTTCTGGGGAAATTCCCAAGCGATCGCGGCCCTGGGGAAATGCTTCAGCTTAGCCCTGATTGCCCTTGGCGCGCCGTCGTAAGCGGTCTATAAGCGTCGCGATTTATCCTTATGGCGTCGTTTCCGGTCATGCTTCAAGATGCCGAGATGGCGCAAATGGGCAAGTCGACTTAGAGACCTTTGGAAGGCGGTGCGTTCACATGTTTGGGGATCTTCCGGCCAAGCTGCCGCAGCAGATCGCGTTCCTGCTGGTGCCCAATTTTTCGATGATCGCCTTCACTTCGGCGGTGGAGCCACTGCGGCTCGCCAACCGCGCCAGCGGCAAGGAACTGTATCGCTGGCACCTGTTCTCACCTGACGGCAAGCCGATCGCCGCCAGCAACGGCATCCAGCTGACGCCGTCCGGCGCGGTCGACCAGGTCCTGAACTATCACACGGTCATTCTGTGCAGCGGCATCGACGGGCACCTCTATGAGGACCGCAATGTCTTCGCGGTGCTGCGGCGCGCCGAGCGCCAAGGCGCCGATATCGGCGCGCTCTGCACCGGCAGCCACATCCTGGCGCGCGCCAATATGCTGAACGGCTATCGCTGCACCATCCATTGGGAGAATCTCGCCAGCTTCACCGAGAACTTCCCCGAGGTCGAGGCGACGGCGGAACTGTTCGAGATCGACCGCAACCGGTTCACCTGTTCCGGCGGCACGGCGGCGCTCGACATGATGCTGAACATGATCGGTCAGCAGCATGGGCACGAGCTCGCGGCCGCGGTCTCCGAGCAGTTCATCCACGAGCGGATCCGCGATCGCCACGACCATCAGCGCATGGCGCTGACCGCGCGCTTGGGCGTGCGCCATCCGAAGCTGATCCAGGTCATCCAGCAGATGGAAGCCAATCTCGAGGAGCCGCTGACGCGCGGCAATCTCGCCGATGCGGCGGGCCTCTCCAGCCGGCAGATGGAACGGCTGTTCGCGAAGTATCTGAAGAAATCGCCGGCGCGGTACTATGTCGAGCTGCGCCTCAACCGTGCGCGGCTGCTGCTGCTGCAGACCAATATGTCGGTGATCGATATCGCGCTCGCTTGCGGCTTCGTCTCGGCCTCGCACTTCTCGAAGTGCTACCGCGACTTCTTCGGCAAGACCCCGCGCCGCGAGCGTGCCGGTCCGGTGCAGCGTAGCCCGGTCGAGGCGCCGGTTCTGGCCGGCGCGGAGTAGGGGCTAGGCTCCGTCCAGCACCGCGCGGATCTTCACGGCCAACTCGTCATAGGCGAAGGGCTTGCTGATCATCTGGATGCCGGCGTCGAGCCGGCCGTGATGGACGATCGCGTTCCGCGAATAGCCGGTGGTGAACAGCACCTTGAGGTCGGATTGCCGCCGCATCGCCTCGTCGGCGAGTTGGCGGCCGTTCATGCCGCCGGGCATGACGACATCGGTGAACAGCAGGTCGAAGGTGCTGTTTTCCATGGCCTTCAGAGCTTCCTCCGCATTGGCCGCCTTCCTCACCTGATAGCCGAGCTCCCGGAGGATGTCCGACGAATAGTCGCGCAAAGCTTCGTCGTCTTCGACGACGAGGATTCGTTCGCGGCCGATGGCCTGCGCCGCCGGCGACGCCACCGGCTCGCTCGCCGACTCTTCCTGGCCGCGACTGCGTTTCAGGTAGATCTTCACCGTCGTGCCTTGGCCGGGCTCGCTGTAGATCTTCACATGCCCTGCCGACTGGCGGACGAAACCATAGACCTGGCTCAAACCGAGACCGGTTCCTTTGCCGACCTCCTTGGTGGTGAAGAACGGATCGAAGGCGCGCTCCAGGGTCTTGCGGTCCATGCCGGTGCCGGTATCGGAAACGGCGATCATGACGTATTGGCCTTCGATGACCGGATCCGCCAGGCCCGCGACATAGGGGCCGTCGAGATAGGCATTGGCGGTCTCGATCGTGACCTTGCCGCCATCGGGCATGGCGTCGCGCGCGTTGACCGCCAGATTGACCAGGGCGCTCTCGAGCTGATTGGTATCGGCTTCGGTCCGCCAAAGCCCGCCGCCCAGGACCGTTTCCAGCGCCACGGTCTCGCCGAGCGTGCGGCGAAGCAGCTCGGCGATCCCGGCGACCAGCTTGTTGGGATCGATGACCTCGGGCGAGAGCGGTTGCTGGCGCGAGAAAGCCAACAGACGGTTGGTCAGCATGGTGGCGCGCCGCACGCCTTCGAGCGACATGTCGCGCGCGCGCTCGATCCGCGCCGTCGCATCCGACACCGGCAGCTTCGGCAGTTGGCGCCGGATCATGTCCAACCCGCCGGTGACGATGGTGAGAAGATTGTTGAAATCGTGGGCGACGCCGCCGGTCAGCTGGCCGATGGCCTCCATCTTCTGCGACTGGCGGAGCGCGGCCTCTGCAGCGCGCAAAGCCGCCGTGCGCTCCTCCACGCGCGCCTCCAAGGTTGCGTTCAGGGCCTGGAGTGCGGCTTCCGCCTCGCTTTTCTCGATCACCTGGCGGGTGCGCTCGGCCACTTCCTCCATGAAGGCGATCTCTTCCGCGATCCAGCGGCGCGGCGGGCCGCTGTTGAGGTAGACGATGGTGCGCAACCGGCCGGCGCGCACGAACGGCACGACCAGGATCGCCCGCGTGTCCACCTTGGCGGCCGTCTCGCGGGTCAAGCTCTCGTCGCTCAAGGCATCGCGGAGGAGGTCTTCGACCACCACCGTCTCCCCGGCGGTCAGCTTGGCGACGATCTTGGCGCCGAACGCCTGGGCCGGAAAACGGCCGAGCAGCGGCACCGTCTTCCCGTCGGTCCAGCAGACCGTGTAGTCGAACATGTCCTCGTCGGGGTCGAGATGGCCATAACCGACGCGGTTGACCGCGAAATGCCGCCCCATCAAACCGGAGACCGCGCGCAACGCGTCGTCGGTGCTGCCGCCGCGCAGGGCGTCGCCCAATTCCAGCATGAAGATGCGCTGCGCCTCGGCCTGCTTGTGGGTGGTGATGTCGATCGCCGTGCCGAGTACGCGGACACAGTCGCCCTTTTCGTCGAAGACGCCGCGGCCCTTGGCCGCGACCCAGCGGATGACGCCATCCTCCTTGCCGATAGTCCGGTATTCGACATCGTAGAACGCGCGCCGCACCGGGTCGCAAGCCGCGGCGAAGGCCTGGACCGTGGCCTCCCGGTCATCCGGATGGAGTCCGCTGTAGAAGTCCGCCATGGAGGTCGGCACGTCGGGCGAAATGCCGAACATGGCTTTGACTCGGGGTGGCCAAAACAGAACATCGGCGACCAGGTCGACATCCCAGAGGCCGATCTCGGCGGCCTCCGTGGAGAGGCGCAGCTGTTCCTCGCTGTGCCGCAGGGCTTGACCGACGGTGTATTGCTCCGTGGTGTCGTAGCCTTCGCAGAAGATGCCGGCGATCTGGCCGTCATCGCCGACCAGCGGCGCGTAGTTGAAGGTGAAGTAGTGGGTTTCTTCTGGGCCGTCCGATGTGCGGCGATAGCGCACTTCAGCCCCGGCTGTCTCGTAGAGCTGCCCGGTGGCATAGACTTGGTCCAGCAGCTCGTAGAAACCCTGGCCGGCGATGCTCGGAAAGGCGTCGCGGATCGGCTTGCCGATCCAGCTCGCGCTGTTGAAGATTCGGCGATGCGTATCGTTGATGAATTCGACCACATGATCGGGGCCGTGCATCACGATGATGAAGCCCGGCGCCTGCTCGAACAGGCGGCGCTGCCGTTCCGTCTCTTCCGCCTGGCGGCGCTCCGCCAGCACCGTTTCCGTGGTTTCGGTGCAGACGACCAGGACGCCGCCGACCCCGCTCGGCGCATCTGGATCGTCGATCGGGCCATAACTGTAGGTCCAATAGACGTCCTCGCGGCTTCCGTCCCGGGTGATCGGCACCAGCGCGTTCTCGTGCCAGGTGGCGCCGCCGCCAGACATCACCTGGTCGATCTGCGGGCCGATGATCTCCCAGATTTCATCCCAGACCGCGCGGCCCGGCCGTCCGAGGGAGTCCGGATGGCGCTCGGCGCCGATCGATTGGCGATAGGCGTCGTTGTAGAAGCAGAGGAGTTCAGGCCCCCACCAAATATACATCGGGTGGCCGGTGTTCAGCAGCAGCCGGAGGGCGGTCTTCAGCGGCTGGGGCCAATTCTCCGGCGCGCCCAGCGGCGTCGCCGCCCAATCATGGGCGCGCATGCGCGCACCCATCTCGCCGCCCCCTTGCAGGAAGCGCGGCGCCGACGGGCCTGCATCGACCGGATTCAAGAGATCGTCCCCCATGCGCCCGAGCTTAGCGCAGTTGCGCCTGAGCCAGGAAGCCGTGTGGGCGCGTTCTGTCGATTCGGCTTAGGCCGAGAGCGGCGCGCCGATGTGATCGCCGAACGGCGGGCGGGCGAAGACCCGCCTCAAAGCCGGTTCGAAGGCTGCGAGCGGCAGCGTGTCGTAATCCGGATCGAACGAGTTCTGGTCCCAGCGCGCGCAGAATTCCGCGCAAGCCTCGAACATCGGATGGCTGCGGAAACGATCGCGCGCGTTGCGGTCGGCGCCCAGGTGATGGAAATAGTAGTAACCCTGGAACACGCCGTGGTGCTTGATGATCCAGTGGGTCTTCGCGCTGACATAGGGCTGCAGCACGCTGGCGCCGAGCTCCGAATGGTTCTCCGGCGAGATCGTGTCGCCGATGTCGTGCAGCAAAGCGGCTACGACCATCTCTTCCTCCGCACCCTCGCGCTGCGCCCTTGTCGCGGTCTGGAGCGAGTGCTGGAAGCGGTCGATCTTGTAGCCCAGGAGGTCGCCGGAGAGCAGCTGCAGATGCGCCATCAGCCGTTCGGGGAGGCCGTCGGCGAAGCGGCGGTAATGCCGCTCGAGCAGCTCGTATTCCTCGCGCGTGCCGTCCGCCATATTGACGAAATCGATGGTCTCGGACTCCATTGCGCCTCTCCGCTTGGTCGCCTTCGGGTGGAAGGGTAGAGTTCCGGCCGATGACGGACAAGGGCAATATCACTGAGCTATCGGACCTTGCAGCGGCGTTGCAGCGCCACGGCATGCTGATCCGCGGCGGCTTTGCGCTGACCGAGGACGACGAGCAGGGTCTAGTCGGGTTTCCCGACCTGGAATCGGCAACGCGGGGCCGCACCCTGGTGCTGGTCGGCAATGCCGGCCCGGCGCTCTATGAAGCCTTCTTCACAGCCGCTGAAACCACGGGCAAAACGGCGGGCGACAATCCGCTGGACGATTGGACGCGGCGGATCGTCATGCCGATCGCCGTACGGTTCGGTGCCCGCGTGGCCTTTCCATCGGACGGGCCACCCTGGTCGCCATTCCAGCGTTGGGCCATGCGCGCCGAGGGCGTAAAGGCTTCGCCCCTGGGCGTGCTGATCCACCCGGACTTCGGTCTCTGGCATGCCTATCGGGCGGCGTTGGTCTTCGATCGGGTGCTCGATCTGCGCCCCACGCCCTTCCGTGCCCATCCCTGCGACACCTGTGTCGCGCGACCCTGCCTGTCGACCTGTCCGGTGGGTGCCATCACGGACCAGGGTTACGCTGTGGATAACTGCGCCGGGCATGTCGGGAGCCGGGCAGGGCAGGCTTGCCGATCAATCGGTTGTCTCGCCCGGCGAGCTTGTCCGGTGGGGGCCGATCAACGCTACCCCGATCGGGCGATGGCGTTCCATATGGCCGCATTCCTGCGCGGCCGCGGGATCGCCATTTCACACCTCGAAGGATCGGCCAGTGTCCTTAACACGATGATTCGCTGACTCGATTCCTCGATTTGGCTTGTCTTGGCGTGATTCAGCGGGGTATCAATCGGCCAGCAATTCCACCTCTCAGGGGAGTCCTTCGCTTGGGCATCCGATTTGGTCGGCTGGCGCTTGCGGCAGCCATCGTTTTCGCAGCTTCGCCAGTTTTCGCTAGCCCCGTTACGCTGAAAGCTGTCGATCGTCCCGGCGGCACGGTTCTCAGCGAACCGATCCAGTGGCGCGTGATGCGTCTCGACAACCAGGGCAAGGAAGTCCCGACGCCGGCGGCGGTCGGAAACGAGCCGGTCCTGAAGGCCGAATTGAAGCCCGGCCACTACACAGTCGAGGCGATCCGCGGCACCATGCACATCAAGCAGGGCCTGGTGGTCGGCTCCCATTCCGAGGACCGCAATATCGTCGTCAGCGACGCCAACGCCGCGGTGAAGCCGACCGGGCAAGTCGCGGCCACGGCGACCGGTGCACCGGCGACCGGCACGGTGAAACCGCTCGCACCGGCACAGGTTGCAGCCGCGGCCCCGGCCACCCAGGTCATCGTGAAGCCCAATTCCAAGCTCACGATCGGCATGATCCCGAATTCCGGCCGCGGCGCGATCAGCGATCCGATCGGCTGGCAGGTCTTCACCTATTCCAAGGGCGTCACCGAGAACGGCCAGCTGGTGGCGGAGAAGACCGCGCCGTCGGCGACGTTCAATCTCCCGGCCGGCAGCTATGTGATCCGCGCCGCCTATAAGGGCACGCAGTCCGATCTTGTGATCCCGCTGGCGCCGAACCAGTCCTACATCTACACGATCAACCTCTATGCCGGTCAGGCGAAGCTGAGCGCCGTGAATGTCGGCGGCACGCAGTTGAAGAAGGACGTTGCGTGGCAGATCGTGCGCGCCAAGCCGGGCGCGGATGGTTCGTATCAACTGGTGACGACCAGCAAGGATGTCTCGCCGCAGCTCCTGGTCCGCGAGGGCAACTACCTCGTGGTGGCCCGTCAGGGCGATATGTGGGGCGTCGAGAAACTCTCGATCAAGGCCGGCCGCATCACCACCACGAAGGTGAAGCTGAAGAAGGCCGAAGGCGCGCCGGTCGTCGTCGCCTCGAACTGAATTCAATCCGTCTTTCCAACCCATCGGGGCGCATGCCGCGACAGCATCGCCCGGATGAGCTTTTCTGCCGCAGGACCGCGCGCTGCGGTCTGCTAGGGTCCGTAAGAGTTCCAGAGCGGAAACAAGGTCCTAGCGCAATCCATGTCCAGAGAACAACGCCCGCGGCGTGAAAAGCGTGGCCAGGGCGGGCTCAAGCAGCTGCCGTGGCGCAACCACCGCAATCCCTACAGCCCCATCCAGGCGGTCACCGCGGACCAGCTCGAGGCGATCCACAATGCCTCGCTGCGGATTCTGGAAGAGCTCGGCATCGAGTTCCTGGATGACGAAGCGCGGGTGATCCTGAAGCAGCACGGCGCCGAGGTTCAGGCCGACGGCACCCGCGTCCGCTTCCCGCGCGAGCTCGTGCTGCAGCATGTGGCGAAAGCGCCCAGTGAATTCACGCTGCATGCACGCAACCCCGCGCACAATCTGACCTTCGGCGCCAACCACATTAATTTCGGCTCGGTGGCTTCGGCGCCGAACGTGTCCGATCTCGATCGCGGACGGCGTCCGGGCAACTTCGCCGACTACTGCGATCTGCTGAAACTGGTGCAGAGCTTCAACGTCATCCAGTTCACCGGCGGCTATCCGGTCGAGCCGGCCGATCTGCCGCCTGCAACGCGGCATCTCGACGCGCATCACGCGGCGATCACCTTGACCGACAAGGTCTGGCATCCCTATTCGCTGGGCCGCGAGCGCATCGAGGATGCGATCGAGATGATGTGCATCGCGCGCGGCATCGACAAGGCGCAGCTCGCCAAGGAGCCGAGCGTCTTTTCGATCGTGAACAGCAATTCGCCGCTGCGGCTCGACATCCCCATGCTGCAAGGCCTGATGGCGATGGCGCGCCACGGCCAGCCGGTCGTGCTGACGCCCTTTACACTGTCGGGCGCGATGGCCCCGGCGACCATCGCGGGCGCGTTGGCGCAGCAGAACGCCGAAGCCTTGGCCGGCATTGCCTTCATCCAGATGGTCAATCCTGGCGTGCCCTGCGTCTATGGCGGCTTCACCTCGAATGTGGATATGAAGACCGGCGCGCCGGCTTTCGGCACGCCCGAATACACCCGCGCCGCCCTGGTCGGCGGGCAGTTGGCGCGGCGCTACGGCTTGCCGTATCGCTCCAGCAATGCCTGCGCGGCGAATGCGGTCGATGCCCAGGCGGCCTACGAATCCGAGATGTCGCTCTGGGGCGCGGTCATGGGCCACGCCAATCTGATCCTGCACGGTGCGGGATGGATGGAAGGCGGATTGGTCGCCTCATTCGAGAAGCTCATCGTCGATGTCGAGCTCATCCAGTCGATGGCGGAGTTCATGCAGCCGCTGGTCGTGAACGAGGACACGCTGGGCTTCGAGGCGATGAAGGAGGTCGGCCCGGGCGGGCACTTCTTCGGCGCGGCGCATACTTTGGAGCGCTACGAGAAGGCGTTCTATGCGCCGCTGCTGTCGGACTGGCGCAACTTCGAGAATTGGCGATTGGCGGGTTCGCTCGATGCGGCGCAGCGCGCCAATCAAATCTGGAAGCAGGCACTCGCGGATTTCGCGGCGCCGGCGCTTGATCCAGGCATCGATGAGGGTTTGCGCGATTTCGTCGCGCGCCGGAAGGAAGCCGGCGGCGTCAAAGCCGCCTGAGAAAGATCGTCGTACTGCCGTGCCGGCTCACGCAAATCGGCACGGCAGTTGACGGAGCGCATTTCTCACCAGCCTTAAGGATGGGCGCGGCCGCCGCGGATGCTGCCGCCGCTCTTCTCGCCGCCGTCGGA
>Ga0193753_10002202_pt1 | contig 15735 bp, 14 predicted proteins | sample H1c2metaG_FD_144925 | JGI IMG/M metagenome (GOLD analysis project Ga0193753, IMG submission 144925) | Soil microbial communities from a riparian zone of the East river system, Colorado, United States - H1c2 | ecosystem: Environmental > Terrestrial > Soil > Riparian zone | place: USA: East... | reverse complement strand
GACCGTTCTGAAAGACCGTGTCGATACGCTGAGTGTTCTCGATATGTTCGAGAGGGTTCGCATCGAGAAGAACAAGATCGGCAAGCTTCCCCGGGGCGATCGTGCCCAGGTCACTGATGCGGTCAAAGGCAACTGCAGGATTGAGGGTCGCTGTTTGAAGGGCTTGCATGGGAGTCATACCGGCACGGACAAGATGTGGCCGGCAATCCGCGTCGTTTCTCCCACCTGGCTGGTCAGGTTGGCATAGGCGAGACGTTTTCCAAGCAGCTGAGAGATCCAGGGCCAGTACACCCGCGATAAATGCCAGTAACAACTGTTTTTGGACTACGAGATTGCCTCCAGTTCGACCTCGTCAAAACGGCACCTTGTAGAGGCCAAATTGGGTAGGTTATGGCACGGAGAGGAATCGGTCAGTCCTCCTCATTCTTGAGGTGGGCCTCGAACTGCAGTTAGCATGAACGGATGCCACGCAGTCGCAAGTACGACATTGCCGCGATCCGCGCCGCGAATTGGGCCGTCAATTCATTCTGGTTGACCCTTTTTCTCCCGTCACCCACCATCAGTCGACGCTGTCGACGCGAGTGCTTTGCGATCCTGTCGAAACCATGATAGACTAAACTAAGTAGACTAAGTTCTATGAAGGCAACCATGAAAACAGTGAACATTCACGAGGCGAAGACTCAACTCTCAAAACTTGTAGAAGAAGCCTCAAAAGGCGAGGCCTTCGTTATTGCCAAGGCAGGTAAACCGCTCGTAAAGGTGACTGCCCTTAACGCTCCAACCGGTGCTCAGATACGGCGGCTTGGTTTCATGGCGGGGCAGATCTCGGTGCCGGACGACTTCGACCGAATGGGCTCGGAGGAGATCGAGCGAATCTTCGGCGGTGGTGCATGAAACTGCTGCTGGACACGCATCTTCTCCTCTGGGCTGCCGGTGAACCGCAGCGGCTCTCAAAACAAGCTCGACGTTTGATCGACAATCCCGAAAACGAGCTTCTTTTCAGCGCGGCTAGTTTGTGGGAAGTGGCAATTAAGCGAGGGTTGGGCCGGAAGGATTTTAAGGTGGATGCGCGGCTACTGCGCCGCGGTCTATTGGACAATGGGTACAGCGAACTGCCGATTATCAGCGATCATGTCGTTGCCACCGAGAGTTTGCCGCTGATTCATAAGGACCCTTTCGACAGAGTTTTAGTAGCGCAGGCGACTGTCGAGGGTGTCACGCTGTTGACCATCGATTCCTTGGTGTCTCAGTATCCTGGTCCTATCAGAACAGTGTAGGAATGCACGCCAAACCGCTGGAGGCGAGAGTGCTGGTTTTGCGGTTGAGTGCCGGATGTGCGCCACTGTGCGCCGATCTTGTGGCTGGTAGCGTTGCGATATGAGTAGTGCAGCCGTCACCGAAGTTCGATCTGCGATGCAGCGTTGGCCCCCGCAGTGGAACGATGATTACGAGAGACTTACCGCCCTTTCGTAAAGGATTTGCTACTAAAGGAGCGTGCCAGCGGGCGGCTCGACAGCTTCGAGTTGCCAGCTCTTCTGATTAATGACATAATTGTCAAGACATGACAAATATAGACAATGCGACAATGCGTACAGAGACTCGATTGCGTGTCAACGAGAACGGCCGTATGGTCATCCCGGCTTCCTTTCGTAAGGCACTCGGCATCAACGTCGGAGATGAGATCGTGTTACGAATCGAGGATGACGAATTGCGGATCACGACTCTGAAACGCCGTGTGGAGCGTGCCCAGCGTCTTGTCCGTAAACATGTGAAACCCGGAAAATCACTGGTCGACGAATTGATCGCCGAACGGCGGGAGGCGTCCAGAAATGAATAGTATTGTGCTGGATGCCTCCGCTGTCCTGGCGGTACTTAATGCCGAAGCAGGCGCGGACAAACTCACACCCCAGCTCTTGAGTGCCTCAACAGCCAGCACCGTCAACCTGGCCGAAGTGCAAGGCAAGTTGGTTGATCGTGGTCTTGACCCTCGCGATGCATGGGAAGCTACTTTAAGCCCCATCGCGGAGGTCGCCCCTTTTACAGCTGAGCATTCTAGAATCACCGGAAGCCTCATTGCCCAAACGCGCGCGCTCGGTTTGTCGCTCGGCGACCGGGCGTGTTTGGCCCTCGGACTCGCGCTTAAAGCTCCGGTGTATACTGCGGACAGATCATGGAAAAATCTGAAAATAGGGGTTCGGATCCATGTCATCCGGTAGCAGCCCCAGCGAGCCAAAGACCATCAGCGCAAGTGGATGAGCTCGGCCATGCGCTCGCGATTCGCGATGGAACGATATAAGAAAGGTGACGCTTCGCTTGGTAGAGCTGCCGAGCTTGCGGGAGTTCCGGTCGGACAGATGATGACGCTCCTGTCCGAGTTCGGGGTGCAGAGCAGGATCGAGGATGAGGATTATCTACAAGGAGTCGCGGCGATCCGAAAGGCGTGGTAATTCCTGAAAGTCTTCGACTGTGTGCCGGAAGTGTGCGAGAACTGAACGGACCTCGGAATGCGGAAGAGCGAGTAGTCGACTGACGGCCCATCATCCATTCCTTTCCGCGCAACTGACAACACGTGCTGTACGGCCGCACGCAGTGTGCGGCTAGTACCGTGACCGCGTGATTGTGTGGCCAAACTTCTGGCGGGCCTTCTTGCGACTAAAATTCCATTGGATCATGACCCGCTCGCGATTGACCCGGCGGTTCCAGGCTTGAATTTCTTGGGGCAGAGAAGTTCGATCTGCGATCCAGCGTTGGCCCAAGCATTGCCGAGTGAATAGGCGCCGCCAAATATCGAGGGGCCAAATCGGTCGATGGCAAAAAGCAGGCGCACCAGCCGTGTCGAGGCCGTGCACTTATGGACGAAATTCGGGCAATTGGAGTTAACTTTGAACGAAGAGCAGATTCCCCAAATTGTTGAAAAACAATAGAAATCAAGATCCAGGATGAAGTGGTTGGATGAACTTTTTCTGCGCCCAAGGCAGGTGCGCTACCAGGCTGCGCTAGGCCCCGACTCTGAATCCGCCGGGCGTGCCCGGCCCGCCTGGTTTGCGGGAGTATAATTCTTGGGATTCATGATGCAGACTCCGCGCTATGGTTTAGTGGCTTACGTAAAGACCCCGGTCGGCGAATTTGTCGAAAGACTACGGCAGGAGATGCATCCCGAGCTGCCTCACCTGGCAGCCCACCTTAGCCTTCTTCCTCCCCGATGTTTGCAGGGAAGTGAATCCTCCGCCCTTGAAACCATGGAAGAAATCTGCAGCCGGGTTGAACCCTTTGAGGTCAGTCTGGGCGAAGTGGAGACATTTATCCCGGTCACGGCCACGGTCTTCGTGCGGGTGGCCAATGGCGCCCAGCGCATGCGCGATCTTCACGCCCAGCTCAATACCAAGGCTCTGGCCTGCGAAGAGCAGTGGTTGTATTTGCCGCACCTGACCATTGTCAAGATGAGCAACGAAGAGCAGGCGCAGAAGGCTTATCACGCCGCCCGCAAGCGCTGGTCCAAGTTCACGGGGACGCGCTGCATCACCATGAAAGATCTGACTTTTGTCCGTGAAGTTGATCAGAACCGGTGGATCGACATTGCCCCCGTCCCGCTGGGTCCACGTTTAGTAAGACGTTAACACTCGAGAGTTGCCTCCACCGATTTTCCCGGTTCCCACCTAAAGAACAGTTCCAATTTCCCAAAGTGCATAGGCCCATCGTGTGTTGCTTAAGGCCGTCGCCCGGGCGTAGATAAAAGGAGGGATTGCTGTGTTGAACGCCGCTTTCCAGGCGGTTTCCAGCGATCTGGCTGGCGGAGGCTCTATGCAAATTGGGGTTTACGGAGCGGGCTACCTGGGAACGGTCATTTCGGCCTGTTTGGCTGACTTTGGCACGCCGGTAACCTGCTGCCATCCGGATAGCTCGCGCATGGTCGAAATGGCGCAGGGAAATGTACCTTTCCACGAAAAGAACTTGAATGAAGTGATCAAGCGCAACGTGCGCTCGGGCCGGTTAGTCTATTCGACCGATATCGAGTCGTTTGCTCGCAAGACCCAGGTAATTTTTCTGGCCGAAGACACTTCCCAGCACCTGGCGGACTTGGCCCTGCGGATTGCGCGCGTGGTTACCAAGCCGCCGATCCTGGCAATCGTCACGCCGGTTCCCGTGGGGACGGCTTCGGGGATCGAACATCGGTTAGCCGAAGAAGGACTGAAGGCCACGATCGTTTCGCAGCCTGTGTTTTTTACTCCCGGGTGCGCCGTGGAAGACTTCAACTGGCCGGACCGCATCATTCTTGGAACGAAGTCGAATGACGCGGTGCTCGCGATCAAGCAAATCTTTCATCCACTGGTGATGCGCGGAGTTCCGGTCATCGTGACCAATCACGAGACCGCCGAACTGGTGCGCGAGTCGGCGACGGCTTTTGTTGCCACAAAGATTTCATTCATCAACGAGTTGGCGATTCTGTGCGAGAAGGTCAACGCGGACGCCGTGAATCTCTCGTTAGCTCTTGGGCTAGACAAAAAGATCGCTCCGCGCTGCCTGCAACCGGGAGCCGGGATGGGCGGAATCTTTGCCGAATCCGACATGGACTCGCTGGCTTTGCTGGCAAAGCAGAATGGAGTCTCGCTCAAAGTGCTGGGCGCGGCCCGCGAAGTGAATCAAAGCCACGCCGAAAACATTGTCGACAAGATCTCCAGCTTCGTGAACTCGGTCGAGAACAAAGACGTGGGCATCCTGGGTCTGGCGTTCAAGCCCAACACGAACTCGGTGGCTGGTTCCTCTTCCATGCGCCTGGCGCAGAGTCTGGTTGCGAAAGGCGCCCGGGTTCACGCGTACGATCCGGTCGCTCTCGCCGATGCTCGACTCGAACTCAATAGCAGCGTCCACTACTGTGACACTGCCTACGCGGCCGCGGAAGGCGGCGAGGCACTGGTGGTGGGCACGGGCTGGCCGGAATTCCGCGCGCTGGATTTCGATCGCATCAAGCATCTGCTGAAACGCCCTCTGATCGTGGACACCAAGAATCTGTTAGATGCCAGCCGCCTGCGCTCCATGGGATTTGAGTACGTTGGCGTAGGACGCATCTAGGATTTCCCTCGGCGGCTCTCGCGGCTGCAGGCAAAGGTCCATCACGCAGCGGGCGCAGGCGCTGCTCCACCCCAATCGAGTCAAGCAGGCTTGCCGTTTCGAGCGGGATTGATCCCGTGCGGACTCGCTTTCCTTTTTCCGCGCCAAACTCTTGGGGCGTTCGCGTGCTTGCCCGAGAGACCGCGGCTTCACACGCTTCACGGTTCGATTGCTATAATCAACAGGCGCGGTGGGAATAGCTCAATCGGTAGAGCACCGGACTGTGGCTCCGGACGTTGCGGGTTCAAGTCCCGTTTCCCACCCCAAATTTTCTCTAGGTTTGCGGCAGCGGCGCGGGCCCGCCCTCATCGACGAGCGCGATTACCGGCAGAGACGCGCTCGGTATGGTTTCCCTTTCCACGGTGATCGCTGTCATGTAGTCCCGATAGAAAGCAACTGCACAGGCCCGCTGCCAGAACCGGGCTGCCAGCAATAACAGCAGGATCGCCTGGCCCATGACAAAAGCTGTGGCCAGGCTGGCCGCCGGCACGATCCGGATCCAGATCCAGATTCCAGCAAGCAGAACGACTCCCGCCAGGATCGCGATCGACACATAAGTGCCGAGTAAGCGAATCCGATAACCTTTCACCCCGCGATAGGCGGAAGCGATCGATTTGCGAACTTTGCCCTGATCGGCAACCACCACCTGAATTTGCGCCAGGTCGAACCAGATGCGAATGGCCGTGAGAACCAGAAAGATGATTCCCATGCATGCCAGCTGCACCAAAAATGGCAGCCTTTCATTCGAGCTTTGGTCGGCCGCTTTGACCAGAGCATTCTGAGCCCCGCCCAGAATTCCGGAAATCGGACCGGCGATGAGGGCAAAAAACAGGAATAGCCGGACGAAGCGCCAGATATTCTGTCCACACGCGTGATAAAACTCGCCGCGCGGCAGGCGATTGTCGGAGGCGTAGCCCAACAGGACGCCCGGCAACAGCAGCATTGTCGCCAAGAAAAACAAAATGGCGAGATCAAACGCTGGCCAGAGCCAGGCTTCCGCGGGTCCAAATTCCGGCCGCGTGATCAGTTCGATTAGCACCACGATGTCGAAGCCGTGGAGCAGTTTGCCCGCGTACAGGCTGTGATCAAGAATCGCGTGCGCCTGGTTGCTGAATGCCGCCGCCCCAAAGCACGCCAGGACCAGGTTCAGCAGATAGAACCAGATCACGTAGCGCTCGTTGCGTCCGGCGATCCGGGCGCCGGCGGCGAGTAAGCTCTTTGTTCCCTTCATCGTATTTCTCCTAGACCATGAACCAGGCAAGGACCTGCGAGAACAACTGGTTCAGGAAAGTCCAGTAGTTGGTCAGTTTGCGGGCCGGCGCCTTGTGGGCTTTTTCGGTGTGGCTGTTATCGAATTCATTTCGATCCAGAAGAATCTTGTGATCAGGATCGATCTCCGCGGAAAGGATTTTCGCTCGCTTCTGGTAGGTATATTTGATCCAGCGGTCCCGTCCGTCCCAGTGCTCCCGCACGCTTTCCTGGTTGTCGAATTTGATTTGAACCTCGACGGGGAAGACGAAATCGCTTTTGCGATGGATCCAGACGACCGAGGTGTATTCGGTCTCGCCTTTTTTCTCTTTGATTCCCTCTTTATACCAGTCGGTCGGGCTGGAGTCGATGCGCAGAACTTCGTAATCAAAGAGCTGCGATCCATAGATCGCTTGATTGAAGTACCAGCGCAGATCCTTCCCTGACACCTCTTCGATGGTCTTGAGGAAATCTTCTTTGGTGGGATGGGTAAAGCGGTAGCGCATGAAATAGGTGCGCATGCTCTTCTGCATCGTGTCTTCACCGATGATGCTTTCGAGAGTGAGCAGAACGCTCGCCGTTTTTCCGTAAGTGATCCCGCCATAGGAGCCGAAGCTGTAATATTTCCACGCGTCCTGGGCGATCGGATCCAGGTTCGCTGCTCCTATATATCCCCGCCGCTGTTCCTGCCGTTCCCCGGCCCGGATCCCCCATTGATTCAGGATGGACGTGTTCTTCCCGGCTATCGAATCGAGTACCTTCACCTCGGTATAGCTGTTAATCCCCTCGTCCATCCAGGCATCTTCAAACTCGTTGGTGGCCACCATGCCGTACCAATATTGATGGCCGAATTCGTGTTCCACCACCAGTTCAGGCAGGAGCAATCCGCCCGGCACCCACCAAGTGGTCTCCCCGGTAATGAAGGTCGGATATTCCATGCCTCCCGCCGCCGATCCCGCCTCGGGATCGACCATGGTCAGAGTCTTGTAGGGATAAGGGCCATACCAGCGCTCAAAGTGATCGAGAGACTGTTTCAGAATCAGGGCATGGCGCGCGGCCTGGCTCCAGTGGGCAGGTTGCATCATGATGTGCAATTTCACCGTCCCCAGGCTGGATTGGAATTCATCGTCCAGCACTTTGTAGTGCGGGCTGGCGGTCCAGGCGAAATCGTGAATGTCGTCGCCATGGTAAGTGAGGGTCTTGGTTCCGTCGGCATTGTTCACTTCGCTGACTTGAATTCCGCTCGCGCCGACCACCTGGTTCTGGGGGATCGTGATCCTCACGTCATACACCCCGAAGTCGGCGAAAAACTCAGTCGTGGCGTGGAATTGGTGGCAGTTCCACGCGCCGTGCCACCAGACGCCGACTTTCGGAAACCACTGGCCGGCCAGAAGAAAATCGCGCTTCCATCCCGTGCGCGCCAGGGTTTCAGGAAATTGGTCGTGAAATTTGATCTTGAACTGCACAAATCCGGCGGGCGGGACCGGCTTTGCCAGCCGCACCTGGACCACGGTGCGATCGTCTTTATTCCCATCATCGGGCTGGATGAACTGAAGTTGCGAGGTCAGATCGCCTTGTCCCACGACCTCAAAACTCTTGATGTCTCCGGCTCCGTAGAATTTGGCCTTCCAATCGTCCAGATCTTCATCGCGGGTGCCGCTCTGCCTGACTTCGCGCACCCAGGTGGCTTTGGGTTGAAAGCCGTTCAGGTACAAATGGAAAGGAAAGGTGTCGAGCGGCTGGCCGGTCAGGTTGTGGTAAGTAAGGATTTCCGTGGCCTCGAGAGAATGACTGGACGGATCATACTTCGCGTCGATGTCGTAGGCGACCACGCGCTGCGATAAAGGCTGGCGGGAATTTATGGCCGAAGTTGTGTCGGGAATCACAGCGGGTGGATTCTGTGCCGCTAGCGGCAGGGACATTGAAATCGTGCCGATGCAACACCAGAGCATTTTTCCGAAAGGCATTTGGAGATTCCTCAAGGCTTTGGGATCTTGAACATAATAGCCCAGGTGGCTGGACAGGCGATTTAACCCAATGAAAAATAAGAGGGAATCTTGGCGGACAACCAATCGAGCCGGCGACAGCAACTAAATAACTAGTTGACGTTTGCAGGTGGGTCGCGTCTAATCAAATCGAGATCTTGCTTCGCGGGAGAATCACCCATGCCGCCCAGAAAATCCGTAACTCTCACCGAAGCCGAGCTGCGCTTGATGGACGTGTTGTGGAGGAAGGGGCTGGCGACCGTCCAGCAGGTCTTGGAGTCGCTCCCGAAGAACCAGCCCCTGGCTTACAACTCCGTGCTGACCACGATCCGGGTGCTGGAGAAGAAGGGATATGTGAAGCACGTGAAGGATGGCCGCGCCCACGTGTACATGCCGCTGGTGGGCCAAAAAGAAGCCACCCGCTTCGAAGTCCGGCATCTGGTGAATCGCTTTTTTAAGAATTCGCATGAATTGCTGGTCCTGAACATTCTGCAAGATCAGAGTATCGAAGCCGAAGAGCTGGCCCGTTTGCGGCAGATGCTCGAGGAGAACAAGTAAATGACATCCGTGATCAATCTACGCGCGGTTGCTCAATTCTCCGCCGAAAGGATGCTCAACTGCCTCGGTGAAGGCATGGCCATTGCACTGTTTGCCTGGTTGCTGCTCGGGATCATGGGTCTGCGGAAATCCGGCCATCAAAATTCAGGCACGCGGTTTGCGGTCTGGTTGGTGGCTTTGTTTGCGATTGCAGCGTTGCCATTTGCCGGCGCATTGACCCTGGGCAGCGCCAGCGCAGCGGCGGGGACAGGGGATTCGCATTCCGTGATTACGGTACCCGGCGCCTGGGCCATGTATGCCTTCGCCGCCTGGGCGTTGATCGCAATCTTGGGACTGTTCAGAGTTGCCATCGGGCTGTGGCAGGTGCGCCAGGTGCGCAGCCATTGTGTCGCGATTGATCTGGCGAGTTTGGATCCGGCGCTCCGCGTGACTCTAGCAGAGTTTGGTTCGCTTCGGCCGGTGCAAGTCTGTGTGTCGGACGGCGTGCAGGTACCGACCGCCATCGGCTTCATCAAGCCCCTGGTGGTGCTGCCGGCATGGAGCATTCGCGAGTTGTCGTCAAGCGAACTGAATGCAATTTTGCTTCATGAGCTGGCCCATCTGCGTCGCTGGGATGACTGGACCAACCTTGCGCAGAAATTGCTGCGGGCGGTTTTCTTCTTTCATCCGGCGGTGTGGTGGATTGAGGGCAAGTTGTCTCTGGAGCGAGAGATGGCTTGCGATGACGCGGTGCTGGCCGAAACCGCCAATCCCCGCGCTTACGCCCGGTGCCTGGTCTCGGTCGCCGAAAAAACTCTGGTGCGCCGGGGGTTGGCGATGGCGCAAGCCGCGGTGAGCCGGGTGCGCCAGACGTCGCAGCGTGTGGCCCAAATCCTTGATGTAAACCGTCCCCAGGCCACGCGCATCTGGAAACCGGCGCTTGGCATGGTGGCGGCCTTTGCGATGGTTTGTGTCGGATTGCTCCCGCGTCGTCCGGAACTGGTGTCCTTTCACGACCCGGCGGCGAGGATGGCGCCGGTTTCTGCCGCGACGTCGCCCCGGGCGCCCCAAACAGCATCGCCTCAGGCCGAATCGCCTCAGGCAGAATCGCCCCAAGCAGAATCAAAGTTCGCGCCAGTTGCGCTCCATCCCCGGCAGGCGGGGTTGCAGGCTCGCGGTCGTAGCCTCCCGGCCCCTCGCACCCACGCGATTGCAGCCCGCATCAATGCTCCCCTGGGCGAAGCCGCGGCGCAATCGATTGATCTGTTTGAAGCAAAGCAGAAATTGCCTGCGCCCGGCGATGGCTTGATCCCGGTCAACTTCACCGGGATCAGTGAAACTGCAGGGGACAAAACTTCAACCAACCGGCAGCCGCTCACGTCGGTCGTCCTGGTTTATCAAGGTTTGCAGTATGACGACGCGGGTTTTGCCCATTGGACAATCTGCGTCTGGCGGGTCCGTGTTCCGGCCGGGCGGCAGGCGATCGCGGCAAATCCGGCGAAATCAACCTAGATGGTTATGAGGAGGCGGTCCAACGAATTTCCGTGCCGGTATCAACTAAAGAATTAGTTCATCTCGGTTATCCACGAACAGCAACCGACGAATCGTCACCCGACGAATCGTCAACCAAGGAGAAACAAAATCATGAGCAGCTTTACCCAAGCAAGTTGGAAGAACAAGCTAGCACGGCCGCTGCTGGCAGCGGTGATCGCCATTGTATTTGCGCTTTCACTGGGCGCCTACGAATTCATCAAGCCGGTTTCGGCCAAAGCTGCCGCGACCATGATCGCAGCCCCGGCGGCGGCACTCGATGACAACAGCGTGACCGCCTTACTGTCGCTCGACCATGCCATGGAAACGCTGGCCGCGCGCGTGACTCCCGCAATCGTAAATGTCGCTGTAACATCGCAAACCAGACAGGACGCCAGCAACGAAATTCCCGAAGACATGCAGCAGTTCTTCGGCCAACAATTTGGCGGACAGTTCGGCGGCCATCGTCAATTGCAGCCGCAGATCGAACACGGCATCGGCAGCGGGGTGGTGATTTCGCCCGACGGCTATATCGTCACCAACAACCACGTGATCGACGGCGCCGTCGACATCCGCGTGACCATGACCGACAAGCGGATCCTGAAAGCCAAGCTGATCGGCGCCGATAAGCTCACCGACCTGGCCGTGATCAAAGTGGAAGGCGGCAATCTGCCGAGCGTTCCCTGGGGTGATTCTGCGGCCCTGCGGCCGGGGCAGACCGTGCTGGCGTTCGGCAATCCTTACGGTTTCCGGTTCACCGTGACGCGGGGAATCGTGAGTGCGCTCAACCGTCCCAATCCGTTCTCCGATGACCGCCGCAAGCCGGGCGAATTCATCCAGACCGACGCGGCCATCAATCCGGGCAATTCCGGCGGCCCTCTGGTGAACGCGCACGGGGAAGTGGTTGGCATCAATACCTTCCTGGTCTCGCCTTCAGGAACCTTCTCGGGAATGGGTTTTGCCATTCCGGCCCAGATCGTCCGTCCCACGGTGGAGACGCTGATCCGCGACGGGAAAGTGACGCACGGATACATTGGAATCGGTATCAGCGACGTGACCCCGGAAAATTCCAAATTCTTCGACATGAAGGAAAGCACGGGAGCGCTGGTCACCCAGGTGGAGGCGAATTCTCCCGGCGGAAAGGCCGGGCTGAAGGTCGGAGATGTCATCGTCAAGCTCAACGGCGAGACCGTGAACGATGCCGGCCAGCTACAAATGGAAGTGGGGCAGAGGCGTCCCGATTCCACGATCAAACTGACCGTGTTGCGGGATGGCAAGAGCCTGGAACTTTCGGTCACTCTGGAGGCGATGGGAAGCCGCGAGGCGAATGGAAACGGCAGCAGCGACGCTGATCATGGCAAACCCCGCTGGGGTGTCGGGTTATCCGACCTGACGCCCGACGCCCGGGAGCAGTTGCAAGCCCCCGGCGAGGTGCAGGGGGCTTTGATTGAACGCGTGCAGCCGGGTAGCGCAGCCGACAATGCCGGTCTGCAACGCGGTGAGGTCATCGAGCAGGTGAATCGTCACGACGTCAAAACAGCGGCCGACGTACAGAAAGCCTTGTCGGACATCCCCAAAGGACAGGATGCACTGTTGTTGATTTGGTCCAACGGGGGCTCGACATTCCGGGTACTGCACGCCGGCGATGGCGCCTGAGGAACAGGCGGCGAAACCAGATGCGCGCCGCATTTCGGATTCCAGATCCTCCTGGCCGGAATGCGGCGCGCATGATTCGCTTCCGCTTCTAGTTCCCGAGCTTGAAATTTCCCTGCAGTTCAATCTTGTCGGAAGAAGCGCCGACGAGAATCCCAAATTCGCCAGGCTCAGCTTTCCACTGTTGGTTGCTCACGTCGTAGTAGGAAAAAGCGCGCCGGTCGAGCCGCAGTGCGATGTTCTTGGTTTCGCCCGGCTGCAACTCGACCTTGGCAAATCCCTTCAACTCCTTCCGCGGACGCGGCACACTCGAATGGGAGTCGCTGACATAGAGCTCCGCGACCTCGGCGCCCTCCCGCTCCCCCGAGTTGGTCACATCGAAAGACACGGTGGCCAGATCGTCTCTGTCCGGGCTGGGCGCGATCACCAGGTTGCTGTATTTGAACGTGGTGTAGGAAAGGCCATAGCCGAAGGGAAACAGCGGCTTGGTTGCCGTGCGATCGTAATGCCGGTAGCCGACGAAAACTCCTTCCGTATACTGCACCCGCTTGCCGCCGGCGTTCGGGTAGTAGCTGCGGAAAACCGCATCCTCCTCAAAATGGCGATCGTAACTTACGGGCAGTTTGCCCGAAGGGCTGTATTGTCCAAACAGCAGCTCTGCGAGCGCCGTGCCGCCCTCCTGTCCGGAATACCAGCTCTGCACCATCGCCGGAACCCGATCGATCCAGGCATTGGTATCTACGGCGCCGCCGGAAGTGACCACGACCACTACGTTCTGGTTGGCGGCAAGAACTTCCTTGATCAGCTCGTCCTGCCCGGGGGGCAGGCGGAAGGTGCGGTCCGAGGCTTCGCTCTCGCTATCGGAGTCGAATCCGACGGCGAGCACCACCACATCGGCGTGCGCGGCCAATGCCTTGACCTCGGCCTTCACCAGCGAGTCGGTTTTCACGATGCCCATCCTGATATCCGGATTGCCATATCCACGGAAGAACTCCAGGCGAACTCGGTGCGGTCCCTGGGCGAGATGCAGGGTCGTGCAATTGACCAGCGCGGTGACGCGAGTCCAACTATCGAGCAGCAATTTGTCGTCGAGATAGAGCCGCGCACCGCCCAGCTCCGCCGGACCTTGAATGAAGACTTCATAGTCGCCCTCGTCCTTCGCCAGGTAGTAGCCCCACCAGCGGATGGAGCGCGCTTGTGGAGGCGTTCCGCTGTATCCCCCCCAATCCCAGCCGCTGGTGACGTGTTCGTCCCGGACGGTCTCGTAAGGCTTCCCCCTCAAGTCTTTCGAGCTGAAGTGTTCCGTGTTCAGACCTGCTTTTCCTCCGTCCGTTTCGGTCACAAAGTCAGTGCCCGCCGCCATCTCGGCCAGAGCAGGCAATCCCGAGCTATAGGTCACCTTGATGTCATTGCCCGCGTACCCGGCGATGCCTTCGAGAAAACTGACCGAAGCGAACGGCCTGACACCGGCGCTCCCGCCGCCAACCGGCTGGGCGGGATAGGCATCGGGGCCGACGATTGCGATGGTCTTGATCTTGGTCTTGTCGAGCGGCAGCAGATTGCCCCGGTTCTTTAGCAGCACCATGCTGGATCGGGCGGCTTCGAGCGAAACCCGGCGGCCTTCCGGGTTGTAGAGCGGGATGGACGTATCGGTCTGGTCGCGGTCGAGCCATCCGAATGCGATGGCCTTGCGCAGGATACGGCGAACATGATCATCGATCGTCGCTTGGCTGACTTTGCCCGCCTGGATGGCGGGTAGCAGAGTGGCGCGGTTCATGTGGCTGCCCGAGGGCATCTCCAGATCGAGGCCGGCGTTTACCGCGGCCACTCCGTCCGAGGTGGAATCCCAATCGGACATGATGATCCCGTCGAAACCCCAATCCTTTTTGGCGACCTGATGATTGAAGTAATCGCTTTCGGTCAGATGTTCGCCGTTGGTCAGGTTATACGAATCCATGATGGCGCAAACGTGAGCCTGCTTGACCGCGGCTTCGAAGGCAGGGAGATAAATCTCACGCATCGTGCGTCGGTCAATCAGGGAATCGGTGTTGTGACGGTCGTACTCCGAGTTGTTGCCCATGAAATGCTTGATGGTGGCGCACACGCCCTGCGATTGCAGACCCTCCACGTAGGCCACCGCGGTCTGCGCCGCGAGAAAAGGGTCTTCGCCGAAGTATTCAAAGTTGCGGCCATTCAAGGGGGCACGATGGATATTCACCGCGGGGCCCAGCAGGAAATGCACGCCGCGGGCGCGAGCGTCCTGGCCCAGCACCTGGCCGGCGCGACGCACGAGCTCCTCATCCCAGGTGGCCGCCAGCGCAATGCCGCCGGCTAAAGCCGTCGAAGGCCCGTAGTTTCGCACCCCTACCGGACCATCCGCCATCTTGAAGGCGGGGAGTCCGAGGCGGGGATTGGCACGAATGTAAAAGTCCTGGTACCCGCCGATGTAATCGATCTTCTCCTCCAGCGTCATCTTGCCGAGAATTGAATCGACACGCTTCTCGACATCAGACTGCGCGCTGGCGTTTCGCATCCCGAGCCAAGTCAGAAACAGGGCAACCACCGCCGCCACCTGCTTACCGCTGCGCATATCGTGTCACCTCGAAAAATTTGGTCGCGCACCCGGTCGGGGATCGAGCAGGAGTTCGAGCGGTTGTGCCGGTTTGGGTTTGGCCGCGAGGGTAATCGCGCTGCAATTGTCGGCGATCCAGTCGGCTCCGGCCGCTCTCAGTTCCCCATCTTGCACGGTGGTGCGGAACGCGACCACCCGTGCGCCCGCATCCTTGCCGGAACGAATACCCGCGGGAACATCTTCAAACACCACGCAGTCATGGATGGCAACCCCCAGGACTGCCGCCCCTTTCAAATAGGGCTCGGGATGTGGCTTGCCGTTGGTAATGTCACTAGAGGTCACTAACTTTTCCGGAACGGGCAGGCCTCCGGCGCGAATTCGCACTTCGGCCAGCGGGCGGGCGCAGGAGGTGACGATCGTCCATCGCCCGGAAGGAAGCGCGTTCAGCAGCTCGCGCGCTCCGGGGAGTGCAACCACGCCTTCCAAGTCCTCCATCTCTCCCTTCAGCACGACCAGGTTTTCCAGTTCATGGTCGGCGTTCGGAAGGTAGTCCCGAATCGTAGAGATGCTGGGCCGACCATGCGCCCGGTGAACGACTTCCTGGGGATCGAATCCGTGGGCGATGGCCCACTTCGTCCAAACCCGGATCACGGCGGGAGTCGAATCCACTAAAACCCCGTCCAGGTCAAACAGAGCTGCGCTGCAGGCAATTGGAACCATGAACAACGATAACAAATGTCTGCGCACTTCTTTTGCCGACCGGCATGTCCACGGGCCAATTGGTTTTTGATTGTGCGATGCAAAAGCGGAACTCAACCGAGGGAAGGGAAGCATAGGCCTCTGCAAGCTGAAATTCTTGCCAAGACTGCGCGCCTGCAGGATTTCATGGGCACCGGCGATTTTCCGCCATTCTGCTCACCCAGCTACGGAATTTCGAAGGGCTGACGGGGGAATCGGCGACCGCCAAGCGGGACGCGCGCGTGATGGATCGCCCCATCCGGCCTGCCGCCTCGCTGATCGGGGCCGGCGATCGCATCCGTGACCCGATTCGTGCACTTCGGCGCGCTCGATGGCGAACTGAAGAACGGCTGCACGCCGCCG
>Ga0193753_10002200_pt1 | contig 15737 bp, 12 predicted proteins | sample H1c2metaG_FD_144925 | JGI IMG/M metagenome (GOLD analysis project Ga0193753, IMG submission 144925) | Soil microbial communities from a riparian zone of the East river system, Colorado, United States - H1c2 | ecosystem: Environmental > Terrestrial > Soil > Riparian zone | place: USA: East... | reverse complement strand
GCCTCGGACTGCAGCACCAGCTCCACGTCGTACTGGCCGGGCGTGGGCAGCGGCGGATCGAGGCGCGGGAAGACGCGCAGGCCGGGGACGCTCGACACCGCGCCGTAGACGTCGCCGTACATCTGCTCCGTGGAGCGGGTGCGCTCGTGCCAGTCCTTGGCCGCCATGCCGCCGAAGCCGCCCCACGACGACACCAGCGACCACATGAAGTCCGCCTCGGGGAAGGCGGTGATGCGGCGGATCACCTCCAGCGACTGCTCGTTGGTGGCCGCGAGCGTGGAGTCCGGCGCGGCCTCGAAGTACAGGCTGATGTGGCTCTGGTCCTCGACGGGCGCGAGCTCGCGCCGCGACCAGGAGTACAGCGGCCACGCGCCGATCATGACGATCAGCGCCGCGGCGACGATGGCCCAGCGCATGCCGAGCGCCACGTCGAGCATGCGCGCGTAGACCCGGCGCACCGCCTCGAAGGCGCGGTTGACCAGCGCGGTCAGGCGGCCCTCCTCGCCGTGCGCGTGCACGAAGCGCGAGCTCATCACGGGCGACAGCGTCACCGCGACGATGCCCGACAGCACCACGGCCGCCGCCAGCGTGATCGCGAACTCCAGGAAGAGCGAGCCGGTGAGCCCGCCCTGGAAGCCGATCGGCGTGTAGACGGCGGCCAGCGTGATCGTCATCGCGAGGATCGGGCCGACGAGCTCGCGCGCGCCGGCGATCGCCGCGCGGACGCGCGTCTTGCCCATGCGCACGTGGCGCTCCACGTTCTCCACGACGACGATCGCGTCGTCCACCACCAGGCCGACCGACAGCACGATGGCCAGGATGGTCAGCAGGTTGAGGCTGAAGCCGGCGGCCCACATGACGATGCCCGCGCCGATGAGCGAGACGGGCATCGCCACCAGCGGCACGAGCGCCGTGCGCAGCGAGCCCATGAAGAGGAACACGACCAGCCCGACGATGGCGATGGTCTCGATGAGCGTCTTGCTGATCTCCTTGAGCGCATCGCTCATGAAGCGCGTGCCGTCCCACACGAGGCGCATCTCCATGTCGGCGGGCAGCGTGGGGCGCAGGCGCTCCATCTCCGCGCGCAGCCGGTCGGCGACCTCGATCTCGTTGGCGCCGATGAGCGGCCACACGCCGAGGTAGACGCCCTCGGTGCCGTTGCGCTTCGCGACCTGCTCGGCCTCCTCGGCGCCCAGCTCCACGCGCGCCACGTCGCGCAGGCGCACGATGGCGCTGCCGCGGTCGGCCACGATGAGATCCTCGAATTCCTCCGTGGTGCGCAGGTCCGTGTTGGCGAGCAGGTCGACCTGCACGAGCTTGCCCTTGGTCTGGCCGACGGCGGCCAGGTAGTTGTTGCGCTGCAGCGCCGCGTGCACGTCGCCCGGCGCGAGGTTCAGCGCGGCGAGGCGGTCGGGATCGATCCACACGCGCATGGCCACCTGCCGGCCGCCCTCCTTGTTGGTCACGCGCTGCACGCCCTCGAGCGTGGCGAGCTGCGGCTGCACGGAGCGCGACAGGTAGTCGGTGATCGCCGACACGCTGCGCGTGCTGGAGGTGAAGCTCAGGTAGAAGGTCGCGTAGGGCCGATCCGCGCGCTGCATCTCGATGACGGGCGGCTCGGCCTCGGACGGCAGCTCGGAGCGCACCTGCTGCAGGCGCGCGGTGACCTCGGCCAGCGCCGCCGTGCTGCTGTGGTTCAGCTTGAGGTGCACCGTGATCGTGCTGAGTCCCGCGCGGCTGGTGGACTCCAGGTGGTCCACGCCGCCGATGGCCGAGACCGCGCGCTCGATCGGCGTGGTCAGGAAGCCGCGCACCGTCTCCGCGCTGGCTCCGTAGTAGACCGTGCTGATGAGCACGGACGAGCTCTCCACCTTGGGATACTGCTGCACGGGCAGCGAGGACAGCGCGCGCCAGCCCACCAGGACGAGCACGAGGTTCACGACGATCGCCAGCACGGGGTGGCGGATGAACAGGTCCGTGAAGGCCGGCCGCGACGCGGCGTCGTCCGGTCCGGCGGGATCGCGAGAGGCCTGGCTCACGGGGCGCTCCCTTCCGCCGGCGCGGTGCCGGCCGCGCTCTCCGGCTCGGCGACGGAGACCAGCACCGCGTCGCGCAGCTTGAACGAGCCCGAGGCCGCCACCTGCTCGCCCGCGGCCAGGCCCTCCTCGATCACCACGTCGTCGCCCAGCACGATGCCGCTGTGCACGGCGCGCACCCGGGCGCGGGAGGCGCCGCTCTCGTCCGGGCCCACGACGAAGACGTGATCGCCCTGCGGGCCCTTGCGCAGCGCGCTCACCGGCACGGTCACGGAGGAGCGCGGCGCGCCCACCGGCACGGAGACGCGCACCGACGAGCCCGGCGCCGGCATGTCGGCGCCGCCCTCCAGCCGCGCGCGCACCCAGGCATTGCGCGTCGCGATCTCGACCCGCGCATCCACCGCGACGAGCGTCGCCGGCGCGAAGGCGCCCGCGGCGGACCCGCCCGGATCACCGCGCTGGACCTGCACGACATCACCTGTCCGCAGTCCCGCCGCGATCTCCTGCGGGATGGTGAAGTCCACGTACACCGCATCGTCCATGCCCTGCAGCGTCGTGAGCTCCGTGCCCTCCTTGAGGTATTGGCCGGGGTGCACGTCGGACAGGCCGACGCGCGCGCGGAACGGCGCGCGGATCGTCTTGCGCTCGATGATGGCGCGGTAGCGCGCGACGTCGGCCAGCGCGATGTCGCGCTCGGCGCGCGCGCGGTCCACGTCCATCTCGGAGGCGCCGTGCGCCGCGCTCGCGCGCTCCAGGCGCCCGAAGGTCGTCTCGGCCAGCTTGGCCTGCGCCTCCTTCGCGGCCAGCTCGGCCTGCTCCACGCCCACGTCCAGCGCGACGAGCACCGTGCCCTCCTCCACGACCGCGCCGGGCTCCAGCGTCACCTGCCGCACGGTGCCGGCCAGCTCGTTGCTCAGCGTGACCGAGCGCAGCGCCAGCACCGTGCCGATGGAGGTCATCGTCCGCACGTTGTCGCGCGACCGGGCGAGGGCGACGGTCACCACCTCGCTGGGCTCGGGCTGGCTCGCCGCGGCCGCGTCCGCCGCGTCGAGCGAGGACTTCTTCCAGGCCGCGAGAGCGGCGCCGACGACGACCACCGTGCCGAGCAGGAGCAGAGGGGCCAGCAGGGAACGCTTCATGGGAGGAAAGCTCCGGGAATCGGCACGGAAAGGGTGGCCAGAGAGCCGCACAGTAGACCGGTCGTCTCGGCGGCACGGGGGAAAGCGGCAGCAGCGTGGACCATGGGGTGCGCTCAGCCCCGTTCGTCTGGCAGCAGGGAGTCGAAGACGAAGGACAGGAAGTCGTCCACGGGCTGCAGGCTCCGGTCGATCTGCATGCGGATCGTGGCGCCCTCCCAGAGCATCACCAGCACGTTGGCGAGGCGGTCGGGGTCCTGGGCCTTGCTGATCTCGCCCGCGGCCTGGCCCTCGCGCACCACGCGCGCGATGATCGCGGACCACTGGTCGTAGGCGCACTTCACGGCGGCGTGCACCGGCTCGCTGAGCTGCGAGGTCTCCAGCGCAAGCTTGGGAATCAGGCATTGGCGTGCGGCGCCGTTGGCCAGGCACTCCTCGCGGCTGTGCTGGAAGATCTCGCGCAGGCGCTGCAGCGGGCTCTTGCGCCGGTCCCCCACGATGCCCTGCAGCAGCGCGACGTACTCCTGGCTCGCCTTCTCGATGAGCGCGACGCCGAAGTCCTCCTTCGACGTGAAGTAGTGATAGAAGGAGCCCTTGGGCACCTTGGCGAGCTGCAGGATCTCGGCCAGGCCGCAGGAGTTGAAGCTCTTGCTCGCGATGGCCTGCGCGCCGACCTCCAGGATCTTGTCGCGCGTGCCGATGTCCTTCGGGACGGGCTTGGCGGTGGGCTTCACGGGGTCAGAAAATAGACCAGTCGTCTCCCGCCGTCAAGAGCGCTCTTCGAACTGACGTCAGATCTGGGAAGCGGCGAGGCGGCGCACGGCGTCCATCGTGTCGGCCTCGTCGGGGCGCTTGTCCTCGCGGTAGCGCTTCACGCGCGCGAGGCGCAGCGCGAGGCCGCCGGGGTAGCGCGGGCTGACCTGCAGATCGCTGAAGGCCACCTCCACGACGAGTTCGGGCCGGATGAAGACGGTGATGCCCTCGCGATGGGTCTCGCGCGCGAGGAAGGCCTGCGTCTGCCACTCCAGCATCGCGTCGGTGAGTCCCTTGAAGGTCTTGCCCAGCATCACGTGCTGGCCCGTGGCGGGGTCCAGCGCGCCGAGGTGCAGGTTGGAGAGCTTGCCGCTGCGCCGGCCGTGCCCCCATTCCGCGCCGAGCACGACGAGGTCGAGCGTGTGGGCGCGCTTGATCTTGAGCCAGCTGCTGCCGCGGCTGCCCGCCTCGTAGGGCGCGTCCAGCGACTTGGCCATCACGCCCTCGTGGCCCGCCGCGAGCGCCGCCGCCTGGAAGGCCTGCGCCTGCAGGTCCGAGGACGTGATGAGCTGCGGCATGCGCAGCTCGTCCGGCACGACGCGCGCCAGCGCCGCGAAGCGCTCGCGCGCCGGGCGCTCGGCGAGGCTCTCGCCCTCCAGGCGCAGGCAATCGAAGAAGAAGGCCGCCATCGGGAGCTCGGCGCGCAGCGCTTCCACGTCGAGCTTGCGGCTGAAGCGCCGCATCGTCACCTGGAAGGGATGCGGCCGGCCGGAGGCTTTCAGCGCCACGGCCTCGCCGTCGAGGACCAGGTCGCGCGCCGGCAGGCGGCGCACGGCCTCCACGATCTCGGGCACGGCGGCCGAGACGTCGTTCAGGCTGCGCGTGTAGATGCGCACGAGGTCGTCCTGCCGGTGCGCCTGGATGCGCGCGCCGTCGATCTTCCACTCGAAGGCGACCTCGACCGGTGCCGAACCGTCGGCCCACTGCTGCAGCGCTTCGCCGGTGTCCGCGGCGGTCTGCGCGAGCATGGGCGCCACCGGCGAGAGCACCTGCAGCTGGAAGCGCGCGAGGCCCGCGCTGCCTTCCTGCAGCGCCGCGGCCGCGACGGCGCCGAGATCCGGCGCATACATCGCGGCCCGGCGCACCTCGGCCGCGGGCAGCTCGGCGGCCGCCGTGATGGCGTCCAGCATCACGCCGGCCAGCGCGCCCTGGCGCAGCTCGCCGGCGAGCAGCCGCACGAGGAAATCCTGCTCGGCCTCGGTGGCGCGCGAGAAAAGCTGCGCCAGCCCCTCGGCGCGTCGCGCGGCGACGCCCGCGCCGCGCAGCTCCGCGAGGCGCTGGAGGTCGCGGTCCGTCTCCGCGAGAGACAGCGTCGCGGACGTGGCCGCCGGCTGTCCGCGGGCGGCCGCCAGCGCGGCGTAGCCGATGCCGGAGCGTCCCTGCGGCGTCTCGCCGGAGAGGTAGTGCGCACCGATCTCGACCTCGTCGGGCGACAGCTCGCGCAGGCAGCCGGCCAGCGCGCGCACCTTCGCGAGGCGGGCCGACGTCTCGCCCACCCTCCGCGACGTCTCGACCACCGTGGCGAGGAGAGTCATGTCGCCCCGCTCAACCACGGAGCCGCGGCCGCGGCGCGGACCTCAGGCGAGGCGCCGGAGCAGAGCCATCGCCGCCGCGGGAGCCCTCTCCTTCGCGCCGTTGATGAAGTGGATGAAGACGTCGCGCGGCGCGGCCGCGGGCAGCTTGCGCTCCACGCGCGGCAGCTCGTCCGGAGTGCCGCCCGCGGCCCACGTGCGCGCCGCGGCCGCCCACGCCTCCAGCGCCTTCGGCGCGTAGCCGGTCTTCCGCTCCGCCTCGCTGCACACGAGGCGCGCGTAGACGAAGCTGCCTGTCGGATCCGCGAACGAGGGATAGCGATCGGAGTCGGTGAACACCGTGGCGACGCCATGCCGGCGCGCGAGGGCCAGGTAGTCGGCGCAGCGGAAGCTCTGGTGCCGCACCTCCAGCGCGTGGCGCAGCGCGCGGCTGCCGTCCCTGCGCGGCAGCAGCGCGAGGAAGGCGCCGAGATCCTCCGCATCGAAGCCCTTGGTCGGCGCGAGCTGCCACACGATCGGGCCGAGCTTGCCGCCCAGCTCGCCGATGCCGCTGTCGATGAAGCGCGTGATGGACTCGCCCGCCGTGGACAGCAGCCGGCGGTTCGTGGCGAAGCGCGAGGCCTTCAGCGTGAAGACGAAGTCGTCCGGGGTCTCGTCGTGCCACTTGCGGAAGGTCGGCGGCTTGAAGGTGCTGTAGAAGGTGCCGTTCACCTCGATCGCGGTGACGTGGCGGCTCGCGAAGGCGAGCTCCTGCTTGTGCGGCAGGCCCGCCGGATAGAAGTTGTCGCGCCACGGCTCGTAGGTCCAGCCGCCGATGCCGACGCGGATGCCATGCCCGCTCATGGGACGGGATTGTACGCAGTCGTGCGTCGCGTCTGCGGCACGCGCGCGGGCTTGCCGCGCGCGCCGCAAGTTGTCGCGCCGCGCCGCGATCCCGCGCCCGCGCCACCTCGCGGAGGTTGGGTGCTGCGGAAGGACGCTTCGATGGATGGCGCCTGGGCGCTCGCATTCGGCATCGGCTTCGTTGCAGGGCTGCGGACCATGACGGCGCCGGCGGTCGTGGGCTGGGCAGCGCGCGTCGGCTGGCTGCACCTCGGCGGCTCGCCGCTGGCCTTCATGGGATCGACGCTCGCGGCGGTTGCGCTGTCGATCGCGGCGCTGGCCGAGTTCGTCGTGGACCTGCTGCCGGCCACGCCGCGGCGCACCGCGCCGGGCCCGCTCGCCGCACGGATCGCCTCCGGCGCATTCTGCGGCGCGTGCGTGGCCGCATCCGCCGGCATCGCGTGGGTCGCGGGCGCCGTGCTCGGCGGAGCGGGCGCCGTCGCCGGCGCCTTCCTCGGATACCAGGCGCGCCGGCAGCTCGTGCGGCGCTTCCGGCTGAAGGATGCGCTGGTCGCGATCCCCGAGGATCTGCTGGCCATCGCGCTCGCCCTCGCGCTCGTCGCGCGGTGATGACCGTTCGCAACGGCAGGGACGGTCACAACCTTCTTGTTCCGGGACCGCGGGGAACGCGCGGATGCGGGCAGCGCTCGCGATAGGATCGCCACGCCCATCGGGCTTTCGTCGCGTCGCGCGATCCGCGCGCGCGTCCCGCGGCCCGGGGATCGGCGGGCCGGAGATCGGAGACCCCGCATGCACATCCGCCCGTCGCGCGCCGCACTCGCCGGCCTGCTCCTCGCGCTGCTGCCCGCAGAGACGCGGGCGCAGGTCAGCGAGGGCAAGGCGATCTCCATGGCCAAGGCCGGGCTGAAGGCCGCGCTGAAGCAGGAGAAGGCGGAGCTCAAGCTGGCCGAGGCCCAGCTCGACGCCAGCATCGACCAGCTCGGCCTGGCCGCGGAGACAGGGCCGCTGGTCGCCGCGGATCTGGAGGACGTGCTCCCCGGGCTGCTGCAGGGCATGCACGCGCTCAGCGCCGCCGTCGGCACGGCGCGCGCGGCCGCGTGCGTGGCGGCGGAGGAGGCGCTCGCCGCGCTCGGCGGGACGGCGGACCTCGACGGGCAGTTTCCCGCGACCTTCGACTTCGGCGGCAACGGCCTCGCCGACGACGTCACGGCGGACACGCGTGCGCTGGCCGACAAGACGCTGGCCGCCGTGCGCAAGCACGCGGCGAAGGCCGCCAAGTCGGCCGCCAAGGCCGGGCGCGGCCTGACCTTCGCGCTCCCCGGACCGGACTTCACCTTCGACGGGCCGACCGTCTTCTCCGAGGACACGACGCTTGCAGCGGGGCCCGGTGCGAGCTGCGTGCTGTTCGTGATCGGCACGAGCGACCTCTCCGTGCCCGCGGACGGCCTGCTGCTGATCGGCGGCCAGCTCACCGGTTCCGGCGTGATCGCGGCCGGCGCCGCCGTGTCGCTTCCCCCCGCGTCCGCGGTCGTGCGGCTCGACACGCCTTTCGACGGCGAGGTGTTCACGGTGAACGCGACCTTCGGCGACATCCGCGATCCGGCCCTGCACTTCGGCGGCGTCATCGACGGCGAGGGCGTCGGGCTGCTCGAGGGCGGCGCGATCCTGACCCTGCTGAGCTCGGCCATCGCGCTGCAGGCGGGTGCGGCGCCCGGCCAGCTCGCGCCGCCGCCGTCCGTCGTGACGGACGTGCTGGCCGTGTCCGTGCCCTGAGCCCGGGCGCGGCCCCGCGCGCGAGCGCGGCGTGTCGCTATTCATCGCGGATGGCCCGCGCTCGCGACCTCTCCTTCCAGTCCGGCCTGTTCGAGTCCGCGGAGCCGTCCTTCGACGGCTCCTTCGCCGGGGTCCGGCGCATCGAGCTCGACGAGCGCTGCTGGATCGACCACGCCGAAGGCTGGGTCTCCGGCGCGGACGCGCTCTTCAAGGCGGTGCTGGACGCGCGCGACTGGTCCCAGCGCGAGCGCTGGATGTACCAGCGGCAGGTGCGGGAGCCGCGCCTGACCGCCCCGTGGAGCCTCGCGAAGGGCGAGCCGCTGGAGCCGGAGCTCCTGCAACGCATGCGCATCGCTCTGGGCACGCGCTACGGCGTCACGTTCGACGCCGTCGGCTTCAACCTGTACCGCGACGGCCGCGACAGCGTCGCCTGGCACCGGGATCACATCCTCCGCGAGATCTCCGAGCCGGTCATCGCGCTGGTGTCGCTGGGCGAGCGGAGGAAGTTCCTGATGCGGCCGCGCGGCGGGCGCATCGCCCGCACCTTCCTGCTCGGCCGCGGGGACCTGCTGGTCACCGGCGGCCGCACCAATCTGGACTGGGAGCACCACGTGCCCAAGGTGGGCCGGGCCGGCCCGCGCATCAGCCTCGCCTTCCGCTACGGCATGGACCTGCGGGCCTACGCGCACAAGACGAAGGTGGAACCCGACCGGTGAGCGCGCCGTGCGCCACGCACTGGCTGCGGAGATTGCGGCCGTTCTCGCATCCAGGGGTGCCGCGCTCCCTTCGCGCGGCCTCCCGCCCTCGACATCCGGAGTCCGCCCCCATGCTCGCGTTGCCCCGCCTTTCCCGATGCCCGGCCCTCCCCGCTCTCTCCGGCGCGTGGCGCCTGCCGGCCAGGCTGCGCGCGCTGGCCTGCGCCTGCGCGCTGCTGGTCGCCCTCGCCGCGTCCGGCACGGCCGCTGCACAGACCACGCTGCTGGACACGGGTCCGGGCGGCAACACGACCATCGGCGCGCCGAGCTTCTTCAACGACAACAGCGGCTTCCAGTTCCTCGGCGGGCGCTTCACGCTCGCCCAGCCGGCGACGATCGCCACCGCGCAGGGCTGGATGTCCACCTGCGGCGGCACGCTGCAGTGCAAGATCCGCGCGAACAACGGCAGCAACCAGCCGGGCAGCGAGCTCTTCGCGGCCAGCCTCCCGGTCACGTTCACCTTCGCGATCGGCTGGACCACGTTCGGCGGCTTGAACTGGAGCCTGCCGGCCGGCACGTACTGGCTGACCTTCGAGCCCGCGAACGGCACGACGGGCACCGGCTCGATGCCGATCGGAGCGGCCAACCCGCTGCCCGCCTACTCCTTCTTCGGGAACGGCAACCCCGCGTGGTTCGGGCTGGGCGCCAACGACAAGCTCGGCATGCGCCTGTTCGGCCCGACACCGGTCACGCCGATCCTCGTGCCCGCCGACCACCCGACGATCCAGGCGGCGATCGACGCCGCGCTCTCGGGCCAGGTCATCGAGGTCTCGCCGGGCACTTATCCCGAAGCGCTGGATTTCTCGGGCAAGACGATCACCGTGCGCAGCGCGTCCGGCGCGGCGGTCACGGCGATCGACGCCACCGGCACCGGCCTGCCCGCCGTGCACGTGGGCGCCGGCTCGGCCGCCGGCACGACGCTGAAGGGCTTCACCGTCCGCGGCGGCTCCGCGCTCACCGGCCTCGGCGAAGGCGGCGGCCTGCTCGCGCAGAGCGCGACGCTGGCCGTGCAGGACTGCACCTTCACCGGCAACACGGCGACGAGCGGCGGCGGCGCGGCCGTGGTCTTCTCGGCGCAGGTCGGTTTCCAGGGCTGCGACTTCCGGGACAATCACGCCACCACCGCGGGCGGCGGGGCGTGGGTCAACGGCGCCGTCGCAGACTTCACGGGCTGCACCTTCTCGGCCAATGACGCGGCCGGCAGCGGCGGCGGTCTCGAGGTCAACACGCAGGCCACCGTCACGCTCACGGACTGCCGCGTGCACCGCAACGTGTCCGCCGGCAGCGCGGGCGGCGTGTCGGTCCTGGGCAGCACCGCGAACGCGACGCTCACCGGCTGCCGCATCGAGGAGAACACGGCGGCGGCCGCGGGCGGCATCGGCGTGAACGGCGCCCAGGCGACGCTGTCCGGCTGCGAGGTGCTCAACAATCTCGCGACGCTGGCCAGCGCGGTCTCGGGTGGCGGACTGCAGGCGCAGGGCAGCGGCACGCTGCTCGTGAGCAACAGCCATTTCACGGGCAACCGCGCGGAGAACGGCGCCGGCGCGCTGCTCATCGTGTATGCCGGCAGCGCCACGTTCAGCGGATGCAGCTTCCACCAGAACGTCGCGAACGTGTTCGGCGGCGGGCTCGCGGTGACCAACGGCTCGGCGGGCACGGCCAGCGGCTGCTCCTTCTCCGACAACCAGGGTCTCATCGGCGGCGGCGTGTTCGCGGGGGGCGGCACGTCGCTGGCCATCGGGGGCACGAGCTGGTGCGCCAATGCCGGCGGCAACACGAGCGGCGCGTTCACGGACAACGGCGGCAACACCGTGGCCGCGACGTGCACGGGCTGGACGGATCTCGGCTACGCGCTGGAGGGCGCCTCGGGCGCGCCGCTGTTCGTCGGCAGCGGTTCGCTCGCAGGCGGGCAGAACGGCGCGCTCGCGCTGAGCAACGCTCGAGCGTCCTCGCCGTGCCTGTTCGTCGTGGGGCTCGCGAAGACGGCGACGCCCTTCAAGGGCGGGACGCTGGTGCCCGTGCCGCCGCTGATCTCGCTCGTGCTGGGCACCGATGGCAACGGCGCGCTCACGCTCCCCTTCGCGTGGCCGGTCGGCCTGCCGCCGGGATTCAGCCTGTACTTCCAGCACGCGATCCAGGACGCCACCGCGGTGCACGGGGTCTCGCTGAGCAATGCGGTGCAGTCGGAGGCGCCATGAACCTTGCCTGCCCCAGGTGCGAGGCGACCGAAGTGCGCAAGCTCTCGCTGATCCACGACGAGGGACGCTCCACCATCCGCACGCAGGGAACCACGACCGGCGCCGCTTTCGGCGGAGGCGGCGCCGCCTAGCCTGCCTGGAGAGCGCCGTCGGTGGGTCACCAGCAGACGGCGCTCTCCAGGCAGGCTGCCCCGCCCGCGAAGCGGCCGTGGCTGCTGCTCGCCGGCCTGGCCGTGCTCTGCGGCATGTTCGGGCTGGGCAATCTGGGCAGCCCCGGCGTGGGCACGCTGATCATGCTGGCGCTCACCGCGTGGGCCGGATGGACCGCATGGAAGTGGCGCACGTACAACGTGAAGGTGCAGCCGGAGCTGCACGAGAGGTGGAGCCGCTCGTGGATGTGCAACCGCTGCGGCGAGATGTTCGTTGCCTCCTGAAGCTCCGGCCCTGCAGGCCGCGCGCTCGCGTCCCGCCGCCGGCTCGCGCCCCGCCGCGGCCGGCCCTCGCCGCGCGCGGCTTCGCGGGCGGCGTGGCTCGCCTATCCGCACCGCGCGGGTCGGGATAAGCTCCGGGGTGGTTCCGTGCGCGGATCGCTGGAGCGGTCCGATCACCGGAGCTCCGATCCGGGACGCCATGCCGACTCCGTCCGCCGACCGCTTCGATCCGGCCGTCACGCAGCGCTTCTACACGGAGCTGCAGGGCATCGCGCGGCGGCTCTTCGCCGGCGAGCGCTCCGACCACACGCTGCAGCCGACGGCCGTCGTCAACGAGGCGTGCCTGCGGCTGATGACGACCTCGCCGCTGCCGGACGTGCCGCGCGAGCAGCAGCTCGCGCTCGCCTCGCGCGTGCTGCGGCAGGTGCTCATCGACCATTCGCGCGGGCGCGACACCGACAAGCGCGGCGCCGGCCGCGTGCGCGTGGAGCTCGATCCGGGTCTCGTCGCCACGCAACCCACCCTCGTGGACGTCGAGGCCGTGCACGCCGCGCTGGAGCGGCTTGCGGCGCTGCACGCGCGGCAGGCGGAGGTCGTGTCGCTGCGCATCTTCGGCGGCCTCGGCATGGACGAGATCGCCGCGGCCGTCGGCGTGTCGCGCCGCAGCGTGGAGGGCGACTGGACGGTGGCGCGCGCCTGGCTGCGCCGCGAGCTCTCGCACGAGCCGTCCGCCGGCGCGCGATGAACGCGCCGCGCGAGCGCGAGGGCGCACCGGTCGTTCCCGACGCACCCGCGGCCGACGCCGCGCCCCGCGTGGCCGACGTGGCGCTGCACGCGCGCGCCTCGACGCTGTTCCTCGCGCTGCGCGTCCTGTCCGCGGCCGAGCGCGACGCGGCGCTCGCCGGCGTCGCCACCGACGACGCGCCGCTCGCGGGCGAGGTGCGCTCGCTGCTCGCCTTCGATGCGGACGACGTGCAGCCGGCAACCGACATCCCCGCGCGCTTGGGGCCGTACCGCGTGCTCGGGCGGCTCGGGCAGGGCGGCTCGGGCCAGGTCTTCCTCGCGGAGCAGGACGAGCCGGTGCGCCGGCGCGTGGCGATCAAGGTCGTGCCGCAGGCCGCGGTGAACCCGGAGCTGGCCGCGCGCTTCGAGGTGGAGCGCCGCGCGCTGGAGGCCACCGACCACCCGAACATCACGCGCGTGCTCGACGCCGGCCGCACGCCCGACGGCCTGCCCTACCTGGTGATGAACCTCGTCGAGGGCGAGCCGCTCACGCGCTACTGCGAGCGGCGCGCGCTGACCATCGCGGAGCGCGTGCGCCTGATGCTCGACGTCGCCGACGCGGTGCAGCACGCGCACCAGCGCGGCGTCATCCACCGCGACCTGAAGCCCGGCAACATCCTCGTCACGGAGAGCGACGGCCGGCCGGTGCCGCAGGTGCTGGACTTCGGCATCGCGAAGCCCGTGGCGGGCATGGCGCTGGCCGACTCGCCGCCGACGGTCGGCCTGCCGCTGGGCACGCCCGCGTACATGGCGCCGGAGCAGACGGGCCTCGGCGAGGTGGACACGCGCGCCGACGTCTACGCGCTGGGCGCCGTGCTGCACGAGCTCGTCGCGGGCGCCCCGCCGGTGCACGTCGGCGGCGACCCGCTCGCCGCGCTGCGCGCGATCCGCGAGAGCGTCCCGCCGCCCGCGAGCCGCGTGCGCACGCCGCCGGCCGGCTCGCGCGCCGCGCTCGCGGACCTCGACGTGATCATCGGCAAGGCGCTCGAGAAGCGGCCCGAGCGGCGCTACGCGTCCGTCGGCGCGCTCGGCGACGACCTGCGCCGCCTGCTGGCGTGCGAGCCCATCGCCGCGCGCGCTCCGTCGTGGACCTATCGCGCGCGACGCTTCGCGCGGCGCAACCGCGTGCTCGTCGCGGCCGGCGCGCTCGTGCTGCTCGCGCTCGGCCTCGGGATCGCGGGCCTCGCCGCCGGGCTGGTCGAGGCGCGCCGCCAGCAGGCCGCCGCGCAGGACCAGACCGATGCGCAGATCGAGCTGAACCGCTTCCTCACCGACGACCTGCTCGCGGCCGCCTCGCCGGAGCGCGACGGGCGCGAGGTCACCGTGATGGCGCTGCTGGACCGCGCGAGCCGGCTCGTGGACAGCCGCTTCCCGACGCGCCCGATCATCGCCGCGGCCGTGCACCACGCGCTCGGCGAGGCCTATGCCGCGCTCGGCGCCTACGACATCGCCGGCGGGCACCTCCAGCGCGCGGTCGCGATGCGGCGCGAGGCGTCCGGCGCGGAGTCGCTCGACACGCTGCACTCGGAGATCGCGGCCGCGAGCCTGCTCGGGCTGCGCGGCCGCTGGCAGGAGGCGCACGACGCGCTCGTGCCGCTGATCGCGCGGGCGCGGACAGTGCTCGGTCCCGGCGACCCCGCGCTGTACGCCGCGCTCAACGACATGGGCGTCACGCTGCTCTCGCTGGGCCGCGCCGCGGAGGCCGGGCCGGCGCTGCAGGAGGCGCTGGCCGGCCGCCGCCGCCTGCTCGGCACGGAGGATCCGCTCATCGCCGTGACGACGAGCAACCTCGCGCAGGTGCTCGACGGGCAGGGCGAGGCGGAGGGCGCGCTCGCGATGCTCGTCGAGACGCTGCGCGTGCTGGACGCCGGGCCCGACGGCGCGCCCATGATGGTGCTGGGCCTGGAGAACAACATCGGCGCGACGCTGCAGGACCTCGACCGCGACGCGGAGGCCGAGCCGCACCTGCGCCGCGCCGCCGCGCTGGCCGCGCAGCTGCTGGGCCCCGAGCATCCGGACACGCTGACGCTGCAGTCCAACCTGGCCGGCCTGCAGGCGGACACAGGGGACCTCGCCGGCGCGCTGGCGCTGTTCGAGCAGCTCGTCGCACGGCGCACGCAGCAGCTCGGCCCGACGGCACTGGACACGCTGACGACGCGCTACGGCTACTGGAACGCGGTGTGGAAGTCGGGCCGCGACGACGAGGCCGCCGCCGGCTTCACCGCGCTGCTCGCCGACGTCACCGCCGCGCTGGGCGGCGAGCACGTGCTCGCCGCGCAGACGGAGTCCGCGCTGGCCCGCGCGCTGCTCGACGCCGGCCGCCCGCAGGACGCGCTGCCGCACGCCGAGCGCGCCGCGGCGCGCCTCGCGGAGCTCCTCGGCGCCGAGCACGCGCGCACCCGCACCGCGCAGCAGATGCTCGCGACGATCCGCGGCGGCGGCTGACCCGGACGCCACGGCATCGCGGGTCCTGCGATCAGCGGCCTGCGGATCCGTGCACGGGAAGCGCGTGGAGCGAGCGGGTGCGCTCCGCGCCGGCTGACCTACGGAGTCACGCCGACGAGGCCGTTCGTCGCCGCGAAGCCGGCCACCGCTGCGGGATCCGCGATCCACACCTGCAGGGAGAGCAGGATGCCCGATGGAACGACCGGCGGCATCGCGAAGGGAAGCTCCAGCATCCCGGCCGGGCCTGTCGCCAGCGGGATCAGCAGCGACGGCATCGGCACCATCGTGCCGCCCTTGAAGGGCAGCAGCGCCTGGCTGAAGCCGACGAACAGCGCGGCCGGTGCGCTGCCGTGCGCGCCCACGAGATGGAGCGCGTCGAGCGAGTCACCGCCGAGCGTGCCGGTGCCGTGCAGCGACGGAACGCCCTGCGATCCCGGCACCGCGTAACCGATCTTCGTCCACGCCGACGGCACCTCGCCGGGAACGAAGATGGCCGCATGCCCGACGCCGTTGGAGTGGGTCAGCACGACGAGATCCAGCTTTCCGTCGAGGTTGAAATCACCCGGCGCGAGTTCGTCCGGAACGAACCCCGAGCCGTAGAGCGTCACCGGCCCGAACGTTCCGTTTCCCGCGCCGAGTCGCACGTCCACGGTGTTGTCGATCGGTCGGGTGGCGACGAGATCCAGGTGGCCGTCGGCGTCGAAATCGCCGACCGCAAGTGACTTCGCCAGCACGTTCACCGGCAGCGAGCTGACCGCGAAGCTGCCGTTTCCCTGTCCGATGAGCACGCCGATCGCGCCGACCGAGGACATCAATGCCGCGAGGTCCGGCTTTCCGTCCGCATTGAAGTCCGCGCTCACCACGGCCCGCGGCGCGGCGCCGAGGGGAACCGGCGAAATGCTCGTGAACGACCCGTCGCCGTGACCGAGCAGGATGGACATGGCGGGGGAACTCACGCCGCCCACCGCGAGATCGGCCACCCCGTCCCCGTT
>Ga0193753_10002199_pt1 | contig 15737 bp, 17 predicted proteins | sample H1c2metaG_FD_144925 | JGI IMG/M metagenome (GOLD analysis project Ga0193753, IMG submission 144925) | Soil microbial communities from a riparian zone of the East river system, Colorado, United States - H1c2 | ecosystem: Environmental > Terrestrial > Soil > Riparian zone | place: USA: East... | reverse complement strand
TATGGCCAAGGTGAACAATGCCCTGGGCGCGCTGCAGGGGGCGTTTTCGCCGTACGACGAGGTAGCGGTGTTCACATATAACAACGGGCCACGGATGCGGACGGACTTTACGGCCGGACAGAGTCCGCGGTTGAACTTCGTGCTGGATCAGTCGAGGACGACAGGGCGCGAAGGGGCTATGGCGTATACGAGCGGACCGTTGTCGCAAAACATCAATATCAATAACGGTGCGCAGAGCTATATCGATCCGAACACGAATTCCAGCCACGGCAGGAGCATGAGCAATACGCAGAACGCCCCGAGAGAAGTTCATACGCTGAACGATGCCATTCTGGCGGCTGCTACTTCTCTTAAGAAGGCAGGTCCGGAACGGCGGCGTGTGATCTTCGTCATCAGCGATGGCAAAGAGTACGGCAGCAAGGCAAAGTACAAGGAAGTTGTGAAGTATCTGCAGCAGAACAAGATTGCCGTTTACGGAACGCTGGTGGGCGACTCTTCGCTGCCGGTGGTTGGATACCTGGACAAGATGCACCTGCCGCTGATGATGCGCGACAATCTCCTCTATTCGTATTCGAGCGAAACGGGTGGGCAGTTCGACGCGGAGTTCCGGCAGAAGGGTATCGAGCAGAGCTTTGCGAAGATCGCCGAGGAAGTACGAACCCAGTACACGGTCGGCTACTACACGCATCAGCCGTTCATCGATGGCAAGTTCCGGTCGCTTGAGGTGAAGGTGCTTCGGCCCGATCTGACGGTGATTGCGAAGAAGGGTTACTATCCGACGGCCAGCGATGCGCGGCCTTCGACGGCGAAGACGGTGCAGTAGGAATTTTTTGCTGCGCCCATTCGCCAGTTAGACAACACCTTTTAGAACGGGTCCCTTGATGAATATGCTGCTGCATGGGAATGCCCTGCTGGCACTGGCTGCCGCTGTGCTGTGGGGTGGAGGCGATTTCTCCGGCGGGATGGGGGCGAAGCACTCCGGCGGCAAAATGGGTGGGGCGCTGCGGATCATCCTGCTGAGCCATGCGGTGAGCTTCTGCGTACTGGTGACGATCGCGAAGCTGCGTGGCGATGCGTTTCCGCATGGAGCGGCACTGGGTTGGGGATTGACTGCCGGCGTGATGGGCGGGCTTTCGCTGACGTGCTTCTACATTGCGCTGGCGCGTGGAGCGATGGGGGCTTCCGCAGCGGTGAGTGGATTGCTGGCTGCGGCGATTCCCGCGGCGGTGTCGATCAGCTCAGAGGGGTCGCCGGGGATGCTGAGGATCGCGGGGTTTGTGATCGCAGGGGTGTCGATCTGGTTGATTGCGGCAGGACCGAATCCCGAGGCGGTGAAGGCATCGACGCAGACGATATGGCTGTCGGTGATATCGGGTGCTGGATTTGGAATTTATTTTGTTGCGCTGAAAGGCGCGGGTGCGGCTGGAGTTTTCTGGCCGATGGCTACGGCGAGGATGGGTAGCCTGAGTGTGTGTACGCTGATGCTGTTGGGCCTGACTTTCAGCTCGACGGAGCAGAAGGAAGGCCGGCTGACGCGGCTGGCGGTGGCGTGGGCGCTGGGGACGGCGTTGATGGATACGTCGGGGAATATGTTATTCATCGCAGCGACACGTGCAGGACGGCTGGATGTGGCGGCGGTGCTGGCTTCGCTGTATCCGGCTTCGACGATTCTGCTGGCCGCATGGACGTTGCATGAACGGCCTACGCGGCGGCAGGGCGTGGGAATGGCAGTTGCTGCGGCTGCAGTGGTGATGATTACGCTTTAGAGTTTCTGGAAGGCTTCTGTCTCCGGAGATTTTGGCGACGGAAGGAAAGGCATATCCCAGGGGCTAAAGTCCCTTTTTGAATTGCAATTTTAGAGGGCCAAGGCTGAAGCCTTGGCGTACCTAGAAGCTGGAACAACAGCAACAGCAGATCCCTACCTTGGCGTACCTAGAAGCAGGAACAAACGGCAACAGCAGATCCTACGGATGACGAACAAAGAACAGGCAACAGCAGTGCAACAAGCAGGTCCCCTTCGGGATGACATGCAAGAAAGAGAACGAACAGCAACAGCAACGGTGAGTGCTGCGGTGCTAGAGTTTGATTTTGCTGGGGTCCATCGTGGGAGCGGGATATTTGAGCTTGAGGGAACGCATGGCGTCGACGATGACCTGCGAGATGGCTACGTTGCGATACCACTTGTGGTCAGCGGGGATGACGAACCAAGGGGCATGCTTTTTGCTGGTGGCAGAGATAAGGTCGTTGTAGGCCTCCTCGTACTGAGGCCAGAAGAGACGCTCTTTGAAGTCGGAGAGAGCCAGTTTCCAATGTTTGCCCGGATCGTCGAGGCGGGATTGGAGGCGGTTTTGCTGCTCCTTGTGGGAGATATGGAGGAAAAACTTGAGGATGACGACATCGTTGTCGACGAGCATGGCTTCGAAATCGTTGATGTCTTCGAGGAGGCGGCGGACTTCCTTTGGAGAGATGACCTTGTGAACACGCGGGGCTAGGACATCCTCGTAGTGGGAGCGGTTGAAGATTTGAATCATGCCACGGGCTGGAACCTGGGCGTGGACGCGCCAGAGGAAGTCATGGCGGGCTTCCAGTGGAGTGGGGACTTTGAAAGCGGCTACGTCGCAGCCCTGAGGGTTGACTCCTGAAAAGATGTGGCTGATGGTGCCGTCTTTGCCGGCGGTATCCATGCCCTGAAGGACGATGAGCAGGGATTTTTGCTGGCTGGCGTAGAGGACTTCCTGAAGATCGGCTAACTGTTCGCGATGTTTGACGAGGACAGCTTCGGCGGCGCCGTGGCTGTCGTAGCCGCCGGTCTCAGAGGTGGAGAGACGTGACAGCTTGACCGCCGCGTGTGGCTTGATGAGGTAGGGCGACTTCAATTTCATGCGGTAGACCTGGGTCTCGAGGTGATCGAACAGGATGGCACAAGAAGAGAGCGCGGTGCTGAGTTGCCGTGAAGTCCGCCTGGGGAGGAGCGGATTATTTCGCTGATTCTTCGGGCTTTGCGGTGACAGTGTGAGCAGTGTCGCCGGGCTTGTTAACGTCGTCGGTGACGCCCTTCATGCCGTCTTTGAAGCCCCTGAGGCCTTCGCCGAGACCCTTGCCGAGCTCAGGCAGTTTCTTGCCGCCGAACAGGACCAGAATAACGACAGCAAGAACGATGAGGTGTGTTGGTGTGAAAAGCTCGCCCATAGTAATTCTCCCTGCAGCCGGAATATATAGTCGCCGACCGGCACCCACTATTGTCGCACATGCACAATCTGATGATAGATACGGAGGAGGATGACGGGCAGATGTGGGCCAGACGTTATATCTTGGATACACGGAACTGCAGGAGAAGATGTTGGACAAGATGATGCTGAGGAAGACGACTGTAGCGCGGCAGAGGGTTCGCGTATTGACTGGGATGCTGGCGGCAGTAGCGCTGATGGCAGGAGCAGGGCGGGCGATGGCTCAGGGGAGCAGCAAGATTGGTCCCTCGGCTCCGGTGACTTACGACAACAAGTATGAGATTTATGGCGGAGCCAACTTCATGAACTTCCAGGCCGGGCAGGATCTGCCGAACAGGATGAACATGGGCGGCGCCGAGGCGCTGGGCACTTACTGGTTAATGCCGAAGCTGGGACTTGGTGCGCAATGGCGTGGCGAGTGGGGCACGACGCCTATACACCCGAACGCGTTTCTCAAAGGGCGTGCGGGTGTGTCGATGAACATGATTTTGTTCGGGGCACAGTATCGCGGACCAAAGAACCACTATGCCGCGATCAACTATCACGCTTACGCCGGGCCGGCCTTTGGTAATTTCACTCGCAGCACGGGAAGCGTGCCGCCGCAGTATTTGCCAACGCTGGGCTTGTACACGAACCGCACAGCGGCACTTGTCGCACTGGGCGGAAGCGTCGACTTCAACCGGTCGAAGAATCTGGCTGTTCGGATCTCTCCCGATCTGATCCTGGAGCACTTTGGCACAGAGACACGGACGTTCTTCGCGGTATCGGGCGGCGTGATCTACCGGTTCGGGCATCGGTAGAAATATTCATTTGAAGCAAATAAAAGAAGGGCGGAGAGAAAAACTCTCCGCCCTTCTTTTATTTGGCTGATCGGCTACCAGTTGTTTCCCTGCTGCATGAACTCCGGTGAAACGGGGTTCTCGTAGACGGAGTAGTCGCGGGTGACGACGGTGAGACCGCTGGCGGAGACAAAGTAATTCTTCTTGTCTTCGTTGGCGTCGTAGCCAATCACGGTACCGTCGGGGATGTGGACGTCGCGATCGATGATGGCGTGACGGATGCGGCAGTGGCGTCCGATGTTGACGTGGGAAAAGACGATGCTGGAGTCAACGTCGGCGTAGGAGTTGACTCGGACATCTTGCGAGACGACGCTGTTGCGAACGACGGCACCGGAGACGATGGAGCCGGAGCAGACGATGGAGTTGATGGCCATGCCGGTGCGGCCGGGTTCGCCGAAGACGAACTTGGCGGGTGGGTACTGGTAGGGCCGGGTACGCATGGGCCAGGACTTGTCGTAGAGGTTGAAGGTAGGGGTGACGCCGGCGACGTCCATGTTGGCCTCGTAATAGGCCTCTAGGGTACCGACGTCGCGCCAGTAAAGGGCACGCTGCTTGTTCTCGTCGACGAAGTTGTAAGCCTGCATCTTGAAACGGCCGAGGATCTTGGGCAGGATGTCATGACCGAAGTCGTGCTTGGAGTTGGGGTCTTCGGCATCCTTGATCAGTTCGGGAAGGAGGACGTCGGTATTGAAGAGGTAGATGCCCATGGAGACATCGACCATGTCGGGATTGAAGGGGGAGCGGATTCTGGTCTCTTTGGGCTTCTCTTCGAAGCCGGTGACCTCGCCGTTGCGGGCGACTTCGACAACACCGAAGGCGGAGACCTGGTCGGGACTAATGGGGAGGGTGGCGAGGGTGACGTCTGCGCCGGAATCCTGATGCTGCTTGAGCATGAGGCCGTAGTTCATCTTGTAGATGTGGTCGCCGGAGAGGATGAGAACGTAACGAGGCTCCTCGGAGCCGATGGAGTAGATGTTCTGGTAGACGGCGTCAGCGGTACCGGTGTACCAGTTTTTACTGACGCGCTGCATGGGTGGGAGAATTTCGATGAATTCGCCGAGTTCGCTGGCAACCACTGAACCCCAGCCCTCGCGGATGTGGCGGTTGAGCGAGAGGGCTTTGTACTGGGTGAGGATATAGACGTGACGGAGGTCGGAGTTGATGCAATTGGATAGGGTGATATCGATGATGCGGTACTGGCCGGCAAAAGGAACGGCAGGTTTCGCGCGATCGCGGGTAAGGGGGAAGAGCCGTTCACCGGCACCACCGGCAAGCAAAACACCTAATGTATCTCTCATAATCCGACTTCCTCAAACAGGTTAACTACGAGCCAACTCAATCGGATGCAGGAATGGGCGGGCGCGTCTTACGGGAAACGAGAGTCTACCACGCGGCGGTTGATTCTTGACGAGTTCCCTTCTGGGCAAGGATCTGGCCCAGCTGATGAAGGCTGGGCCATAAGTGAAACGAGATAGCGCTAGGCGTCGAGGGTATCGCCGGAAGCGTTTTCCTCGGTAAGACTAATCCGCAAGGATTTCAGGAAGGTTAGATCGTTTCGAGTGAAGGGGCCATCTGCAGCTTCGTCGTCCGATTCGGTCGACTCGACTGCGTCTGTTTCAACTTCATTCAGGCCGATAGTAGCTTCAAGCATCAAGAGGACATCGAAGCCCTGTTCGCGGATGTTTTTAACGACACCTGCAATGTCTTCGGACTCCGAGACGGACTCGTGAATTGCTTCGCCAAGCTTCTGAATTAGGTTTTTGACCTTCTGATTCAATGCCACCTCCGGGCTGCCCTTGAGTGCAATCAACCGCGCATCGGGTATTCCCGGCCCAACGAGCCCGGCGGGAACGGCATTGCGGGTACTGCTGGCGTGCTCGGTACAGAATACGCCCAGCCTTGGCCAGAGGCAATGACATTGCATAGAGAGAATTTATTTCGTTACACCACGGTGTGGTGGTCGGCCCAAGCTACTTCCAAGTTATGTGCAAGCTCTTGTATTGGCCGCGTCCGACCCGGGCTCCAGATGAGAAATCCTACCGCCGCTGCGCAAAAACCACCCGCCATCCACATAATGCTCTTCATCGTTATGCCCCCTTTTCCCTCGTCGCATTGCCGTCGATGAAAGTTGGATGCAGCAAGGGGCGATTGCGTTTTTCGGCCACGAGAGTTTCGCGGAAATATGTTGAGAGGCTACACTTCGAGTATGGATTCGGTTCGGTTCGGACGTGCGCTGGGATTTGGGGCTCGCGCTGCTGCCAAGACGCTGGTAACGGCGGTGGATGCGGCGACCTCTCCGAACCCTTCGGCCGGGGCTGCGGTCAAGGAAGCGCCGACGGAAAACAGGGCCGCCGCCTCAGGGGTTCGACTGGGGGAACAGGCTGCGCGAACAACGACCCAGGTACGTCAGGCGAAAGCAGGCTTGGCACAGGGAAGCAAACGGTTCGGCGAGGCAGTCTGGGGGCCGTTTGTGAAACTGTCGGGAGTTCTGTGGCTGGAGTTTACCGGGGTGTTCTTCGGGATATTCGCCCTGTTTGCAGCTACTGGCGCCTGGAAACTGCGGAACAATCTGCATGATACGGGGGCGAATCATGAAGCTCATGTGCACTTTCTGTTGACGGCTTTGATGGCGGGGATCTTTGGATACTTCTTTGTCAGCAGCTTCGTGAAGGCTCATCGCAGAGGTCGCCGGCGCTAAGCAGGGCAGTCAGCGGGGTACACTACGGCGTCATGGCGGAGATATCTAAAACCAGTTCCGGAATTCCAGTCAATCTTGTGTATGGAGAAGAGAACCTCGATGGGTTCGACGCGGCTGTGCAACTGGGCGAGCCAGGATCGTATCCATTCACCCGGGGGATTCAACCGACGATGTATCGCGGGCGATTGTGGACGATGCGGCAATACGCCGGAATGGGCGATGCCGAGGAGTCGAACCGGCGATATAAATTTCTACTGGCGCATGGGACGAAGGGGTTGTCGGTGGCGTTCGACCTGCCGACGCAGATTGGGTATGACTCGGACTCGCCGCTGGCGCTGGGTGAGGTGGGCAAGGTGGGAGTAGCGATTGATTCGATCGAGGATATGGAGCGGCTTTTTGATGGGATTGCGCTGGATACGATCTCGACATCGATGACGATCAATGCGACGGCTTCGATTCTTCTGGCGCTGTATGTCGCTGTGGCAAAGCGGTCGGGAGTGGATGCTCGGAGGCTGAACGGGACGATCCAGAACGATATTCTGAAGGAATACATTGCGCGGGGGACATACATCTATCCGGTAAAACATGCGATGCGGTTGGTAACGGATATTTTCTCTTGGGCTGCGGATGAGGTGCCGGAGTGGAACACGATTTCCATCTCGGGGTATCACATGCGCGAGGCGGGATGCACAGCAGTGCAGGAGGTGGCGTTTACGCTGGCCAATGGCATGACGTATGTGCAGGCTGCGATTGACGCGGGGTTGGATGTGGATGCGTTTGCTCCGCGGCTGAGTTTCTTTTTCAACGCGCATAACAATTTGCTGGAAGAGGTAGCGAAGTTTCGCTCGGCGCGGCGGATGTGGGCGAGGATTATGCGGGAACACTTTGGCGCGAAGAATCCGCGGAGCTGGATGCTGCGTTTCCATACGCAGACGGCCGGGTCGACACTGACGGCGCAGCAGCCGGAGAACAATGTTGTAAGGACGACGCTACAAGCATTGGCGGCGGTGCTGGGCGGGACGCAGTCGCTGCATACGAACGGGTTCGATGAGGCGTTGTCGCTTCCGACCGAGAATGCGGCGAGGATTGCCTTGAGGACGCAGCAGATATTGGCTCATGAGAGCGGCGTGGCGCAGACTGTGGATCCGCTGGCTGGATCGTATTATGTGGAGTCTCTGACGAATGAGATTGAACAGCGTGCAGAGGAGTATCTGTCCACGATTGGCAGGTTCGACCTCGGTGGAAAGTTTGGCATGCTGCGTGCCATTGAGCGAGGGTATGTGCAGCGAGAGATTCAGAATGCGGCCTATGGTTATCAGCGAGCGGTAGAGGCAAAGGAGGCCATCGTCGTTGGGGTGAATGAGTTTGCCAGCGAGGAAGTGGCGGTGCCGATTCAGCGAATTGATGAGGCTCTGGAGGGACGGCAGGTGGAACGGGTGCGGGCGCTGCGGCTGCGTCGAGTTGCGGGGGTTCATGCGGAGGCATTACGGCGAGTCGAGAGTACAGCGCGGGATGGAGGAAATTTGATGCCGCAGATTTTGCATGCAGTGGAGAGCTATGCGACTGTGGGCGAAATCGCGAATTCGCTACGGACGGTGTTTGGGGAGTATCGAGAGACGGTGGTGGTGTGATCTATCTGGGCAGTGTCCGCGTTGAGCCCACTATTTCCACATGAACAAGCTAAAGGCTTCGCCATTCGAAGGGATTGTATCCTCATCTGGGACAACGATGAACGTCGCCAGAGCGACAGTTTGAAGAGAATCCTGTCCCCCCATGATGGTTCGATGCGGGCACCGGATGCTATCGTTTTAGGGGCACCTTAGAGAGAACAGAAGGAAGTACCGCTATGGCAGGGACCACAGAACTTCGCAAGACAGCACTAAACGCGGTACACCGAGCAGCAAAGTCCAAGATGGTCGACTTCGGGGGATGGGATATGCCGGTCGATTGCTGCGGGTTGACGGCGGAGCATATGGCCGTACGTACGGCTGTGGGCGTCTTCGACGTCTCACATATGGGCGATATTCAACTGCGTGGGCCGGGGTCACTGGCTGCTGTGCAGAAGCTCTGCATGAACGATGCGTCGAAGTTGCAGGTGGGGCAGGCGCACTACTCGGCAATGTTGTATCCGAATGGAACGTTTGTCGATGACGTGGTGGTGCACAAGCTCTCTGATAACGACTACCTGATCGTGATCAACGCGGGGACGCGGGAGAAGGATGTGCAGTGGGTTCGGTCGCAAATTGGATCGATGCCTGGCGTGCACGTGAATGATTTCAGCGACTACTACACGCAGATTGCGATTCAGGGACCGCGCGCGGCGGAGACGTTGCAGAAGCTGACGCCGGTGGATCTGAGCGCGATCAAGAATTACTGGTTTACGTGGGGCGAAGTTTGCGGACTGCACAATGTGATGATCGCAAGGACCGGCTATACCGGCGAGGATGGGTTTGAGATTTACATTCCGTCGGATGAGCCGACCAGCGCGCGGGTTTGGGAAGAGGTGTTGAAAGCTGGCGAGGAGTTCGGGATTCTGGCCTGCGGGCTGGGGGCGCGGAATACTCTGCGGCTTGAGGCTGCGATGGCGCTGTATGGGCATGAAATCTCGGACACGATCAATGTGTTTGAGGCGGGACTGGGGCGGTATGCGAAGCTCGACAAGGGAGACTTTGTAGGGCGCGATGCTCTGCTGGCGATCCAGACTGATGGTGGACCGAAACGGAAGCTGGTTGGACTGGAGATGGTTGAGCGCGGAATTGGACGGGATGGGTATCCTGTGTTTTCGCTTGATGGCACACGGCTGGGCGAGATTACAAGCGGATCGCCGGCTCCATTTCTGAAGAAAAATATTGCGCTGGCCTATGTGCCGGCGGAGTATACGGCGTTGGATACGGAAGTGGCAGTGGAGATTCGTGGTCAGATGGTGAAGGCGAAGGTTGTGCCTACGCCATTTTATAAACGGCCGAAGAAATAACTGAATTACCTGTGAGGAGAAGCGATGCAGTTTTTGGTTTTGACGCGACGTCGTACCGATACATTCCCCCCGGAGTCGTGGACGCCTGACTTACTAGGGGCTGAGGGACACCGGGTTCGCGAGCTTTATTCTGAAGGGATCGTTCGCAGCATCTGGCGTCGAAAGGATATCGCCGGAGCTGTGCTGATTTTGGAGAGCGGAAGCGAGGAGGATGCTCGCGCGGCCATCGAGAGTCTTCCGCTGGCGAAGCTGGGAATGATTGAGATCACCGTAGCGCCTCTTGAGCCCTACCCAGCCTTTGGGCCTCGCTAAAACGACTTACTCCGGACAGTTTTCCGGCATGGAACGCACTACAATTGAAGACGGAGAGATTGCCAAAATCATGTCATATCCTGCTAATTACAAGTACACCAAGGAACACGAGTGGATTGAGGTTGACGGGGCAAAAGGCACCGTCGGCATAACGGATTATGCGCAGAATTCGCTGGGCGATATCGTTTTTGTCGATCTACCGAAGGTGGGCGATACGCTCGAAGCACACAAGATCTTTGGGTCGGTAGAGTCGGTGAAAGCTGTATCGGATTTGTACTCGCCGATATCGGGAACGGTGACGGCTGTGAATGAAGAACTGAAGGATGCTCCTGAGAAGATCAACGCCGACGCGAACAATACGTGGATGCTGAAGCTGGATGTGAGTAATGCAGCGGAGCTTGATGGTCTGCTTTCGGCTGCGGACTACGAAAAATTTATCAGCGAAGAGACCGGACACTAAACGATGCGCTATTTGCCGAAGTCCCCTGCGGATCGCGAGGAGATGCTCGCCGAGATTGGCGTCGCATCAATTGACGAGTTGTTCTCCACGATTCCTGCCGAGTATCAACTGACGCGCGATCTTGCAATTCCCCGCCAGCATGGCGAATCGGAGATTCTCGATAAGTTTCGTGCTTTCTCTGAAAGCAACGCAATCGGTTATGCGAGCTTTCTGGGCGCGGGTGTGTACCGACACTATCGTCCGGTAATCATCGACTCGCTGGTACAGCGCGGTGAGTTCCTGACGAGCTATACGCCATACCAACCGGAGATCGCACAGGGAACGCTGCAGGCAATGTTCGAGTTCCAGACGATGATCTGCGAACTGACGGGCATGGAGATCGCTAACGCCTCGATGTACGACGGCTCGACCGGCGCGGCTGAGGCGATCATGATGGCGGTGCGTGTGACCGGTCGCGATGGCGCTGTCATTGCCAGGACGGTGCATCCGGAGTATCGCGAAGTAGTTGCGACGTATGCGCAGCACCAGGAGATTCCTGTTACGGAAGTTGGGTATGCAGCAAATGGACGCGTCGATCTCGCGGCACTGGATGCTGCGATTACGAGCGATACGGCTTGCGTACTAATTCAATCACCGAACTTCTTTGGGACGATTGAGGATGTGACAGCTATTGCCGAGATTGCACATAAGAAGGGCGCTCTGCTGATTGTTTCGATTGCGGAAGCAGTTTCTCTGGGGATTGTGAAGCCTCCGGTTGAGGCGGATATTGTGTCGATGGAGGCGCAGTCTTATGGTGTGGCTGTCGGTTACGGCGGACCTTATTGCGGCGTGATTGCATGCAAGGAGAAGTTCCTGCGGCAGATGCCGGGACGGTTGATCGGCGAGACGAAAGATGTGAATGGCAAGCGTGGTTTTGTACTGACGCTGTCGACGCGTGAACAGCACATCCGACGCGAGAAGGCTACCTCGAACATCTGCACGAATCAGGCTCTTGTGGCGTTGATGACGACGATCTTCCTTACGGTTTATGGCAAGCAGGGCATGAAGGAGCTGGCGGAGCAGAATTTGGCTAAAGCTCATTATGCCCACGGTGCGCTGGCTAAGGCTGCTGGGGCGAAGGTGCTGTTTGATGGTGCGCCGCGATTCCATGAGTTTGTGCTGGAGCTTCCGGAGAGTGCGGAAAAGTCCAATGCCAGGTTGCTTGGCGACAGGATTATTGGCGGGCTTCCGCTGCAGAAGTGGTATCCGGAGCTTGGGCCGAATGCGAGCCTGTGGTGCGCGACCGAGCTGACGACACGAAAGCAGATTGATGCCGCGTCGGCCGCACTCGCAGGCAAGAAGGCATAAGCGATGGATGTTTCGACGATTGTTGGCGAAGAGTTGAAGGCGGTCGAGTTCGTTGAGGACTTTCTGCAGCTGCGATTCGATGTTCCCCTATTGACGTTCTATGCGTGGCCCCATGTGCTGTTCCCTGAGTTCTCCGTCGCCTATGGCGAGCCGGAATATCGGAACGCACTGTGCGCACAGATCGGCGAGAAGGTCGCCCAGGCTTCGCTTGAAGAAGGTGATGCACTGACGATTGAGTTTGAGAGCGGCATAGTATTTGGTCTTTCGTTGCGTGAAGAAGATTTGGATGGGCCGGAGTCCGGGAGCTATTCGGAGACCGGTGATGCGAGTGATGCCCAGGAGTTTTAGCAATGGCTGATGAAAAGTTTGTAGGGTCGCCAAAGAAGGCGACGACGCATGTCAATCAAAATGAAGATCTGATCTTCGAGAAATCGTCCCCTGGCAAGAAGGCGTACAAGCTTGCGGAGTTGGATGTTCCGGCGGTGGACTCCACTTCCCTGCTGGGCGGTGCCGTGCGCACGGATTTGGGTGTGATGCCGGAGTTGAGTGAGATTGAAATTATCCGGCACTTCACGCGGCTCTCGACGTGGAACTACGCGATTGACCTGGGGATGTATCCACTGGGTAGCTGCACGATGAAGTACAACCCGCGCGTGAATGAGGCGGTGGCACGGCTTGAAGGGATCGCCGAGGCGCATCCTTATCAGCCGGAGTCGTTGTCGCAGGGATGTCTTGGGATTATGAAGACTCTGTCTGACGCGTTGATTGAGATTACAGGGATGGATGCGATTACGCTGCAACCGGCGGCGGGGGCGCATGGGGAGTTTACAGGCATTCTGCTGGTTCGGGCTTATCACGAGAGCAAGGGCAATCCGCGGAAGAAGATTTTGATTCCTGACTCGGCGCATGGGACGAATCCGGCGACAGCGGCGGTTTGCGGATACGAGGTTGCGAATCTGAAGTCGAATGCTCAGGGCATGGTGGATATTGCTGAGCTGGAGCGGATGGTCGACGAGGATACGGCGGCGCTGATGCTGACGAATCCTTCGACGATTGGTGTGTTCGAGAGCGAGATCCACAAGATCGCGGACATTCTGCACGCGAAGGGCGCGTTGCTGTACATGGATGGCGCGAACATGAATGCACTGGTGGGCAAGACTCGCCCGGGCGATTTTGGCGTTGATGTGATGCACTTGAATTTGCATAAGACGTTCTCTACTCCGCATGGCGGCGGCGGTCCGGGATCGGGGCCGGTGGCTTGCAAGAAGATACTGGAGCCTTTTCTGCCTACGCCGGTTGTCGTCACTCGTGGCGATGGATCGCTTGGGTTGGAGTACAACCGGCCCCAGACTGTGGGCCGCGTGCGGATGTTCTATGGGAACTTCGGCATGTTCGTACGGGCACTGGCTTACATCCTGGCGAATGGACCAGATGGACTGCGGCAGACGACCGAGGATGCGGTGCTGAACGCGAATTATATCCGGGCAAAGTTGGAAGGCACGTTCGATCTGCCCTACAAAACACAGTCGCTGCATGAGGTTGTGTTCTCGGATAAGCTGCAGTCGAAGAACGGCGTGAAGACGGGCGATATGGGTAAGCGGCTGATCGACTACGGCTTCCACGCTTATACAGTCTCGTTCCCGCTGGTGGTTCAGGGCGCGATGATGATCGAGCCTACGGAGAGCGAGAGCCGGGAAGAGCTGGACCTGCTGATCGATGCGCTGAAGCAGATTGCGCGTGAGGCCGAGGAGAACCCCGAGCTGGTGCAGACAGCACCGCACTCGACGCGGATTCAGCGGCTGGATGAGACTACGGCGGCGCGGAAACCGATTCTTCGCTGGAAAGCTTCGGTGGCTTCGACTCCGCTTGCGGTCGATACCGCGGCGAAGGAGTGGTAAGGTGTCAGTCTTTTATGACCGACAGGATGAACTTGAAAAGTATGAGTTCATGATGGGCGAGGCGCGAGGGCGTCTCGCCGTCACGCTGGATGTGTTGACGGATGCGTTGATTCTGGTGGGGCAGCATGGGGTTTACTGCACGAGCGCGCGGAACCCGAATGTTCCGGCGCTCGATCTGCAGGCTGTGCTGGCGAACATCAATGGAGCCAAGGAGCTGGTGGCTGCGGTGATGGAGCGGTTGCGGCTCGATCGTGAAGCGGCTGAGGCGAAATAATCTCTACTGGCCGACGATGTCGATGTACTGATCGGTGTTCTCCCACCGAATGTGCAGCACAGTAAGGTTGCCGTGAGTGTTCTCAAATGAGATCGACATTTTTTCCTGCGGGGAGGAGAGCTTGCTCGAACGCAGCGGGATGCGGGCGAAGTCTTTGGACTGATCGTAGACGGTACCCCACTGGCCGGTCTGCTTGTTGAGAATGAGGAGCCACCGGGTAGGGTTGGGCAGGGTGTAGAGGGTGTAGCTCCCCGCGGGGACCAGGGTAGGACCGACCTTCAGGTCGCCCTGGGTAACGAAGGTGGTCGCCTCGTTCGCTCCTGTGCGCCAGACCTTGTCGAAGGGAACCACTTCTCCCATGATCTTTCGGCCGCGCATTGAGGGCGCGCCGTAGTTGATGGTGACGTCTTTGCCGTTGAGCGAAACGGTAGCGGTGGCTGGCGGACTGGGTTTGGGCTGCTCGTTCTGGGCTACTGCCGGGGTGAGACTGGCGGCAGAAAGAATGGCGGTACAGGCGAGCGATGCGATGGAACGAAGGAGCATGTGTGACCTCTCTTGATTGAGCTTACGCTCTGGGGTTCTTTCCGTTTCGATGCTGTACTGCGTTGGCGTGGGCTGTCAACTGATGCTAGGCTAGAGGTATGCGCCCGTAGCTCAGCTGGATAGAGCGGCAGCCTCCGAAGCTGTAGGTCAGAAGTTCGAATCTTCTCGGGCGCACCATATTTTTCCCCTTCCGTTCCATTTTTTCCTTCGATCCGGCTTCCTGTCTGGAGGGTACCCCTCCCCCCTATCTAAGGCACAAGTCTAATGATTACAATGATATAAGCCGTTTCTTGTCGCTAAATTAGTGCAATCAAAAGGTTTACAGGCAAATTCGGCCAAACAAAGGGCTTATAAGCAGTTAAATAAAAAGTCCTGCCAGATGACAGGACCTTTCTAATGACTTTCTTAAGTATAGCAAGCCAGATGAAACTCCCACGCAATGAATATCTCTTTCATAATGAAACACATAGACGATATGGGGGCTTGACAAGAATTTTGATGCTGATTCATGAGGCTATTGGTACGTCTTTGGCTGAAGGGGATGTAACAACAAAGTAGGGGACCTCTCCACTACGGCGGCAAAACGTCGCCTTCGGTCGAGATGACCTTGTTGAGCTGAAATGTTTGTTGAGGGGATGAGACTTGTTGATTAACGACAGAGCGGCTCCGGTAACCCGGGGCCGCTCTGGGTTGGATCGTTGGTTAGAAGAACAGCTTGGCGGTGAACTGCATTTGGCGAGGACCGTAGAGCGTGCTCGAAGTTGAGCTCGGTGTGCCAAAGGCCGAAGCAGCGTTGGTGACGTAGGGGATGATGTCCGTCGTGTTGCTGTACTGGAAGGCAGTCGTGTTGTAGCTGATGATCTGCTTCCGGTTGACGACGTTGAAGGCCTCCACGAAGATCTGCATCTTGATGTTCTCGTGGATGGGGATGTCACGGGACAGACGGGCATCGATGTTGCGAATGCCGTTGCTTGGGAAGGAGTTGCGCCGGAACTGAGGAGCGCGACCCGAGGAGGGAGAGGGGCTGTTGCCAACTGCGCCGCCGGTTACGCCACCCTCGATACCGCCAGAGGCGTTGCCGCTCATGGTTGCGGTAAGCGGTGTGCCAGTCTGCAGGGTTGCGGTTCCGGAGAAGGACCAGCCGTTTGCAGCCAGGCTGCCGATG
>Ga0193753_10002198_pt1 | contig 15737 bp, 14 predicted proteins | sample H1c2metaG_FD_144925 | JGI IMG/M metagenome (GOLD analysis project Ga0193753, IMG submission 144925) | Soil microbial communities from a riparian zone of the East river system, Colorado, United States - H1c2 | ecosystem: Environmental > Terrestrial > Soil > Riparian zone | place: USA: East... | reverse complement strand
GACATCAGACATCAGACATCAGACATCAGACATCAGACATCAGACATCAGACATCAGACATCAGACATCAGACATCAGACATCAGACATCAGACATCAGGTCACAACAAACAATAAGGGACAAGAGCCGTTTGTTAATCGTTATTTACGTTTTATAACGATTTAAAATAGGCTCCCTACCGTTTGCATGAAGTAGGCCAATACTATTGGGCTAAAACAGCGGACATTCCCAACATTCAGGTTGGGGAGTGGCAAATTGCTTTGTATACTAAAAATGGGTGGCTTGTTTGTGGGTATGACAGCCCTATAAATCACCCATATTTTGAAGATATTGGAGAAAAGGTTATTTGCCCTTATTTACGATTACCGGCCAATGCATAGAGGCTTCAACTGCGTTTTTGTTTGCATCGGAATCAACTATTCTAAAATCCATTTCAACCTCTTTAAATGCTTGTTCTAATCTATCAATAAAGAAGTTAGTATTTATTGTAAAAACGTCCCCTTCTTTAAAAAATGGCCTATCTCCATATATTTCGTTAGTTATTTTGAATTTCTGCCCAGACGAGTAATTATGGGCTAAAGAGTGCCTTGTATTTTTATATAATTCCAGTTCTTCATAATCTTTCATATACTCGCTTATAAAATCTTCTGGCTTTTTGTTCTTATCTCGCTTAATTGCATATCTAAAAGAAGCGACTTGATCTATAAAACACATGCACAATATAAACGCTGCAATAGGTTTGCTCCTATTGTGATGTATGTCACCTAGTGCGTAATCTTTAAAAGAATTAATTATTACTTCAATTGGTTGTGGTTCATCTGTAATCCTTTTAGGGATAGGCATATCAAATAGTTACTTCTTTTTTGGTTTTTTGGCTTTAATTGGGGTAGTGATAGCCAGCTTAAATAGTTCATCAGCCGTTAATGTGGTTTTAACGATTATATTCTTCGCGCCCTTTGTTTTGTCAGCTTTTTTAGATGCTTTGGCCATTCAGCAATTTACAGATATTTCCATTCATAGCCGTGGGTAGTCTTATTCTTACCATTTAATACTAAGCTGATTGCTCTAAAGTCAATTCCTGTAATCCTGCCAGCCTCTCTAATGCCGGTAAACTCATTTATTACTATACCATCCTTGATTTGGGCAATTGGCCTTTGTTTGGCGTTATTAGGGGTTTTAGTGGCTACTGGTTTAACTGTCTTTTCAATTATTGGAGCGTTAACTAATTGTTTGTAGGTAAGCCTGCCTTCTACATTACGTAATGAAATAGTAAACCTTTGGGCATCTTTTATTTTACGGCTGTTATAACGATATGCAAATTCATCACAGTATCTAAGAACATGCTTTGGTGTTACTTGATGGTAAATGCCAATAATGCCACGTTTTAGTAATGAAAATGCACCTTCTACGCTATTGGTGTGAAACACTTTGTCTCTTACATATTCGTCATTGGTATGGTTAACTGCTTCATGGGCTGCAAACACTTTATTTAAGCCTACATAGCTTGCAAAGCTATCTGTAATAACTACGGCATCTTTATCAACATTAGCCTTTACAATGCCTTGTATGGTGGCTACATCGGTAGCCTGGTTGATTTGAATGTATTTCAATTCCCCGCCTCGTTCTATTAATCCCATAACGCCTGTTTTCATAGTTCCTACCATATCGTTATCCCGTAAATGTTTACGTTTTGATTTGCTCATATTGCCCATTTTCCCGCCAATGTATGTTTCATCCACTTCCACAATATTATCCAGCTTAACCGGTTGTTTAACCCTCATTAGTTCTCTTATCCTGTGCAGCATGAACCATGAAGACTTTTGACTTACACCAATATCCCTGCCTAATTGATAAGATGAAATACCTTTCTTATGAGCAGTTATTAAATAGATAGCGGTAAACCATTTAACCAGCGGTATATTACTTGCCTCAAATATTGTTCCTACTGTTATGCTAAACTTTTTATAGCATTCAGGTGATCCACATTTATATTTCTTACCACCTTCAATAGTATATATTTTACCAGTATAACCACAATGAGGGCAAATAGGCTTACTATCCTGCCAGCGTTGTGAAGCAAGATATTCGCGGCATGTCTTTTCATCTGGCATACTTAGTATCAACTCTCTTAGATTCTTAAACATAATTGGTATATTTAGTAAGTTCAAAACAACTTATATGGCATTAAGACATTGGCAATTCAAAGTAATTGAGTGGGAGTTTGATAAACTTGTGTTTAATACTCAATTAAGCCCGGAAATAAAACATCTTGAATTTGATTCGTTAAATTATATTAGTCATTATCCTATCTACAGTAGTGCTAAAAATCTGTCATTGCCTGTTATCATTGGTATTGGTTGGGTTGCTGAGATTGAAACAGAAACAGGTAAGAATGTATTTACTTATAAGGCAGAAGACGAATACATGTACGATAAAGACGGGATAAAGCAGATGACAGATATAACCGACTTGATAATAGAATCTTTTGAAAGGTTATCAAAAGAGTCTGACGAGAGAAAGCACGAATTAGGCGTAAGACAGGCACTTTCAAGGCCATCCAATGATAAGTTTGATGTTTTTGGTAAACACGTATTACAGTATTGGCAACAAAAAGGCGTTTAGTTTCACCAACTGCACGTATATACATTTGATTTTCACCTTCTAACCCTTGTCCTTCTTTGTTTGTTATGGCCAGACATCAGACATCAGACATCAGACATCAGACATCAGACATCACACATCACACATCACACATCAGGCCTCGGTGGATTCTCTCTGAACAAGCATTGATTTAAGCACAATGTTTTCATCTTTTAACTGGAAAGATTTTTTATCCAGCGCCTTAAAGAGTATGGCAGCGGCTTCTTTTCCAATTTCAAAAGCCGGTTGTGTAATGGTGGTTAAAGAAGGGTTTAAAAAAGAAGCGGTTTTAAGGTTAGAAAAACAAATAACTTTTACATCTTTGGGTATTGCCAGGTTTAATTGCCTGCATACGCCGTATACCCCTAATGCATACTGTTCAACGGCCGCAAAAATGCCGTCTGGTTTTTGCTTCAGCAGCAATTCTTTAATCATTTCAAAATCCTGTTTATCATCATTCACACATTTTATAATCAGCGATTCATCAACCGGCAATCCATTGTCTGTTAAAGCCTGTATATAACCTTTCATTCTTTTCTTGCCAATGGATATATTTTCAGACATGGCCAGGTGCGCGGGCTTTTTACAACCCTGGTCAATTAAATGTTTGGTAGCCAGGTAACTGCTTTCATAATCATCCGTGGTTACTTTAACCGTGTTGAACGATTCGCAAACACGATCAAAAAAAACAATGGGCAGGCCGTTTTCCTCTAACTGGTGTAAATGCGTATAATCTGTTGTGGTACTTGAAACAGAAATAAGTACACCGTCTACACGGCCGCCATGTAAATACTTTGTAAGCGCTATTTCCTTTTTAACGTCATCATGCGTTAAATAAATCAATACGTGGTAATTCTTTTCCTGGGCAATTGATTCTATCCCGTTAATCGCCAGTGCAAAATAGTTATTGGCTATCTCCGGTATAATAACCGCGATGGTTTTGCTTTTATGTTTCCGCAGGCTGCTGGCATATGGGTTTGGCTGGTAGTTTAATTCCCTGGCCAACGCAATCACTTTTTCTTTTGTCTCTTTACTGATGTCATGACTATCCCGTAAAGCTTTTGATACAGCCGAGATGGATAAATTGAGTATTTGGGCAAGTTTCTTAATATTCACTGATTCCATACTGCAATTATAAGACTTTGAAAATAACTCAAAAATATCTTTTAAAGAATATTTCCCGGAATACCGGTAAGCGTATTTTTTAGAAGCTGTTTAAAAATACATTAAACCCTGTAATTTATTTTTGCCCTTATTCTTAATTCATTTAAACATTAATGCCGGGTTAATCTGGCTGCATGCAGCGCTGGCAATAGTTCAAATCTTTTGGGCAATCAAAGGCTACGAAGAGAACCCCAATTCTTTCAGAAAAAACTCTTTATAATTACTTCCAATGGGGATTTCAGTATTGTTGATGAAAACACGGTTGCCCTCAATATGGCTTATTTTAGATTTGTTGACAATGAAAGAACGGTGTACACGAAGAAACAGTGGCTTGGGAAGTAATTCTTCAAAATTTGAAAAACTCATACCCGGCAAAATGGTATTTTTTATAGTTACGATTTTAGTATAGTTGCCATTTGCTTCAGCATACAGCAAATCATTGTATGCTATTTTAAAGATTTTACCATCTGTCTTTACAAAAAAATAGTCGGCTGTTTTTGCACCGGCAATTTCCTGAACAAGAGCCGGCGGTCCCTGCAATTTTTCCACGGCCTTATCAATGGCAATTATAAACCGATCAAACGAAAATGGTTTGAGTAAATAATCGCAGGCCGCCAGATCAAAAGCATCAACCGCATATTCTTTATACGCAGTAGTAAATATAACCTGCGGCGGGGCTTTCATTGTTTTCAAAAATGAAATGCCATCCATAACAGGCATGTTTATATCCAAAAACAAAATATCAATTTTTTGCTGCTGCAAAATCATTTTTGCTTCCAGCGCATTTCCGCAGCAACCCACTACCTGCAGGTTAGCCAGGTGCCCGCAATAGTTTTGAATTATTTCCCTGGCAATGGGCTCATCATCCACAATTAAACAATTGATTTTTGTCATGGCTATTTCATTTTTAGCTGCAGCATAACATTGTAATACTTTTCATCATTCTGAATAGTCAGTTCATGTCCTTTGGTATACAAAAGATCAAGCCGTTTGTTCACGCTCGCCAGCCCAAAGCCACTGTTTTTATCAATCATTGCAGTATCTTCTTTTGATTTGCTTTGCGAATTTTTTACAGAAAACAAAATTAAATTACCCCAGGTCCGGAGTGTAATTTCTATAAATATTTTGTCTTCGGCTGAATTTTTAGAATGTTTGAATGCGTTTTCTATAAACACAATCAGCAGCATGGGCGCAATTTTTATATCCGCCCCGATATTTTCTTCGAACTCCGTAGTTAGCATAAGCCTGTCGCCAATCCGTATCTTTTCAAATTCAATGTAATTATTGATATACACCATTTCATCTTTTAAAGGAACATATACTGCTGTAGCATCGTACACCGAATAACGCAGCAATTCTGATAATTTCAACAGCAAAGCAGGCAGTTTTTCATGCTGGGTAATAGACAACCCATACATATTGTTGAGTGTATTGAACAAAAAATGCGGGCTGATCTGCGATTGCAAAAGATGCAATTCACTTTTACTATGTGCTTCGCCGGCACGGGCCGCATCAAGCTGCTTTTGGCTGATGGCCCTGGCCATTTTTATAAGCATGCCCAACGCAATACCCATAATCATCAATGGCAACAGGAACAATAATAAATTAATGGCTTCCCTGCCGCGCAATGGAAAATCTGCATGAAAAAAGATCCAGCTTACACAGGCAATAATAAGAATCACCAGGGCAACCATGTAGCTGTTTGAAACAGACTTCATGCCAGCTGTCCAGATACGTGCTATATACCGGCCCGTAAAAACAGCCGCCAGGAAACAAGCGGTTGATGCCGCTGCAACTGCCTCATCTTCGCGTACATCAATACTCCGAACATAAGTATGAAGAATGATAAAAATGGGAATAGAAGCAATCCCCGCCAGGAATAAATAGGTAGTCCTGCTAAAAGAATTATTTGCCGGTATCGTTGCTTTGTTGCTCATATTTTTCTCTTTGCCTGTTGTGCAATTACCTGCAAATCTGGGCAACCACAGCAAGACAAATAAATGATGCTGACGAACAGCCCACAAACCCTGATGGAAACCTTGTATGAGAGGGCCAACCATTTGGGCAGCTTAAAAATGCTTTCCGTCAGACTTTTGGCAAAGTACAACAGATTTGTTTTATGCGGCCATTATTGCGGGCAACATTTGTATCGTAATCATTGACCAGCATAAAACAAAAAAGATGAAAAAAGCAAGCAGCTTTCTTACCCTTATGGTTCTTTACATAACGTGTTATTGCCAACCGCTGCCGGGGGTCATTTCCGGTTATATAAAAAACATAAAGAACGAAGTTATTACAGGTGCAACCGTGAAATTATTAAATGCCCATGATTCCATTGTCCTAAAAAGCGCCGCCAGCAATGAAGCTGGAAAATTTCAGTTCAGCCATACACAAAATGGTATTTACAAGCTCCTGGTTACTGCTATCGGGCAGAAGGAATTTATCAGTGCAACACTTACTATTGACAGCATGCACGGCAATATTTCATTGCCCGTTATCATCATGTTACCAGCCAGCACCACGTCACTTACAGAAGTAGTGGTTAAGGCCAGGAGGCCCTTGATTGTGCAGGAAATTGATAAAACTGTGGTGAATGTTGAATCCATGATTACCAGCGCAACAAGCAATGCCCTGGAAGTGCTGGAAAAAACACCAGGCGTAACTGTTACTTCCAATGGTGAAATCAGCTTGAACGGTAGAAACGGGATATTGGTACTTATTGACGGCCGGTCAACTTATATGAGCGCGCAGGATCTGGCGGCTTATTTGAAATCTTTACCAGGTAGCCTGTTAGACAAAATAGAATTAATGGACAACCCGCCTGCCAGGTATGATGCTGCAGGCAACGCCATTATTAATATCCGTTTGAAAAAAAACAGGGCCGGGGGATTTACAGGAAATGTTTCACTGGGTTATACGCAAGGTAAATATGCAAGGAACAATGATGGCATCAACCTGAACTATAATTATAAAAAAATAAACCTGTTTAGTAATATTGGTTACAACTATGAAAAAAATTATTCTGCAGATAATTATGACAGGCGGTTTTTTAACAGCAGTAACGAACCCGTATCAACCGTTTCACTCATAAATAAGCAGCAATCCAGGGGCAATAATAGTAACCTGAACCTTGGTGTTGATTATGCGCCTTCCGCCAATACAACATTTGGGATACTTATAAATATGAACGGTGGCAAAAGAAAGGGATGGCTCAACAGCAGCAATGAAAATTACAACGCAAAAACCCGACCCGACAGTACCGGTACCGGAACTACAGCAACTGATGACAAGCGAAATAATTTTGGAGCCAACCTCAATTTCCTGCACAAGTTCGGGAAAACCGGCAGAGAATTATCTGCAGAGACAAATTATCTGCATTATAGCGGCAATGGTGACCAGGTTTTGCAAAATACAGTCTACCATGCCGATGGTACGGAGCTTTCTGCTAACAATTTTCTATACATGTTGTCTTCAGACATTACTATTTATACGTTAAAAGCAGATTATGTTCATCCGCTCAAAAATAATGTACGACTGGAAGCAGGCTTTAAATCAAGTGTTGTTGACAATAACAACCCTGCTAATTATTACAATACAAATGGACCATTGCCTCTTATTGATAACAACCAGTCCAACCATTTTAAATACCACGAGAACATCAATGCGGTGTATGTAAACAGCCAGGCAAAATGGAAAAGATTTGGCGCACAACTTGGTTTACGCGCTGAAAATACACAAGCCAACGGTCATCAACTGGGCAATGATTCTGTAAATGAAAGCAGGTTTACAAAAAACTATACAGAAATATTCCCCTCTGCATTCCTGAGTTATAAACTGGATACGCTGGGTAAAAATAGCCTGACCTTCAGCGTTACCCGCCGGATTGGGCGCCCCAATTACCAGGCGTTAAACCCTTTTATATTTGTCCGTGATAAATATACGTATACAGGTGGCAATCCATTACTGGGCCCGCAGTTTCAATACCGGTATGAACTCAGGTACCAGCACAAACAATTTTTACGCATGGGCTTAAGTTATAACAGGTTCAGCAATGTCATCTTTACAACCACGGAGGCAGTGGGTAATATCTTTATCAGCAAACCAGACAATATAGCCAGGGGTTACATGATCCTGCTGAATACAGGTGTTACTGTTTCGCCTGTCAAATGGTGGAGCCTGAACACAGATATATTGCTATCCCGGGCAGCGTTAAATGGAATGGCCTATTCGGAGAAACTCAATCCAAAAGTTTTTATGGCAAGAATAAACACACTTAACCAATTGCAGTTTAACAAAGGATGGGCCGCAGAAGCAGGCGCTTATTATGCCAGCAAAGATTTAAACGGACAAGCCATTACAAGCCCCATGATTCGTGCAAATGCCGCTGTTCAAAAGAAAATCTGGAAAGACAAGGGCAGTATCAGGTTAAGTTTTGATGATATTTTTCATTCATGGATCTACCATAACAGTTCCGTAAGCCTGAAACAGGCACAATATTTCCAGGTCACCGAATCAGATACACGGCGCATTGGCCTCGCATTTACTTACCGTTTTGGTAAAAGCAGTTTTGCCCGTAAAAGCAAAAACAATAACAATGCATCCGATGAGGAGAAGGGGCGGGTTGATTAATTAATTAAATTCGTGAGCAGTACCAGTATCATCTGATGGTTATGCTGGTGCTTTCACCATTATTAATTACACCTGCCATGTTCAGATTATTAATTTATTTTTTGTTGTGCGCTGTCATTGCCAAAGCCCAGACACCGGTCCCCGGGCAAGCGCTTCCGGATTGGAAACCTGGTTACCTGGATTTACATCATATCAATACCGGCAGGGGAAATGCGGCATTTTTTATTTTACCAGATGGTACTAATTTGCTGGTGGATGCCGGTGAACTGGATCCCAGCTCCCCGCGGACGGTATCGCCCCGCAACACCGTCATAAAACCAAACAACAGCAAGCAACCTTATGAGTGGATAGCAGATTACATCCGCCAATTCTCTCCCCAAAAAGAAAAAACAGTCATTGACTATGCGCTGATCACTCATTTTCATGATGATCATTTCGGTGGCTGGTACCCGGGTGCACCTGCTTCCAGGGATAAAAAATTTGTACGCTCAGGCATCACTGGTATAGCAGATCTAATACCAATACATTTATTGCTTACAAGAGATTATCATTACCCTGTTGATCCGGACAGCCTCTTAAAAAGATTGCCTGATACAAGTCATTTTGTAAAATCCTGGAATAATTATATTTCCTTTCTGCGTGCAGCGCCGAATGGGTTAAAAAATGAATTTTTAAAAGCGGGTGCTGGTTCACAGATACATTTATTGCATGCGCCGGCATCTTATCCCTCTTTTCAGATCCGCAACCTCAAATCAAATGGTTTAATATGGACAGGAAAAGACAGTACGGCAGCCCAGCACTTCTTCACCATTGATTTTAAAAATCCCAAATCTTGGCCGGACGAAAACACACTCAGTAATGCCATTCTTATTAAATATGGCGGGTTTACTTATTATACCGGCGGCGATAACCCCGGAAATGTTTTTTTTGGCGATTCTGCCTGGCGGGATATTGAATCAGTAATGGCACCGGTTATCGGGCCCGCAGATGTTGCCACGATGGATCATCACGGTAACCGCGATGCAGTAAATGCAAGTTTCATCAAAACATTACAGCCACGTGTATGGATTGAACAGGTGTGGACGGCCGATCATCCGGGACATGAAGTATTAATAAGGATCATGTCAAAATTATATGATGGTCCGCGTGATCTCTTTGCCACCAATATGATGGAAGCAAATAAACTCGTAATAGGCGGCCTGGTAGATCAGGCTTATAAAAGCACGCAGGGACATATTCTTGTAAGGGTGCTGCCCGGTGGAAAATCTTATTATGTTATCATTCTTGATGATGCAAACACTGACAGGCAGGTTAAAGCAGTTTTTGGCCCTTACCAGGCAAAAGGATAGGCTTGTATTGTAAAGGAAGACATTCGTTGTTATCCGGTTAATTTCATGATAGCTTTAAATACGATTGCCTCAGGCCGGCAGGGCGCTCGTACCCTTTTCGATGCTGCGTTTTCCTCTTAAGCTATAACCCGGCTTCAGCAAGTGTTTCAGCCATCGCTGTATTCAACTACAGAACAAAGCTGACGGAAAACGAGGCATCTCAAAGGGTACTGGTATCAGTCTGAGTAAAGGCAAGCCCGCTGCTTCTTTTAGATCCTCAAAGCCCAGCTACATATTCATTTGCTTAGACATAAAATTTTTTCTCCGGACAGCAATGGAAGATATTGTTTAGTTTCCGGCAGTCCTGGGATAATAAAGCCTCAGCAACCACTGGTTTTTTAACTTCCTGGTATGCCATGCAATACATAAATGATACAACTAACCAGCATTTTGCTGAAAAATATCGCTGACAATAAGCCCGGAAGCTTCTTCACAAAAATCAAGTCCGGAATAATCAGGATTATACCCCCCGATATAAGGAACAGCCATGATATAAATGCGGGGGTTGGCTGCGCCATTATTCCCAACAGCACTAAAACTATCAGTGATGGCAATACCCGGAACTTTTAAATAAAAATCATTATTATTTCCCGGCTCAATATCATTATTGCCCTGGCTAAGCAGTTCTTCTGCAGATTCCGCTGATCTGAACTTCAATCTTGCCGGCGTCAATACATCATTTTTAAGAAGGCTTTTGAAAGGAAAATCTTCCAGTGATAAATGTTGCTGACCGGTACAATCAATATAGGTTTCATAATGTGTCTGGTAATGTTCTCCTGCTTCGTCAGTATGATGATAAATTTTATCACCACCGGCGCTCACTTCAATATGGCTGTCTTCTCCTACAGAAATAAGTTCCAGTTTGTCTGCTTCATGCAAGGCAATCAATTCTTCACAGGAACTTTGCGGAACAAAAGCGATTACGATTGAAATCAGCGGCATCAGCACCTTTTTAAGCCGCAGCATGTCTTCAGCAGACATATGTTTGGCCGGGTAGTTCATAGCGAAACTAAGCACTGCCAGCAATTCTTTCCAGTGTACTGATTCTTTCCGCGCGATTGATTTTTCTGCTTCGGCATATTCTCTTTTAAACAACACGAAAGGATCGATCCGTTCGCGCCTGCTCATCATTTCCCCTACGAATTCTTCCATGCTCATATTTTTAATCCGCTTGTAGAGCGCCGGGTCTTTTTCCTGCAAAAGATTTTTAAAATCTTTTTCGAAAATAAAATCGAGGGAGAGAAATCCACCATTCTCCTCCATGTTCTTTGATATATCTTCCTTTGACAGCACTGATTCAGTTGACAGGCGCGGATCATCCAGGTGAAAGCGGATACCAGGCAACAGTCCATCAAGGGAATACATTACGATTTTAAATTTGCCTGCTTCTTTATCCGGAACAAAAATAAGTTTGTGTGGCGCTTTCTCTATAAAACTACCATGCCGGCGGGCAAGAGTTCGAATGGCATCTATAGCTGTGAGCGAACTGCCTTTTAGTGCAATTGGATGATTAAAGCGTACCGACAGTTTTGCAGGCGGATAAGGTGAATCAAAAAAGCCGGCGATTTTTCCTTCATAAGTTAACGGCCATTTATGACCAGTACAAATAATCACGTGGTCAAATTCATATGCATCCTTTCCATTCACCTCAACAATCATTTTATTTTTGCCCGGAAGATCTGTAATATCAGTAACCATGCACGCAGCATGAAGGCGGGTAATAATGCCTGCTTGTTCGCCTTTTTGCAATAACAGGTTAAATTGAGCATGCAAATATGCTCCAAATAACAGGCGCGGAAGAACCTTGTAACTGTTAAAACTATCCAGCTCAATCCCATATTTTTTCAGCTCATCTCCTGGCAGTGTTGCCAGCCAGTCTATTACCGGTGTTACAATTTTGGGTATTTCATTACCCGAAACATTTGTAATATGTTCACAATTTGCACCTTCGTGGCTATAAGGCATACCGCTACCTCTATCCATTTTTGCCTCAAAAATATCAACCGTAAAATTTTCATGACCGGCTTCTATCAGTCTTTTGTAAACGAAAAGTCCGCTTGGTCCGGCCCCAATGATGGCTATTCCCTTTTTAGAATTGGTTGAGATCATAATATAATAATGTCTTCAATAAATTAAAGAACAGTCAGGTTTGTAGCTGCGCATTTGGTGTATTGCAAACTATGGGCTACATGTTAATAACGATAATATCAGTGGATATAGAAAAAACACAGTGGTTCAATGATTTTATTAAAACCATTGCCTGGCTATAGACATTTGCTATTCCAAATCCACCTGCTACAAAGTCCATATCACCCCCCGGCCAGGCAACACTTAGGCAATAGTTTTGCTTATAAATTAACATTGCAAAAATCATAAAACAAAGGAGAATATTATGCCGAAAATAAAAACTGTACACGGAACCGAAAACCGTAAAGTGGTTTCGCAAAAAGAATGGCTTGCGGCCCGGCTGGAGCTGCTTAGGGCCGAAAAAGAATTAATGCGGATTAGCGACGAACTGGCGCAGAAACGGCAGGAGCTGCCCTGGGTTAAAATTGACAAAGCGTATCAATTCGACACAGATGAAGGAAAAGCATCCCTCGCTGATCTTTTTAAAGGACGCTCACAGCTCCTCATCTACCACTTCATGTTCGGGCCCGATTATACGGCGGGGTGTCCAAACTGCTCGGCGATCGCCGACGGCTTTAATGGATGCTGGGTTCATCTCGCAAACCACGACGTAATGCTTTGGGCAGTGTCACGGGCACCGCTTGAGAAACTACAGGCGTACAAACAGCGAATGGGATGGACGTTTCCCTGGGCATCCTCGCTGGGTAACGACTTTAACCTTGACTTCAACGTATCGTACACGGAAGAGCAGCAGCGCGCTGGGGATATCGAGTACAACTATCGCAAGAGCGGCGTCAGTTCACACACGGTCGACATCGCGACCGAGGCGGTACCTGAAGCTGGAAGGAAGATCGCGGCAAGCGTTGGCACGGACTGGCCAACATATATACGTGAGACTCCCGGAATGAGCGTATTCGCACTTGAGGATGGCGTTGTATATCATACCTACTCGGCCTACGCACGCGGGCTGGACGGACTCTGGGGCTTGTACCAGTGGCTGGACCGCACGCCCCATGGTCGCAACGAAGCCGGCTTTTGGATTCGCCGCCATGACGAGTACGACCGCTAGTCATAATTCAAAAGCGCCTCAAAAAACTGCTGCGCAGCTATACAGATATATAGTTTACCAACTGCAATATCATATGGCCAATCAACCGCAACATAAAAATTTAACCGGTCGCGACGAAGGCACGCTACAGGTTAAATTTATTTCGATTTGTGTTGTTGCGTTCGTCGCCGGCTTGTCAGCAACAGCTTATTTCTGTCGCTCGATGTCCGGTGAAATGGAAATGCCCGGCGGCTGGACGATGTCAATGATGTGGATGAGAATGCCTGGTCAAACCTGGCTCACATGGATGCTAAGTTTCCTGCTCATGTGGCTGGCAATGATGGTGGCCATGATGATGCCGTCTGCGCTGCCTATGTTTCTACATACGCGGCGGCAATTGGCCTCCCTTTGTTACATGCTGTTTGGATACTTCGCTATTTGGCTCCTGGCTGGTGTTGGAATTTATGTGCTTGGAGTGACCTTTGCGATGTTTACGATGAGGTCAGAATTGTTAAGTCGTGCCGTTCCCTTGCTTTCGGGAGCATCGTTAATCGCCGCTGGATTGATTCAATTCACACGCTGGAAAATGACACACTTATTGCATTGCCGCTCATCATTTGGATGTGCCATTTCATACCCCCAACATGAAACAGGTTTTCGGCTTGGCTGCCAACAAGCTCTGGCATGTTGTGCTTGCTGTGCCGGGCTGATGACAATTGAACTCGTTCTTGGAATCATGAATCCACTCGTGATGATAGTGGTTGCGATTGTCATTGCTGCGGAAAAGCTTCTTCCGCGACCTGAAATCACGGCCCGTCTCGTTGGCATTGCCGCCATCTTTGCGGGCGCCATAATGATGATTCCAATAAATTTTCAAAACTTATTATAATGGTGACCAAAAAGAAATTTAACTCAGTACTAGCTTAACACCTCAAAGTATTAATTAGCCCCGAAGCTTGGGAGAACGTCAAAACCCGACTATGAGAAATGCACATGTGTAGGTTTACCTCTTTGACAAATGCTTTCAACAAGAAGATCGAAAACCACGGATATGCAATTGCCTTACATTTTGTTTTTTACAACTTCGACAAGATTCATAAATCATTACGTGCTACCCCAGCAATGGCGGCTGGACTAACTAAGAGGTTTATGAATAATATGGAAGATATAGTGAAGTTGGCGCCAGAGCCGGTGCAAGGGAAAAGAGGACAATATAAAAAGAAATCAACCGCTGAATAAGCGGTTTTTTATTACTTTAGTCCCTTATTAATCATTCTAATTGTGTCAGGTAGAAAAATTGGGGGCGTTGTTCTAATAATTATCGCTGTTTTTTTAACGCTTGCGTTTTTGGGGCAACTTCCAAAGATTATCGTTCTTATTGCTAATTTGTTAGGAGTATCTAACAGAAATTCGACGGATAGACAATCAGGCTATATAGTAGGTCAAATGATCGCTTTAATAATCCAAATTGTTATCACTGTATTGTGCTGGATATATGGGTTTAGATTAATACGTAAAATTTCAAACTGATACATTATCCGAGGTTGGGTGCATTCCAAATTTTCGTCATTGCGAGTGAAACGAAGCAATCTGTGAACCGAACAATCACGCTGATGAAATTATAAAAATATTAAATGGTTAAAATCCTCACAGGTATAACAACCTTAGTTATTTCTTAATAACTATGCAAGCACAGATTGCTGCGCTCGCAATGACGAACTTGCTTTGAAGGCGAAAATCTGAAATGCAACCCGAAGTTTAGCAAAACAGGAAATCGGAAAAAATGATTAGCTTCCTCTGCTATTCATAACCCCAATGCCCCAAACACGCCAACTCGCTGCCATCATGTTCGCAGACATTATGGGTTTCACTGCCATAATGGAAGATGACGAAGTATTGGCGATGAAACTGCGTGATAAGTTCAAAAAGAAATTGGAATCTGAAGTTGGTCTCCACAAAGGCAGGATCATTAAATTCAGCGGAGATGGCGCACTTTGCAGTTTTGACAGTGCCGGCGAATCAATAAGGGCTGCGCTTGCCGTGCAATTATCTATGCAGGAAGAAATCAAAGTTCCGTTACGGATTGGTATTCATCAGGCAGATGTGATTTTTGAAGAAGCAGATGTTCATGGTGATGCTGTCAACATTGCTTCAAGGCTTGAATCGCTGGCAGTTCCGGGAAGCATTTTTATTTCAGCTAAAGTGCATGATGATATCAAGAATCAAAAAGATATTCAAACCATCTCGCTCGGAAAATATTTATTGAAGAATGTAAAAGAGCCTGTAGAAATATATGCTGTAAGCAATCCCGGATTGCAGGTCCCTCATAATAAAAAGCTGGAAGGGAAAGCAGTAAAATATACTGAGTATATCAACCGTTCAATATATTTCCGGCTTTTCATTCGCTTAATATATGCTTCCCGCTTCTTTGCCTCTGTTAATGTGTCATATTGCTCTTTATACTCAAGTCGCCATGGAACTCCCTGGCTCGTGAATTTCGAATGACCGATATTGTGTTCGTACAAACGACGATCCATATCGATACAGGCTCCTGTATAATATTTATTGAGCTTCGGTGAAAACAAAATGTAGGTATAAGGCATAAAAAAAACCGCTTCTTTTGGAAGCGGTTTGTGATCCCGCTGGGACTCGGACCCAGGACCCATACATTAAAAGTGTATTGCTCTACCAACTGAGCTACGGAATCATCCCTTTTTTGGGAGTGCAAAAATAAGGATTCT
>Ga0193753_10002196_pt1 | contig 15741 bp, 11 predicted proteins | sample H1c2metaG_FD_144925 | JGI IMG/M metagenome (GOLD analysis project Ga0193753, IMG submission 144925) | Soil microbial communities from a riparian zone of the East river system, Colorado, United States - H1c2 | ecosystem: Environmental > Terrestrial > Soil > Riparian zone | place: USA: East... | reverse complement strand
ACTGGTTGAAGAACGCGACCTGCTGTTCCGCTGCGCTCAGCGCGAACCCCGTCAGCGCGAGCTTGTCCGGGGTGGTGCAGATGCGGATCGGGATGCCGTCGGCGCCGCCTTCGCGGCACACGAAGTCGCCCACGAGCATCGCCACCAGATACGTCGACATCTTCGGCGTGGTGGCAAACGTCACCGTGTGCTTCCCGGCGTCCGGACCTGGTGTGTCTGAGACCTGCCGCCCATTCGAGATCACGGTATCTGCGGCGTCAACGGTCAGCGAGATGTCGAAGGTCGCCTTGTAGGCCGGCTCGTCGAACGAGGGAAAGGCGCGGCGCGCATCGGTGGCTTCCATCTGCGAGACGGCGTACTTCCGTCCGTTGGCGACGCTGAGATAGAAGCCGCGCAGCTTGTCGTTCAGGATGCCGGTGTAGGTGATCGCGATCGAGGCCGGACCAGCCGGCACGGGCCGCTCGACCGTCAGGCTCGCCGTCTCGGTTGCGGCGTCCGCCGTGACACGCGCGCGCTGCGTGGTGCCGCCAGCTGTGATCGCTACCTCGCCGAAGGTGATCTCCGCGGCGTGCAAGGTGATGGTCGTGGTGGGCTTGGCGATCTGCACTCGGATGGTCTCGCGTCCACGGAACGTGGCCGTCGACAGATCGGGGCCGAACCAGAGCGTGTAGTGGTCAGGGGTCACGCCGCCCGGCAGGCGCTGCGCGACGGCCGGCGATGCCAGAAGAAGAGCCGACACGACGAGGGCGAGTCTGCGCATGATTCTCAAGATAGCAGAGTTTGGCGGGCAATCCGCTCTGGGACGAACGGCCGACTTGCCAGGAGCCGGCGACTCTGGCCTGATTGGGGAGACCACCGGCGACACAAAAGGGGGAGGCACACATGGCACGCATGACACCCATGGCACGCATGACCGGGCAGTTGATCTACGCGGCGCTCGTGGCGGGAGCCTGTGTGGGATGTGGGAAGTCGACCGAACCGGCTGCGACGGCTGGAGGCGACGGTGCCGCGCCCGCGGGCGTCGCGGCCGGTGCGGCAGCGGAAAGCGCACCTCAGGCCCCGGCCGTCCCGGTCGTCCGCGAGGTGTCCATTCCCGACGGTACGGCGTTGCGGCTCGATCTCGCCACGCCGGTCGCCTCGGACACGAGCAACGTCGAAGACGTGGTGCGCGCGACGCTTCGCGCCGCCGTCACGGTGAACGGCACCACGGTGCTGCCCGCGGGAGCCGAGCTCAGTGGCATCGTGACCGACGTGGAACGCTCGGGGCGCGTGAAGGGCCGCGCTCGCGTGGCCTATCGCTTCACCTCTGTGAGGAACGGGGCCGATCGCTACACGATTCAGACCGCGCCAATCGTCCACGAGGCCCAGGGGACCAAGCGCGAGGATGCCAAGAAGATCGGCATCGGCGCCGGCATTGGCGCGGCGGTCGGCGCCGTGATCGGCGGCGGTGATGGTGCGGCCAAGGGAGCGGCGATCGGTGGAGCGGGTGGCACGGGCGTCGTGCTGTCGACGCGCGGCAAAGAGGTGCGCCTCGGCGCCGGCGCCAACGTCACGACGCATCTCACGGCGCCACTGAAAGTACAGGTCGAGTAGGCCCGCCGGCGTCGCGTCGCTCGCGGTAATCAGCGGCGCGCGACTCGTACCTGCTCGACGGCCCGGCGAATCGCGGCCGAGGCGGCTGATGCGCCACGCTCGCTCGTGAGAGGCTCGCCAAGCGCCGCCGTGGTCACGGGCACGCGACCGGGCGCGGCCACGGCGGGGAGCGCGACGCTTTCATCCCATTTCGCCAGCTCCATCGCCCCACGCGTGAGGTGGTCGGGCCGGTTCATGAATGCACGGAGCAGCCGCGCGCCGTCGCGATCCGCGGCGCCGCGCGTGCCCCCGAGGTCACCCAATCGCAAGAGCCCCACACGCGCCAGCCAGGGCATGGCGTTGGGGATGCGTCCGAGGCTGCGGCGGTCTGGGCTGTTGCCTGCCGTATCCGGCGCGTCGAGCCGCACGACGGCGGCGGTCACGTCGGGGAAGCGCGCCGCGAAGGCGGTGACAAACGCCGCGCCGAGGCCGTCGCCCACGACCACAAACGGCGGGCGCTCGCCCGCGCCGTCGAGGAGCGCGCGCAACTCCGCAGGCACACTCGATGGATCGTACCGCTGGTCGCCCTGCTCGCTCCACCCGAGGCCGGCGCGATCGTAGCTGCACACCCGCGTTGTCTTCGCGAGCGCCGTCTGTACCAGCGACCAGCTGGCCGACAGGCCGGCGGCGGGCGCTTCGAGCACCACCACGGGCGCGCCCGTGCCCGTACAGGAGATATGAAGCTGATGGCCGCCGACGTCGACCAGGCGGCCGGGATGCGGATAGCGGCGGCGCTCGAGCGCCGTCGTGACGCCTTGATACGTGGTGCCAATCAGCGCGATGAGCACGACGAGCGCGAGGGCGGCGCGCAGCGGCCGCGGCATGTGCAGGCTGAAGGGCACTTAGTGGTCGGTCTCCTCGAGGCCGTACTTCTCGATCCGCGAGTAGAGCTGCGCCCGCGTCAGGCCGAGGAGCTTGGCCGCGCGTGTCTTGTTGTGGCGCGCCATGGCCAGCGCGTTCACGACGAGCGATCGTTCGATGTCGCCCAGATTCATGGCGCCGGCCGCGAGCGTGCCTGACGGCGTGCCTGAGGAGTGGGCGGCCCCGGGCAGCGACCGCTGCGACGTGACGGGCAGGTGCTCGCCGCGGATGTGCCCGCCGTCGGCAAGGATGACGGCACGCTCGATGGCGTTGCGCAGCTCCCGCACGTTGCCGGGCCAGCCGTACGCCAGGAGCTGATCCTTCGCGTCCCGCGAGATACCCGCCGCGGGGCGGCCCACGCTCTCGCCAATCTCCGCGAGAAAGACGTCGGCGAGCTCGAGGATGTCGTCGAGCCGCTCCCGGAGTGGCGGCAGATGAATCTCGAACACGCCGAGACGGTAGTAGAGATCCTCACGAAACTCCCCGCGCTGAATCGCGGTGTGCAGGTCGCGGTTCGTCGCGGCGATCAAGCGGATGTCGGCCCGCATGATGCGCGTGCTGCCGAGGCGCATGAACTCGCGCTCTTCGAGCACCCGGAGGAGCTTCGCCTGCACCGTCGGCGCCATCTCGCCGACCTCGTCGAGGAAGAGCACGCCGCCGGCGGCCTGTTCGATACGGCCCGGTTTGGCCGCGACGGCGCCGGTGAACGCGCCGCGCTCATACCCGAAGAGCTCGGACTCGAGCAGCTGGTCGGGGAGTGCCGCACAATTGATCGCCGTGAACGCACCGTGATTGCGGCGCGAGGCGTGGTGGATGAAGCGCGCCACGACCTCCTTGCCCGTACCCGATTCGCCGGTGAGCAGCACCGTCGTCTCGGTCTGCGCCACGCGCGTGGCCTGCGCCAGGATGTCCTTCCACTGTTTGCTGTGTCCGACGACGCGGCGCAGTCCGCTCCGGGCCTCGAGCTCGCGGGTCAATGTCGCCACCTGGGCCTCGAGCCGTGCGGCGGTGGCGCGCGCCTCTTCGTCACGGCGGGCGGCCTCGGCCAGGTGCTGATGCGACAAGGCGAGCGCCAGGTGGTCGGCCACGCGCCTGGCAAAGTCGATGTCGTCTTCGGAGAACCGATCGACCTCGTGGGCGGCAAAGAACAACGATCCGAAGACGCCGGTGCCGAGCGGGAGTGGCACCCGCAGTGCCGACCGTGCCCCGAGGCGGTGATACCAGCGACCCTGCGTGCCGGTGCGCGTGAACTCCTCATCGGCGTCGTGCACGATGTAGGGATCGCGATGGAGCAGCGCGCGATCGGACTCGTTCAACTGGATCGGCTCCCAGAAGGCAGGATCATCCGGATGCGCGCCCGCCACGGCGTACATGCGCGTCGTCGTGCCGGCCTCGTCCCAGGCTGTCAGGACGAGCAGGTCATGGGGGAGGCCGCCGCGTACGACTGCCGACACTTCAGGAAAGACCTGCCGCACGTCGAGCGCGCCCGCCATGGTATGCAGCAGGCGCCGCAGGCTCTCGATCCGCTCGCGCCGGAGGAATTCGCGCTCGCGGATCCCGGAGTTCTGGATGGCGAGCGCCAGCAGGTCCGCGACCGCGTCCATCAAGACTTGATCCTCACGGACAAACGCCTGGTCGCTGGCCGAGGTGAGCCACGTGGCCCCGCGCACCAGCGCGCCCTGGCGGATCGTGCAGACGATCTGGGAGCGGGCGTTGGCGTCGGTCGGACCAGGCGGCGGGGCGCCGCTGCCGATGCGGTGCGCGGTCACCTGCACCTCGCCCGCGGGCGTGGCGGCGTAGGCGACGAGCGACTCCGCCCGGTCGAGGCGCAGCACGAACAGCTGATCGAACGGCAAACCGTCGTGCAAGAGCACGGCGAGCCGTGAGACGACGTCGGTCAGGCTCGGGGTCTCTGCGACGAGCCGGGCCACCGCTGCGAGGAAGGCCGTAGGATCGGGGTGGGCCATTGACGCGAGACGGCTCAGTATAATCCTCGAAGGATGTCGACTCAGCGGGTACTCGCCTCGGGCCTCTCGTGGATCGACCTGTTGTTTCGGGGCCGTCCCAATCGCATTGCGTGCGCCATCGTGACCGGTGCCGGCGGCACCGCGCTCGTGGATCCTGGGCCGACGTCGTGTCTCGAGACGCTTGAAGCCTCGCTGGCGATGCACGGCCAGACACTCGAGTCGGTCACCCATCTGCTGCTCACGCACATTCATCTCGATCACGCCGGCGTCACAGGCGTGATCCTCAGACGTCACCCGCAGATACAGGTCGTGGTGCACGAGCGCGGCGCGCGGCACCTGGTCGATCCCTCGAAGCTGCTGGAGAGCGCCACCCGCCTCTACGGCAATGCGATGGACGAGCTGTGGGGCGAGGTCGCACCCGTGCCGGAACGCAACCTGATTGTCGTCCGGGGCGGCGAGACCGTGACGGCCGGAGGGCGAGCGTTTGCGGTGGCGTACACCCCAGGCCACGCATCGCACCACGTCAGCTATTTCGACGCGTCGAGCGGTATCGCCTTCGTGGGCGATACAGGCGGGGTCTGCGTGGACGGCGGCTACGCCCTGCCGCCCACGCCGCCGCCGGACATCGATGTCGAGTTATGGGAGCAGAGTGTCGGGGTGATTGGGGCGTGGAATCCGTCCACGCTGTTTCTCACCCACTGCGGGCCGGTGACGAACGTCCCCGGCGCCGCCAGCGACTCCTGCAGTGGTCGGCTGCGCTGGTGCAGGAGTCGCTGGCGGCGCCGGGGACGGATGACGAGCGCAAGGCCGGCTATGAGGCGCGCCTTCGTGCCGAACTGCGCGCACACATGCCCGAGGAACGGGCAGCTGCCTACGAATCCGCCGCGGGATTCGGCCTGATGTGGGCTGGCCTGGCGCGTTACTGGCGCAAACGTGACGGGCTTCGTCCCTAGGGGAGGATGCTCCCTACCCGCCTTACCGCCGAAGGCGGCCCCATGTCCCTACCCGCCCTAGTTGGCGACGGCCATTCGAGGCTGCGTCGCAGGCGCCGTTGCCTCGACCGCCCTTCCCGCGACCGCTGCCGCGGGCTCCGACAGCAACCGGATCGCATAGCCCTGCGGCGTGCCTGTGGCCGCTGCGTACGGGCCCACCCGGTACACCGCCGAGAGGAGCTTGCCCCGGCGCAGTGCCGGCGGGAGGTCGGGCCGGTCCAGCGCGGAACGTTCCACCTGGAAGTGCACCAGCCGGTAGAGCGGAATCGAGGCCGGCATCTGGCACACGACGAACACGTCGGTGTCGCTCACGTCCCGAGTCACCACCGAAGCGAAACGCAGCGTGCCCGTGGCGTCGCGCCAGGTCAGGCGACCCGGAATCGCGACCTTCCGGCGGTTGCTGATCCGGTGCGGCCGTCCTTCAGCTGAGTGCGTCGTCGTGGCGACTGTTCGGTTCATCGGGTGGTCCTCCCTTGATTCGACAAAGAGACGTGCTGAGCTATCTCTGTATCAAGTCGCGGGCCCCGACAGGCGCCGGCATGCGCCAGCGTGTGTGATCCTGTAAGTAATTGAAATTAAACGCGTTGTCTATTGTCGTCGGGAGCGTGGGCAAGGGCAACATGCATACTTAGTATACATGTGCCTGGATACTTGATTACTTGGTATCCGCCGCGACGGTGTCCAGGCCGAGCCGATTCATCTTCAGATAGAGCCCACGCCGCGTGAGGCCCAGGAGTCTGGCCGCCTCGGAGATGTTGCCCCCGGTCTTGTCCAAGGTGCCGGTGATCACCGAACGCTCGAGCTCTCCGATGGCATCGGCAAGCGTCCCCGACCCCAGCGAGTAGCCGTTCTGAGGCGCGCCGCTTGGAGCGCCCGCCAGGTTTTGCGCCGAGAGCTCCGGCGACAAGTGCTCGGGCTCTACCACGCCGCCCGGGGCGCTCATGGCGACGGCGCGCTGAATCTCGTTCCGGAGCTGCCGGATGTTTCCGGGCCAGTAGTACTGCGAGAAGACGTCGAGGGTGCCCGAGCTGAGCGACACATCCGGCTTGGCCAGCTTCTCGCACAGTTCCCGCAGGAAGAACGTGCTCAGGTGGGGGATCTCCTCGCGTCGCGCGCGCAGAGGCGGCACCTCGATGCGGATGACGCTGAGGCGATAGTAGAGATCCTCTCGAAACTTGCCCTCGGCGACCCGCTGCTCGAGGTCGGCGTTGGTCGCTGCGAGCACGCGTACGTCCACGCCCTGGGGGCGGGTCTCGCCAATGGGCATGATCTCGCCCTGCTCCAGGAACCGCAGGAGCTTGGGCTGGACGTCGATCGGCACGTCGCCGATCTCGTCGAGGAAGAGCGTCCCACCAGTGGCCGAGCGGATGAGACCGGGCTGGTCGGTCATCGCGCCGGTGAAGCTTCCGCGCTTGTGTCCGAACAGCTGGCTATCGGCCAGCTCGCGCGTCGTGGTCGTGCAGTTGAACGGCAGGAACATCGACGCCCGCCGCGGCGACCCCTCATGGATGGCTCGCGCGATGAGATCCTTGCCCGTGCCGCTCTCGCCCGTGATGAGCACGGTGAGGGTCTGCCCCTGCATGCGCTGGATCTGGTCGGCCACGCGCGACATCGCCGCACTCGCACAGATGAACCCCGGGAGGAGCGGCTCGAGTGTGCGGTCGATCTGCTGCTCGGCCGCCTGCGTCGGCCGCTCGCGCAGTCCGCACAGCTCGAAGCCCTGGCGCGCGACGGCGGTGAGCATCCGGAACCGTGACATCTGCATGCTGGCCGCGTCGGGCCGCGCCGTGGCGACGCAGAAGCGAGGGCCGTCGGCGTCCTTGTGAAGCGAGGCCATGAGCAGCACCATGCCGTTCCGCTCGGTGCACCCATCCGCCGCCGCGCGCGCGAGGGCGAGTGCTTCGCCGGAGTCGCAGCCGCGGAACGCCAGCAGACGGGGATCGCTGCCGCGTGGCGCCACGAAGGCGACGATGGCTTCCAGGCCGCCGATCTCCTGAAGCGTCGTCACCGCTTCTCGCGCCAGCAGACCGGGCAGAATCGCCGCGTCGGTCAGGCGATTGACGATGCCCTCGTCCGCCGCCAATTCGACCGTTTCCTCCGCGCCATCTGACACGTCGAGCGTGGCGCGCACTCCGGCCACGTCGCTCAGATCGCGCTGTGCGCCAAGCATCTTGAACACCGGCAGCGCCAGCTCGAGGCTGCGCTCCGCCGTCGCACGTGCGCCCGTGGTGGCGGCCAGCTTGGCCACGGCCAGGTGCGCGATCGCCGTCTGGTACCGCTCGCCCAGCAGGTCGAAGATGTTCACGCTCTGCGCGAGGTCGTGATAGGCGAGCGCATGCTGGCCGGCCCGGGAGCGCAGCGCACCGCGCACGCGCAGGAACTCGCCCCAGTTGGCCGGCGACGTGCGCGGGTCGAAGCGCGTTTCGCAGCTCGTGAGCCGCTGTTCGGCCTCGGCGACGCGGTCGAGCTCGAGCAGTGCCTCGCAGGCCGCCAGATCGGCCTGGATGGCGTCGGCCGGCGGAATGTCCGGCGAGGCGGACAGGTCGTTGGCCAGCCGGATCGCCGCGTCGAAGTCGCCGCGCCGGATCGCCAGCTTGACCTCGAGCACGCGCACCGACCACTCGTACCAGTGTCCCGTCTGCGCGCCATAGGATCCGTAGGCATCGACGGCCTGGCGCAGATACTCGCTCGCCCGCTCGTACGACCCGCGCATCAAGTGGATCTGCGTGAGCGTGTCGAAGACGGCGCCCGTGGTCACATGAAACTGGACGGGCTTGCGCACCTCGAGCGCTTTGGTCAGGACCTCTTCGGCGCGGTCGAGGTCGCCGATCTGAACGAAGACCTGACCCAGCGTGGCGAGCGTGACCGCGAGGCCATGGCCCTCGCCCAGTGCCCGATACAGCGCCACGCTGCGCTCGGCGAGCGCAAGCGCTTCGTCGAGCCGATGCGACATCAGTGCGAGGATGGCCTGATTGTGTGCCGTCCCGGCGAGGACGTCGTCGGCGTTGATGGCGGTGGCGAGCCACTCCGCTTGCCGGAGCGCGGTGGTCGCCTCCTGAATGCGGCCCTCCTGGCCCTGCAGGACGCCCGAGAGCCGGTGCACGAGCGCAAGGTGCCGGCGATCGCCGGCGGCGTGCAGCGCGTTGGCGGCCTTCGTGAGGTGCTCGCGCACGATCCCCGAGTCGCCCACGCGCTTGTAGCACATGGCCAGCTCGTAGTGGGCCAGCCCGATCAGGCGTGAATCATGGGCGAGCTCGGCGAACTTGAGCGCCCGGGTCTGGAGCGCAATCGCGCGCGATTGTTCGCCGCGTTCGAAGGCCAGCCGGCCGTGCAGACGCCACAAGGTCGACAGCCGTGCGTCGGGCAGCGGCTCTTTCGAAACGTCGGGCGGACGGCCGAGGGCCGCCGCGGCCTGCGTCAAGTCGTCCAGCAGCAGATACGCTTCGGTGAGGCGCACCCGCACCGAGAGCTCGTCGTCGCGAGGCAGCGAGCCGGAACGGTGGTGGGGCAGCAGGATCTGGACGGCATCCGCTCCACGGCCTCGATCGAGCGCCGACGTTGCGCGCGCGAGGGCGGTCTGGACCGTGGAAGTTGCCACAGCCGGAGTATACAAAACGGCCGAGATGAGCAAGTTCTATTTGAGGAACACCCTCAAGTGCACAGATCGCCGGCCGCCGGCCCGCGCCGGCGTGAGATGGGCTCTATAATCGCGTCCGATGCCTGTGACCGCACATGGTGTTACCCATCCCGGCCCGCGACCGAGTAACGAAGACGCGTTCTTGATCGACGCGGCGGGGGGAGTGTTTATCGTGGCCGACGGGATGGGCGGCCACAACGCCGGGGAAGTGGCGTCGGAGCTGGCCGTCGAGGCCATCCGCGAACACGTGACCGACGAAGCGAGCCGGACGGCCAGTGGCCTCGAAGCCGCCGTCAAGGCGGCCAACCGGAACATCCTCGAGGCGGCGGCGCGCCGTCCGGAGTGCGCCGGCATGGGCACGACGGTGGCGGCGGCGCTCGTCACCGCCACGGGGGTGCTCCTTGCGAGCGTCGGCGACAGCCGCATCTACCGCTTCAGCGAGGGCCGCTTGACCCAGCTGACGCAGGACGACTCGTGGATCGCGAGGCTCCTGTCAGAAGGCGTGCCGCTGACGCAAGGGGAGATCGAGCGCCATCCGATGCGCCACGTGCTGACTGACGTCGTGGGCACTCGCGCCGACCTGGCGCCGCACGCCGAGGAACATGCCTTCGGGCCGGGCGACACGATGCTGCTGTGCAGCGACGGCCTCTACGGCGCGCTGCGCGCGGATCTGCTGGCGGAGCTTCTGGGCACCGGCGAGTCGGTGTCGGCGGTGGCCGAGGCGCTCGTCTCGACGGCCGTGGCGCACGGCGCCACCGACAACGTCACCGCTGTCGTGCTGCGCCGGGCCTAGCCAAGCAACCTAACTCAGTAGGGTAGCCACGACGCGGCGGAGCAGATCCGGATCGCGGCGCGGCAAGTGCAGGTGTAGCGCGCGGCGCCCTGTCCGATCGAGCGACTGAAAGTCCCCGAGCGCCTGCGCCGTTTCCAGCACCCCGAACGAAAAGGGTTCGTCCGGGATCGGCAGGTCCTGCGCGCCGTCGGCCGTGACGATGAGAAACACGCCCGAGTTGGGCCCGCCTTTGTGGAGCTGCCCGGTCGAATGGAGATAGCGGGGCCCATACGCGCACATGCTCGCGCAGCCAGTCTGCGCCGCAATCGCCCGGCGTATCTCCTGCAGCGCTGACTCGAAGGGCTCGGCATCCGGCGGCAGGTAGGCGAGCACGGCGACGTAGTCGGGCGGCCGCGGCCTGGCCAGCGCCGCCTTGATCGGATCGACGTCCGGAGACTGCGCCGCCGTGTGGCTGAGCGTCAGCCGGACGCCGTCGATCAATCCGTTCACGTCGACGGATGGCAGGCGCCCCTGCGCGCGAAAGAGGTCGAGGAGGGCGGACGTGGCCTCCTTGGCCTGCGACACGTTGGGCTCGTCGAACGGGTTGATGCCGAGCAGCGCGCCGGTTGCGGCGGTGGCCACTTCCCACCGGTAGAACTCCGCCGCAAGGGCTGTGGACGACTCCATGCGCCACGTGGCGAACGGCGCTCCGGAGGCGCGGGCCCGATCGATCTCGGCCGCGTCGGGCGCGTCCTCGCCGAGGGTGATCGCCACGAAGATCCGATCGGTCCCGAACGGCGCGTCGGCGGCTTCGCCGGCAATTGGAATCACGCCCGCCCCGTGCTTGCCCGTGCTCTCCGCGACGAGCTGTTCCACCCACAGGCCGAGCGAGGCGAGGCGGGGCGGCAGGAGCAGCGTCAGCTTGTCGCGTCCGTGCTCGGCACCCGCAGCCATGAAGGCGCCGAGGGCGAGGCCCGGGTTGCCGGCCGCGCCTGACGCGCGGCAGGCCGTCTCCATCGCGCGCGCGCCCGCGAGCAGCGCATCGAGGTCCGCGCCCATGAGCGCCAGCGGCACGAACCCGAAGAGCGACAGTGCCGAATACCGCCCACCGATATCGGCCGGATTGAGGAACACCTCGCGGAAGGCCTGCTCGCGGGCCTGGCTGTGCAGACGCGTCTCCGGATCGGTGATGGCGACGGCGTTGGCGCCCCAGCGCGCGGGGTCCGCGGCGTGCGTCCGGCGCCTGGCTTCCGCCATGAGCACCGTCGGCTCGATGGTGGAGCCGGACTTGCTGGCAATGACGAACAGCGTGTGGCTCGTGTCGTCCATCGCGGCGCGCACCGCGTCTGGATCCACGGAATCGAGCATCCGGAAGCGAGGCGATCCCGGCGCCACGTCGAGCACGCGCGACATGACTTCGGGTGCGAGGCTCGACCCGCCCATGCCGAGCAGGAGCACATCGGTGAAGCCGGCTGCCTGGACGTCGCGGGCGAAGGCACGAAGGCGGCCGATCTCGGGCGCGGTGACGTCGAGCACGCGGACCCATCCGAGGCGATTGGCGATGAGGGGCTGCACCGCCGGGTCCTTCGTCCAGCCCTCGGGCCGGCTGTTCCAGAGCGCGTCGGCAAAACCGAGGCGGTCCAACCGGCCGCACGCGTCCCCGAAGGCCGCGGCGAGCGGCCCAGGCTCGATGCTGAACGTGGGCACGATGCTCGTCCTTATAACATAATGAGACTGGGACTCATGGAGACAGCGAGACGCGCACGCGCCGGTGCGGCCTTCGCGCGCACGGCGCTGGTCGTCATCGCGCTGTGCGCCGCCGCGTGCAGCCGCGAGCGCACGCCCTCTTCCGCGGCCCTGCCCGCCGCACCCGCTGCGCCGCCAGCCGCCAGCGTCCCCGCAGCTGCGCCAGTAACGGCCGAGACGCCGCGCCCGTCTGGCGCCCGGCCGCGCATCGTGTTTCTCGGCGACAGCCTCACCGCTGGGTATGGTCTCGAGAAGGTGCAGGCAGTGCCGGCCCTCATCCAGGCGCGCCTCACGAAAGAGGGCTATCCGTTCGAAGTGGTAAACGCCGGCGTGTCGGGCGACACGTCGGCCGGCGGATTGAGCCGGCTCGAGTGGTCGCTGAGCGGCGACGTGCGCGTTCTGGTGATCGAGCTGGGAGCCAACGACGGGCTCCGCGGCCTGCCGGTTGACGCCTTGAAGCACAACCTCGCCGAGATCATCACCAAGGCGAAGTCGCGCGGCATCGCGGTGCTGCTCACTGGTATGGAGGCGCTGCCCAACTACGGCGCCTCGTACACTGACGAGTTCAGGGAGGCGTTTCCGGCCCTGGCCCGCGAGCACAAGGTGGCGTTCATGCCGTTCTATCTGGATGGCGTGGCGGGAAATGCCGGCCTGAACATCGCGGACGGCATGCATCCGAACCCGGAGGGCGCCACGATCGTAGCTAACAACTTGTGGCGTGTCCTGGAACCCCTGCTCAAGGCGAGCGAGTAGACCCTTCCGTCCGATGATCGAGCTGCGCGGCGTCTCCAAGACCGTTCAGAGCGGAGACCATCCGCTCACCATCCTGCATCCGCTCGACTACTCGATCGCCTCGGGGCAGTTCGTGGCGATTGTCGGGCCCTCGGGCAGCGGCAAGTCGACGCTGCTCGGGCTGCTGGCCGGGCTCGATGCGCCGTCGACGGGCCAGATCCTCATCGACGGCACCGACATCACCCGGCTGGGCGAGGACCGCCTGGCGAAGCTCCGGGGCGAGAAGATCGGGTTCGTCTTCCAGTTCTTTCACCTAGTCCCGTCCCTGACCGCCGTCGAGAACATCGCGGTACCGATGGAGATCGGGGGACGCCGGGACGCCATGGCCCGCGCGCGCCAGCTGATTGGCGAGGTCGGCCTCGCGGACCGCGCGCACCACTACCCCTCGCAGCTCTCGGGCGGTGAGCAGCAGCGGATCGCGATTGCCCGCGCGCTCGCCAACGATCCGCCAATCGTGCTCGCCGACGAGCCGACTGGCAACCTCGACTCGGGCACCGGCCGAATCGTCCTCGACTTGCTGTTGAACGTCCGCCGGACGCGCGCCGCCACGCTGGTGCTCGTGACGCACGATGCGGAGCTGGCGGCCCTGGCCGACACGCGACTCGTGCTGCGCGACGGTCGTCCCGTGGACACGCCCGTGGGGGTCGCCTCGTGAGCTTCGTGCTGCTCATGGCGCTGCGCGAGATTCGCGCCTCGTGGAAGCGGCTGCTGTTCTTCTTCATCTGCATTGCGATTGGCGTAGGGTCGATCGTCGCGCTCCGGTCGGTGATTCAGAGCGTGCGGGCGGCGCTGGCGCGCGAGACGCGGTCGCTCATCGCCTCCGACATCCTCATCGCAGGCAATCGACCGTTCGACCCCGAGGTGCGGGCGTTGATCTCGCGCGAGCTCGGTACGGGACGGATCGCGCAGACGACCGAGGCCGTCGAGATCGCGACGATGGTGCGCCCGGCCGACGGCGCGCGCCAGACCGCGCGGATGGTCGAGCTGCGCGCCGTGCAGGACGCCTTTCCGTTCTACGGCACGCTCACGCTGCGCGACGGCCCGTACTCGCACGACCGCCTCAAGGGGAAGGGCGTGCTGGTGCGCCCGGAGCTGCTGGCACAGCTCGACCTGCAGGTCGGCAACCGGATTCTCATCGGTACGCAGACCTTCGAGATTCGCGGCGTGATTGCGTCCGAGCCGGGCCGCAGCCTCGGCGCCTTCAGCCTGGGACCGCGGGTGCTCGTCGACTACGCGGACCTCGCGGCGACCGGCCTCCTCTCGCTCGGCAGCCGCGCGAACTATCAGCTGCTCCTGCGGGCGCCCGAGCCGACCGTGCGCGCGCTCGGCAACGACCTCACCGAGGCGCTCAAAAACCGGTTCGTGCGTGCCCGCGGCTACTGGCAGAACGCCGATCGCATCGGCGAAGACCTGACGCGTGCGGAGAACTACCTGAGCCTCGTCGGCCTGGTCATCCTGATTCTCGGCGGCATCGGCGTGTCGAGCGTGACGCGCGTCTTCGTGCAGCAGAAGGTCCGCAGCATCGCCATCCTCAAATGCCTCGGCGGAACCTCGAACCGCGTGCTCGCCATCTACATGACGCAGGTGCTCGCGCTCGGCGCGGCCGGCAGCGCCCTTGGCGTGGCACTGGCGGCGGCCGTCATCGCCGCCGTGCCCGCCTTCGTCGGCAACATCGGTGGCGCGCTGCAGATCGACTACGGCCTCAGCGTATCGGCGGTGGAGCAGGGGCTCCTGATTGGCGTGCTGGTGTCGCTGCTCTTTTCTGTCGTGCCGCTGCTCGACGTGCGGCTCGTGAAGCCCTCGCTCCTGCTCAGAAACGACGCGTCGCGATCCGGCGGGATCGACTGGCTCAAGTGGAGTGTCACCGCGGCAGTCGCGGGCGCGCTGGTGCTGCACGGGGCCGGCGTCGCGCTCATCTGGGCCGTGCAGCCGCTTCGTTACAGCCGGTCATTCGCCTTGCGGCAGGCCGTGCTCCACGTCGTCCGGCCCGGCAATCAGACGCGGGCGATTCTGCTGGCAGTCGGCCTCGGTGCGTTCTTCATTCTGGGCGTGCGGTCCTTGCAGGCCAACCTGCTGCGCGATTTCGCGGTGCAGCTGGGACCCACGGCGCCAGACATGTTCCTGATCGACATCCAGGCAGACCAGCAGGCCGGCGTCGCGCAGTATCTGGACGAGCAGAACGGATCGGCACCGCCGCCCAAGACCATCCCCGTGCTGCGCGCGCGCGTCGTGGGCGTGAAGGGCCGCGATCTCACCCTGGAGAACTACGAGCAGGTGCGCGGGCGCAGCGGGCTGTCGCGTGAGTTCACCATAACCTACCGGCCGGGCCTCGAAGCCAACGAGCAGGTGATCGCGGGCGAGTGGTGGAACGAGGGGGCGCCAGCGAGCGGCCCCGAGGTGTCGATCGAGGAGGGGTTCCTGCGGACGTCGCGGATCAACGTCGGCGACGAGATGAGCTTCGATGTCCTGGGCCGGACCATCACGGCTCGCGTGGCGAGCATCCGCCGGGTCGACTGGCAGGACTTCCGGGCTGGCGGCTTCATGTTCGTGTTCCGGCCAGGAGCGCTCGACGGGGCGCCACACACCTTCATCGCGTCGTTCAAGGGCCCCGCCGACCCCGATGCGCGGGCCCGCATGCAGGCCGGTCTGGTGACGCGCTATCCCAACGTGTCGGTCATCGACCTGCGCGAAGTGCTCCAGACGATTCAGGGCATCGTCGGCAACGTGACGCTTGCCGTGACCGTCGTCGGGTCCCTCGTGCTGCTCAGCGGATCGCTCATCCTCATCGGCGCTGTATCGATGACGAAGTTTCGCCGCGTGTACGAGGCCGCGATCCTCAAGACGCTGGGAGCCAGCAGCCGGCTGATCGGGGCCATGCTCCTGCTCGAATACGGGGTCCTGGGTGCCATCGCGGGCACGGTGGGCGCGCTTGGCGCCATTGTCCTCAGTTGGGCGGTGGCGACCTATGCCCTTGAACTGGCCTGGCAGCCCGCGCTGATCCTGACCGCCGTCGGCATCGCCGCCACGACCATCTTTGTCGCCGCGGTCGGCGTCCTGGCCAGCCTGGACGTCCTTCGCCACAAGCCCTTGGCGACCCTCCGAGCCGAGTAGCCGCGCCGCCCCCCAGGCCGGATAGCGGCCCGACTCGACCGCCGATGTAAGATCGAGAGATGTCGGCGCCCCCCGGGTGCAGGCTGAAGGAGTTCGAGAGACCCATGGACGTCGCGAACTATCGGGACGCGCTCCTGCGGAAGCGAAGCGAGCTGCTGGGTGGCACCGCGGCCAAGCCGCTGCAATGGACGATGGAGAACAATTCCGGACGCCAGGGCGATATGGCCGACC
>Ga0193753_10002195_pt1 | contig 15741 bp, 19 predicted proteins | sample H1c2metaG_FD_144925 | JGI IMG/M metagenome (GOLD analysis project Ga0193753, IMG submission 144925) | Soil microbial communities from a riparian zone of the East river system, Colorado, United States - H1c2 | ecosystem: Environmental > Terrestrial > Soil > Riparian zone | place: USA: East... | reverse complement strand
CCATGCCGGTTGAAACCTCGACACACGTGTCTGCCGAACAGGATGGACGCGTGTTGTCCGGTGCGGCGGACTCGGGCGCGACGAGCGAAGCGCTGCAGGAGGTCATGGACCGCCATGCCCCCGAGCCCGAGACGGCCCCGGCGACGGAGGCCACGCCCGCCACGCCGACGGCCACCGAACCGGTCAAGGAGTCCCGCGGGCGGCAACGCTTCACGGATCTGACGCGCGAACGGGAAGAGGCGCGCGCCGAAGCCGCCACCGCGAAGGCCGAGCGCGAAGCCATTGCCCGCGAACGGGACGAGTTGAAAGCGCGGCTCTCGCAGCCCCAGCAGCCACCGCGGGAACCGGAGCGCCCTGTGGCGCCCGTGTATACGCGCCCCGAGCCCGATGTCAACGAGGTCGGCACCAAATACGAGACGTACGAACAGTTCACCCGCGATCAAGCGCTCTGGGTCCATGAACAGCAGGCGCAAAGCTTCGACGGGCGCATTCAGCAGGCCCTCGAGCGGGACCGCTATCAGCGCACGTTCAACGACACCATCGAGAAGACGCGCGCCAAAGGCCGCGAGACGTATGCCGATTTCAACGTGCACGCCCTAAACGGCCCCGGCGCTCAGGTGCCGATGAGTGGGGACCGCCTGGAAGCGATCATCCACCATCCGCAGTCCGAGCATCTGCAGTACGCGATCGGCAAAGATGCCGCGTTGGCACAACGGTTGGCGACGGTGGGGCCGATTGAATTCGGGATCGAGCTCGCGAAGCTGGTGCCGGCGTCGAACGGCACCAGTCACACCGCGCCGACGTTCACCGCGCCGGCCCCCATGCAGCCCGTGGGCACGGGGAGCCGCACGACCGTCACGCCGGCGACTGAACTGGCAGGGAAAGGCTTTGACTTCGACAAATCCGGGTATCGACAGCGCCGCGCGCAAGAGCGCGGCGTGAAAGGACGCTACACGTAATTCGACTTCGGAATTCTGCCCGTCGTCCTCGCCTCTCCGGCCTCGAGGACGCTACGGGCACCCGCTGACCGCGACGACACCCCTTGTAGCCGGGAGGGTGCCGTAGACAAAGCAGGTGCCCCGTGGCCAATACGCTCCTGACCAACGACATCATCACGTACGAAGCGCTGGACGTGCTCGAGAACACGAACAGCGTCCTCATCAACCTGAACGCCGAATACTCGGACGATTTCGAGTTTGGCGGCGCCGTGCTCGGCCAGACGCTCCGCATCCGTAAACCGCCCCGCTACATCGGCCGACTTGGACAGGCGGTCCAGATCGAAGCGATCACCGAGACGGAAGTCCCCCTCACGCTGTCGTTCCAGCGCGGCGTGGACACCCAGGTCAGCTCCCAGCAACTCATGCTGGACATCGACAACTACCGCAAGCGCGTGCTGAGTCCCCAGATCGCGCGGCTGTCGAACCTGATCGACCAGGACGTGTGCAACCTCGCGCAAGGCCTCAACGAGTTCGTCGGCGTCCCCGGCGTCACGCCCTCGTCCCTGACGACCTACGGGCTCGCCAAGGTGAAGCTGGACAACATGGCGGCCCCACCCGAGGACCGCTGCATGTTCCTGAATCCGATCGCGGACTTCACACTCATGGACAACCTGAAAGGGCTGTTCAACGCGACGAAGGCGATCTCGTCCCAGTACAACTCGGGCTCCATGGTGCAGTCGAACACCATCGGTTCCGACTGGTACATGGATCAGAACATCTATGTCCAGACCGTCGGGGCGCTCGGCGTCTCGACCCCGATTGTGAGCGCGGTCCCGGCCTCCGGGGCGTCCACCATCACCACGACCGGCTGGCAATCGGGCGTGTCGACGCTCAACGCGGGCGACAAGATCAGCTTCGTCTCGACAACGACCCCGGTCAACGGGATCAATCCGCAGTCGTTCTCGTCCACCGGCCAGACGATGCACTTTGTGGTGACCGCGACCACGAGTGACACGACCGGCACGATGGTCATCCCGATCGGCCCGGCCATCATCGGGCCTGGCTCGCAGCTGCAGAATGTGACGAACCTGCCCGCCATCAGCACGCCGGTCTTCGTGTGGGACACGCCCGCGGCGTCCTTCGCGACAATCGTCGGCAAGCAGTCGCCGCAGAACCTCGCGGTGCATCACGACTTCGGCACGATCGCGATGGTTGACATGCCGCTGCCGGGGGGCACGGACAAGGCGTACCGGGCGGCGTCTCGCAAGAGCGGCAAGTCGATCCGGGTCATTCGGGACTACGTGGCGACGAGCGACCAGTGGATTCAGCGCATCGATGTGCTCTATGGCACGGCGGTGCTCCGTCAAGAGCTCGGCGTCGTGGTCGCCGGCTAACCCGCAACCGCTTGCAGAACTGAGGAGACACCATCATGGCTTTGGTAGCAACGACGCTCGCACGCGCGCATACCGTCACCACCGGCGAGGCGGCGAAAGCCCTCTCGCTCACCGCCGCCACCGGCGCGACCACGAAAATGATCGGCTACGTCGACGGGGAATGTTTCCGCATCACGGACGTGCGGAACAGCCCGACGCTCGGCATCGTGCCGGGCTACACCGACAGCACCGGCGGCCCCCATGCCGTCGGCGCGCCGGTCGTCTTCGGCGTGCCGAGTGATTTTGTCGGCGTCGGCGGCCCGGATTCGCTCTCGTTCTTTACGGGCGCGATTACCGGGCCCGGCGGCGCGGGCACGATCCCCGTGGTCGATACGCTCATCTTCCTGACCGCGGCCGGGGCGGGCGCCTATACGCTCGCGCTCCCGGCGGCGGATCAGTTCAACACGCTCACGATTCTCAATGCGACCGCGCAGGCGCACGTCCTGACGCTGACTGGCAATCCCGCCTCGTCCGATGTCGCCACGTTTGTGGCGGCCCTCGGCGGCCGGCTGGATCTGAAGGCGAATTACGGCGTCTGGGCCATTGCGGGCAGCACCGGGGTCGTCGTCGCGTAGTGGTCACGGGCCGCATCCGTTGAGGGGTGCGGCCCCGTTTTCGCGAAGGAGTGAGTACCTATGCCAGCTTCCGCAGGCGGCGCGTTTCTCCCGGGCGCGGATTACACCCTGACCGGCGTCATCACGATGCCGGGTCAGTTGCAGCCCGTCACCATCCAGGCGGTCGATGGGGCGCTTCCCATTACGACCGGCATCGTGAAACTGACGAAAGGGTCGATCGGCGCGTTTACGCTCGCGGCCCCGAGCGCGGCGCAGGAAGGCACCGAGCTCCGGATCGTCTCCGGCTCCGCCTTCGCGCACGTCGTCACGGCGACGGGCTTGATCAACAACGGGGTGACCGGCGGCGCGAAGAGCACGATCACCTTCGGGGCCTTTGTCGGGGCGAGTATCAGCCTCGTCGCCATCACCACCGCCGGCGCGGTGACGGGCACGTGGTACGTCCTGGCCATCAACGTCGCGCCGGTCACATAGGAAAGGATCGCTATGGATCTCGCGCGTCTCACGGAATCAGAACTTGCCGCGCTGCGGGCGCAGCTCGGCCTCACGACGGAGGTGACCGGGCGGTCCCCGATCAAGCCGCGGCAACTCAACGATCTCCGCTTGCTCCCGACGAAGGATGACCCGCGGCCGACCTTCTTCATGTCGGCGGAAACGCCGCGGACCGGAGAAGACTTCTCCAAAACGTCGCAATATCCCCGGCTGCTCTGGCACACGAACGGCGAGGAAATCACCGTGACCGACGCGCGGGAGCACACCGCGCGGGTCGCGGAGGGGTATCTGACGGTCGCGCCGGCCAATGCGGTCGCGCCCGATCCGATGGAGGCGATGCGCGCGGCGCTCGAGGCCCTCTCCCCCGAGGATCGCGCCCTGATGATCGACGCCCAGAATCAGGATCGGATGACCGCGCTCCGCAGCAAGCTCTCGGCGTTGGCGCCTGAGGACTTGGAGGCGTTACTCGCGGGCGTCGACAGCCCGCCTGCGAAACGGAAACGGTCCGCGTGAGGGCGACGCCTCACGGGGAGGGGTAAATGCCGGCGAGTACGGTGCGGGCCATCGGGACCGATGCGCTGATGGAAATCGGCGTGCTGGAACCCGGGGACACGATGAGCCCGGCGCAGGGCGCGATCGTGCTCCGGCGGTTTCAAATGCAGCTGGATGCGTGGGCGGCGGATCGGCTCACGCTCGCGGTCCAGGCGCGGACGCCGGCCACGCTCCCCCCCAGCACGAGCACGCTAACGCTGGGCCTGGTGGGGGCGGATGTGACCATGGCCCGGCCCGTCTCGCTCAACGCCGTTACGTATGTGATCCCCGGCTCGAGTCCCGCGGTGGAGGTGCCGCTGGGGATCTGTGACGAGGACGCCTACGCGGCGATCAGCATCAAAAGCCTGCCCTCAGCGCTGCCGACACTGTGTTTTTACCAGACCTCGATGAGCACGGCGTTAGGCTCGCTCTTTGTCTGGCCGCAGGTGACGCAGACCGTGGCCCTCGTGATCTACAGCCCGCAAGCCATCGGGATTCCGTTGGCCTTGACGGACCTCATCACCGGGCCGTCGGGCTACGCGGAGGCCTTCCTGTATCAGCTCGCGCTCCGGCTGTGCAGTCCGTTCGGGGTTGCACCACCGCCGACGCTCAAGACGATGGCGGATGAGTCGTTCGCGACGATGAAGCGCCCGAATGTGAAGCCGGGGATCCTCGGGCTCGATCCGGCGGTGACGCACCGCACCAATGCGAGCACCTACAACGTGCTCAGTGACTCCGGAGGGAGCCGATAAATGAACGGCAATGTTGCCCGCTACAACGTCTGGGTGCCGGTGGTGCCCAGCGATACGGTGCCCTTCGTCGTGGCCATGTCCAGCACGGGGGAGACGGTACTCCCATGTGATGCGATCTGGTGCGGGACGGCGGGCACGATCACCGCGGTCATGCAGAACGGCGCCGCCGTGCAGTTTACGGTGGTGGCCGGGACGATCCTGCCCATTGCGGCGATCCGCGTGAACCTGACCGGCACCGCGGCAACGCTCATGGTCGCGCTTTATCAGCGGTAAGCATGAAGTACCCAGGACTGGTCGGCCCGGCGTATCAGTCAGCCTCGTATATGGCCGACGCCGAAGAGCTGATCAACCTCTACATCGAAAAGAACGAGACACCCAACGCGCCGTCGCCGTACTGTCTGCTGCCCACGCCGGGCTTTGCCGAGCTCCTCAGCGTGCCGGAAGGCCCGATCCGCGGCGAAATCGGCGCGGTGAATGGACGGGGCTTCTTTGTCGCGGGCTTCCGGCTCTATGAAGCGTTTTTTAGCGGCGGCGTGTGGAGCGTGACCGCGCGCGGCACCGTGGCGTCCGATGTAAATCCCGCGACGCTCTGTTGGAACGGGCCCAACGGGGGCGAGCTGTTCATTACGAGCGGGGACGTCGGGTACATCCTCACACTCGCGACGAACGTCTTGACCGTGGTCCTACCATCCGGCGCCGGGATGGGCGCGTTTCTCGATGGTTACTTTCTGTCGCTCGATCCCGCTACGGCCACCATGCGGTGCTCGGATCTCCTAAATGGGTTGGTCTGGGATCCGACGCAGATTGCCCAACGCACGGCCGGCGCGGATCCGTGGATCGCGATGACCGTGCTCCATCGGGAAATCTGGCTGCAGGGCGGGCAGACCTCGGAGGTTTGGTACAACGCGGGCAGCTTTCCGTTTCCGTTCGCGCCGATTCAGGGCGCCTTTCTCGAGCAGGGGATTGCGGCGCCGTTCAGTGCCAATCGGGACGTGGCGCCCCTCGTCTGGTTGTCCTCGAATGCGCAAGGGACGCGGATGGTGCTGATGTCCCAAGGCTATACGGGGCAGCGGGTGAGCACGCACGCGATCGAGCAGGCGATCACCCGCTACGCCGTCGTGTCGGATGCCGTGTCCTTCGGCTATCAGGAAGACGGCCACACGTTCTATGTGCTGTCGTTTCCGACCGAAGACGTGACGTGGACCTATGACGTGACCGAGGGCGCCTGGGGGAAGCGCGGCTACTGGGACACGACGACGAGCACGTACGAAGCGCTCCGGGTCTTCACGCACGCGATGATGTTCGATCAGCACGTCGTTGGGGACCGCGCGACGGGCACGCTCTACCGGCAAGGGCTCGACTTGTTTACCGATGTGGATGACGCCGCGATCCGTCGCATGCGGCAACCCCCGCGCCTCAGTCAGGGCCAGGCTCGGCTGATCGTGCGTAGCGTGCAGCTCGTTATGGACGTGGGCATTGGCCTCAGCGTGACGAGTGCGACCCCAGGGTTCGATCCGCAAGTCATGCGCCGCACGTCCCGCGACGGTGGGAAGACGTGGGGGCCCGAGAAGTGGACCTCCGCCGGGAAACTCGGTGAATACAACACGCGCGTCGTGTGGCAACCCTGCGGCCAGGCGCGCAACTACGTCGACCAATTCATCTTTACCGACCCGGTGCCGTTTCGCGTGAGTGATGCGGAAATTGAGCTGACCGTGGGGACGAGCTGATGGCGGGCATTGCCCCCGTCCCGCGCCGCACGGTCGTCATCGAGAAGGAGCGCCTCATCAATCCCGATTGGGATCGCTGGTTCCAGACGATTCAAGAGGCGCTCAATGCCGTGCAGAGTCATGGTGTCTTTGCGACCAACGCGGCGGCGCTGGCCGGGGGCCTCGTGATCGGGCAGGTCTATCAGACCGTGACCGGGGAATTGCGAGTGGTTGTATGACCAACGGCGATATTTGCTGGCGAGTGGACGTGAGTGGTGATGGGTCGCCGAGAGAGGGCTATCTACTCCTTTACGCGCAGTCGAAATATGCCGCGATGCGGCGATTAGCCGAACGCGGGCTGCATATCGTCGGAGCCACTCAAGCTAACGGCGCTGACGTCTGGCCTGGAAATCCCGAGCTCGCTGCGCGATTCGATCGCGCCGTCGCCGGGGAACTGCGGATCGTCGTATGACGCGCCGCATCCTGGCTCGGGACGAATACCCGCGGCTCGTTGGGACGTATCTCGAGCCGCTCATCGAGGCGTTGCCGCTCGATGCGGATGTGATCGTGGTGGAAGACGCCAACGGGGTCATCGTCGGAGGCTGGTCGGCATTTCCTGTCACGCATCTGGAGGGTATTTTTATCGCGCCTGAGCATCAGAAGACAGGCCGCGTGGCTCGGCACCTCTTGGCTGGAATGACGGAGCAACTGAAGGCGCGCGGTATCCGTCGCGTCGTCACAGCAGCTATTACTCCTGACGTGGAGGATCTAATCCGTCGAATCGGAGGGACTCCGCTCCAGGGGGCGCATTTCGTGGTGGAGATTTAGGTGTTTCCATATCTCGCGACGCCGAATCGCTCGCACGTTCTGTGCGCATACGCCGTAATGGCGCGCGGTGATCGTATGATTTTCGGCGCCGAAGAATATCTCCCGCACCTCAGCTTCCGTCAGTTTCGCTTTGGCGTGATTCACGCCCTTTGTATGCAAACCGGTTCGAACGGCATGCGCCATGTTCGCGGCCTGCGTGACGTATTCCAAGTTGCTCGCGCTGTTGTCCAACTTGTCGCCGCTCTTGTGATTGATCTCGTGGCCGCTTGGACGCAGTCCGAGGAAGGCGCCAGCGACGAGCATGTGAATAGGGAATGTTCGGTTTCGGTGCAGCGGCGGGATGCAGAGTTGGGTCGTTCGATAGCCTTTCTTCGAAAGGCCCCTCGCCAGAATGCGCCCGCCCCTCGGGCCTGTATGCAGGCTTCGAACGAAACCGTCGTTCGATACCTCATAGAACGGTTCGAAGCCCGGTATTGTGACGGATCGCCACTCGCGAGAATCAACATGCATCCAGCTATTTTAGCAATTGTTTGGCGCGAAAGGCACGGTCTAGCATGCCAATAGGCGTGGGCGCGGCGATGTTGATCGGCTCGGCCGTCGCCGGGGGCACCGCGGTCGCGGGCGCGAAGATCCAGAGCAACGCCGCCAACAAGGCGCGTGAGCAGCAGCAGGCCGCGACCAATCAAGCCTTGGCGGTCCAGCAGGAGCAGAACGCGCCCTATCTGCAGGTGGGGCAGCAAGCGGCCGCACGGCTCGCCTCTGGGCAGGCGATGGGAAAACCCTACACGCAACAGTTCGGTGGCCCGGGGGGATCGAATGGTTTTCAGGCGTTCAACCCACAGCCGCCGCCACAACAGGGACCGCCACAGGGCACACTGAGCAGTCTCGGACAGCCCCCACAGGGGCAGATGCCGATGGGGCCACAGCAGCAGATGCCTCCGCCACAGGGTCCGCCGCAAGGGCAGCAGGGCGGTGGGATGGTGAAGCTGCAGGCTCCTGACGGGTCGATGTCACAGGTTCCTGAGGCGATGGCGCAGCAGTTCATTCAGCGAGGAGCGAGGCGAATCGGATGAGCTGGTTTGACGAACAGGGGATCGACGGCTACTCGGGCGCCATGGAACAAGGTGGCGTCACGGGCGGTGCTGGCATGGGCACGCTGGCGCAGGCCGTCGCTCAAGCCGGGCAGCAGCTCGGCGCACAGACACAGCAGGCGCCCGCGTTCAATCCCAATCAACAGGTCGGCCACGACGGCACGATCAACGGCATGAACCGGGAACAGTACCGGGACGCGTGGCAAGCCAGCGGCGCGCAGTCCATGGAGGACATGAACAAGTTCATCCAAGCCAACGGCGGCACGATCCAGAGCGGCAACGGGACCGTGATGACCCCGTTCGGCGAGTCGATCGACATGGGGATCAACGCGCGCGGCTCTGCGGCGGGTAATGGCGTGATGTCGGCGGGGTGGGGGGGCGTCGGTGGCGGCGCGGCGCCCACGCAGGGCGCACCCACGAACATGGGCGACGACATGCGGGCGATGACGGGCGGGGCCCCGGGCGGGGGTGGCGCCGGCGGCGGGGGAGGCATCGGCGCGCCAGGAGGCTGGGACGGGACGAAATACACGAGCACGCCCCTGACCGCCGCGACGCCCTACACGCCGCAGAACGTCGCCGGCCCCGCGCCGCTCAGTCTCGCGCAGCTGTCGCAGCCCGCCAACGTCACCGCCGATCAAGTCGGTCCGGGGCGACAAGTCACCGCGGGGACCGTCACCGGCCAGACCGCGGCGGGCCCGGAACGCGTGAGTGCCGATCAGGTCACCGGCCCGCAAGCCTTGACCGCCGCGCAGCTCGCGAATCCGGATCCGCTGCACAACCTGACCGAAGCGGAGCTCCAGGCCGATCCGTCGTACAACTTCCGCCTGAAACAGGGCCTCGGCGCGCTGCAGTCGTCGGCCGCGGCGAAAGGGCTGCTCCATACCGGTGGGACGCTCAAGGGCCTCCAGGACTATGCGGGCGAGTCGGCCTCTCAGGAGTATGCCGCGGCGAACCAGCGCGCGCAGCAAACCGCGCAGGCGAACATCACGAACACGGCGAACACGACCGGCCAGAACAACCAGGCGAACGCGACCGCCTACGGCTTGACGAATCAGTATCAGCAGCAAGCGCAGCTGGCGAACCAGAGCGCGAACCTGAGCGCGAATCAGTTCAACTCGCAGTCCGGCCAGCAGAATCAGCAGTTCAACGCGTCGCAGAATCAGCAGGCGAATCTGGCGAACGTCGGGAATGCCCTGTCGGCGGATACGTTCAACAGCGGACAGGGCCAGCAGGCCGCGCTGGCGAATCAGTCCGCGAATCTGAACGCCGGGCAGTTCAACGCCGGGATGAACTTCAACACGCAGCAGGGGAACATCAGCAACCAGCTCGCGGCGTACAACGCCTATCAGCCCCTCGCGCAGCAGAATGCGCAGTTCAACGCGGGCCAGCAGGCGAGCGCGGCGCAAAACAACTTCGCGAATCAATTTGCGGTGGAGCAGGGCAATAACGCGAACGCACAGAACGCCTGGCAGGGAAATACCAACGCGCAGCTCGGGCAGGGGGGCTTGAACAATCAGGCGAACATCGCCGCGGGGCAGCTCGGCCTCGGCTACGCGCAGAACGCCACGACGCAACAAGGGCAAGCGAATCAGTACGCGCTCGGGATGGGGAACCTGGGCGTCTCGCAGGGGCAGCTCGGCTTGGCGCAGAGCGGGCAGAACTTCAATCAAGGGCTGCAGACGTTCAACGCGAATCAGGGCGTCTACCAGTACAACAACGATTCCAACTTTGCGCAGAACATGGCGCTGGCAAATCTCGGGCAGGATTCCGCCAATGCCTACGCGAACAATGCGAGCACCCTCTATACAAATCAAGGTAACGCGAATGGTGCCGCGGGGATCGCTGGTGCGAATGCGTGGAACGGCGCGCTCGGGACGATCGGCAACAACGCGACAGATTACGCGTACTGGCGGGCTCAGTGATGCAGCGCTACCACGAAGCCGTCGAAGCGAAGCACGCGGCGCTGGCTGCGGTGCCAGCGGAGGATATTCTCACGCGCGACAGCCTTGTCGGCGCTCGCGTGTTTTATTGGTCTAAGGATATTTTCTTAGCCGTGGCTTCGGCGGCTCGATCGATTCCTCTCAAGTCCACGCTATCGCGTGAGGATGCACCATGTGATAGCGGCTGGTTCTGGTTTGAAGGGTTGCCCGGTTACAGGGCTCTCCATTGGCACTATTGGCAGCGGGCTAACGGCCTGGGCGTATTTGATATTTCGACGGTTTGGTTTGGTGACGGCGCTCCAACTTGGCACGGTCCGCTCTCGCTAGGCGTGGATGAGACCTTCGGCTCACTGAACTTGGAAGGACTCGCAGACGGGCCGTGGGGGCTGCAGTTTGTCCTTGCCGCCTTCGCGTGGATCCGCGGACGGATCATCGTGCCGCGTCGTGAGCCGCTGGAACGCCATGCGAGAAAGCGATTAATGAAAGCGGGCGTTGAGCCAGACGCCGTCGACGTGATCATGTTGCGCAAGTCTGAGCCGCGCGATCCTATTACGCACCAGCAGGTGGACTGGCAGTGCTGGTGGATCGTGCGCGGGCATTGGACTCACCAGTACTACCCGAAGACCAAAACGCGGCAGTTGAAATGGATCGTCGCCTACCCGAAGGGGCCACGCGACAAGCCGTTCAAGCCGCCGTCTGACCAGATTTTTGCGGTGGTGCGCTGATGCCGATCGACTCCTCGATCTACGCGCAGATTCAAGCACCGAAGTTCAACGCGCCCTTTGAGCGATTGGGAGAAATTACCCGGCTGAAGGCGGAACGGGACTCCGCGCACGCGCTTGCTGAGCAGCGTCGTGCCTCAACGGAGAAGACGCAGCAGGAGACAGCCGCCAAGGCCGCAGCCGAAGAGACGGCCATGCAGGTCAAGGCCCTGTTCGCCCGTACTGATCCGACGACCGGCCAGCCGTTGCCGCCGAGGCCCGATGAACTCGCCGGCCTCATCGGCCCCGAAGACGCCACGAAGATTTTCACCGGCTTCGAAGCCCTAAAAACTGCCACCGGCGCGAATCAGGACGCGACGCGCAGCCGGATTGCGTCCGTGCTCGGGGCCATCAAAGCCTTTCCAGAACCGCTCCGGGCTGGTGCGTATGCCGGCGCTCGTGGACATCTCATTCAGGACGGCACGCTGAAACCGGAAGACGCGCCGGAGCAGTACGAGCCGAGTTTTATCGACAATGCGCTGCGTGCGGCGCTGAAGCCGGCCGAGCAGGTGGCGCTCGACAAGGCGCCAGCCGATTACACGCTCGGGGACCAGCGCATCAGCGGCGCCACGAATCAGCCGATCGCGACCGCGTCGCCAAAGGCCGAGAAAGCGCCCGCGGTCGGCGGATTCGAGGACTACGTGCTCCGGTTTGCGGCGGATCGGAGACTCGAGCCCGCGAAACTCTCCGCGGGGCAGATTCGTGCGGCGAAAGCGCAGTACGACTCGGCGGGTCGCGCGCCCGCGTCGGAAGGCGCCAAGTTCTGGGTCGTGCGTGACGGACAGCCCGTCCGCGTGTCCGAAGCGGAATACCGTCCCGGTGATTCTCCCTCCAATGTGCGCGAACGGACGGCGACCGGCATTGAGCGTCAGACGCTCGCGTTCTACAACCGCGCGAAAGAGGCCGATACCACGATCGAACCGCTCGAACCGACGATCGCCAAGATGGGGCTGGTGGGGCAAGGGCGGCTGCAGATGGCGCCGAACTTTGCGCAGTTACAGGAGAACCAATCTTATCGGCAGGCGCAGCGCGCATTCACGGAAGCTCGGCTCCGGAAAGAATCCGGTGCGGCGATTCCACCCGCGGAATACGAGAACGACTCCAAGACCTACTTCGCGCAGCCCGGGGATGGTCAAAAAATCCTCGAGCAGAAGCGGAAGGCGCGGCAGACCGTGCTGGATGGGCTCGCGTTCTCGTCTGGAAAAGCCTACGACGAGTATTACGGGGAGCCACGCGCGGGAACGAAGGCCCCGGGCGGCGGTAGCGGCGCGCCGCCGCCAGGTGGTGGGACGGGTGGCGGCAGCGTCACCGTGAAGACGCCGGACGGGCAGTCGTTCACGTTCGCGAATCAGGCCCAGGCGGACGTGTTCAAGAAGCGCGCGGGGATCCCGTAATGCCGCAAATTGATTATGCGAAGCTCGCGGCGCAGCACGGAGGGACACCTGTCAACAACGGTGGGCTGATCACGGCCGGCAACATCGATCTGGACGCGCGACCCGTCGTGAAGAATCCGGACGGCACGATCAGCACGGTGCGCTCCATCGGTGTCAATATGGACGGCCGCGAAATCCTCATCCCGACGGTGAGCGACGATGGCCGGATCCTGTCGAACGACGAGGCGATCAAGACCTTCCAGCAGACCGGCAAACACCTGGGCATGTTTGACACGCCGGAGCACGCGACGACGTACGCCAAGCAACTCCACGAGGACCAAGCCAAGCGCTACGGCAGCGCGGCAGCCAGCGCGCCTGATTACGCGGCGCTGGCGCGGGAGGCGGGCGGCGAGACACCGGCCGCGACAGCACCAGCCGCATCTGCCGAGAAGCCGCGCACCTGGACCGATACCGCGGCCGATGCCCTCCCAGCGGTCGGTGGCCTGATCGGCGGCATGGTCGGCAAGGTGCCCGGGGTGCGCGTGGCGACGGCGGCGATCGGCGGCGCGGCGGGAGAAGGCTATCGCCAGATCGTGAAGCACGGCGCGGAGCTGCCCGGGGCTGTGGCGGACGTGGCGCACAACCTGATGGATGCCGACACGCGCGGCGCGACGGTGCAGGGCTTCCAGGAAGGCGCCACCGAAGGGGCGAAGCAGGCCGCGATGCAGGGGGCCATTGCGGGAGGTGGCCAGGCGGTTGGCGAAGGGTTGGTGGCGGGGGCCTCAAAAGCCGCGCCCTATCTGATGAATCGGGCGCTGAATCTCACGGACCGGCTCTCGCGCGAATTTCCCAACCTCTCGAACACGATGATTGAGCACGCGCTCACCGTGACGAAAGGGGGCCTGCAGCAGGCGCGCGGGATGCTCCGCGCGGCGAAGACCGAAGCGAACGCGGCGCTCCAGGCGGCGCATGCGACCGGTGCGACGGTGCCGATCACCGCGGCGACCGACGGCCTGCAGAAGACCCTGACGAAGGTCATCAACAGCGAGGACATCGAAGGCGGGCTGAAGGTGCTGGCCGCGATCGAACGCAAAGCCGTCTCCGGTCGTGCCGCCGCCCTGACGCCGATGGAAGCTGACGCGCTAAAAACGAGCCTCCAGACGCAATCGAAATCGCTCTACCTTGCGCAGAAGATGGGCCAGGGCAAACCGAACGTCAGTGTGCAGGCCCAAGCGCTCCAGGACATGGCGGAGAGCCTGAACGACTCCATCGGGCAGATCACGACGAAGGCCGGCGCGGCGGGCTATCGCGCGGCGAACGCGGGCGCGGAAGAGATGATCGGCGCGGTGCGTGGCATCACGAAAGGGATTCGGCCTGGGTCCAATCTCTATCAGGCGATGGTACGGCCCGGCGTGGGCGCGGTGCTGGGCGGGGTGGCCGGGGCGGAAACCGGCGGCACGAAAGGCGCGGCGGCGGGCGCGCTCATCGGGGGCGCGCTGACCTCACCGGCTGGCATGTCCAGACTCGCGGTGACGCTCGGCAAACCGAGTGTGCAGGCGCTCCTGAAACATTCGCCGCGGCTCAGTGCGGCGGTGCTGCAGCTTATGGCTGGCGGACAGGAGGAGGAGTGACCGACAACTGCTTCACCCGGCGCGTCTTCTCCCGCGTGGTGGCGATGAACAGATCCAGGCGTTCCATGGCGGCCGTGAAGCCCCAGAACGCCAGGATCACCAGCGCCGCGGCTCCCATCCCTAGGATCATGTCCATATACGGAAGAGTAGCATAAATGGCCACCGGCACCCTGGCACCTGCGTTCTGGTTCACCGCCCTGAGCGATGACGGGTTCATCGTCCCCGGGGCGCTGTTGTCGTTCTTTTTGAGCGGCACCAGTACGCCAGCGCCGGTCTATCACGACGCCGACTTGACGACCGCCTGGACCCAGCCCGCCGCCTGTGACGCGTCCGGACGGATTGTCGTCTATCTGGATCCCGCCGTCGGCAACCTCAAAATGACGATCACGGACAGCCTGGGCGTGCCGTTCGGGCCGACGGTCGACCCGATCAGCCCGACCAATGCGGGGGCCTCGGGCGGGGTGGGGACGACCTCCTTTGTGTTTGGGAGTAATTCGGCGGCAGAAGTGACCGTGACGACATACCCCACGGGCGCGCTCTATTCAGCCCTGCAGCCTGGATCATCGGTCTGGATCGTGGACAGCGGGACGTTGACCGGCACCTACGTGCTGGAGGTGGTCGGCACACAACAGATCGCAGGCACGTTGACTGTGGCGCTCTGCAATTTAACCGACGGAAGTCCCGACACGCCCCTTGCGACCTGTGCCATCACGTCTCTGACAGGGCAAACCGTCCAGAGCGCCATCATCACGTTCCCCGGAGGCGGTGCAGATAAGAGCTATGGCATTAAGAGCCAAGTATCAGCCAACTCGGGGTTTGTCGCTGGGGCGCGCATCGTGCGCGTGACGTAGATGACGACGAGCAATTTGTCGCTTATGCCTATTGGGTGGACTTGCCAGCGCCAACTCCAGTGGCCATCCGCGGCCATAGCGTTGGAACGCGGTGCAGTAGTGCTTCGCTCCGGACAGCACGACGGCTTCCGCGAAGGTCATCCGCTGACCGCGGAACATCACCATGAGATTATTCCGTTTGTTATTGCTCTGCTCGCGCATCGTGGCCCAACGGCAATTGCCCTTTTCGTAGTTACCCTCTTGGTTTGGGAAACGATCCAGTGTCATTCCTGGTGGGCATGGACCCATGTCAGCGAGAAACTGCTCAAAGCTATCGCGCCATTCAGGAGCCATCACGATGCCGCGCGCCTTATAGAGCCTATACCAGCGATGCGGCGCATTCTTGGCGCATCGTTCCTTGGCCCCGCCCCATGCTTGGTACTCTCTGGTCTGTTGGCCGTGGCGCGCCTGGCCATGTGTCCCATTCGCCAACGCCTTTGTGATTGCCATTTCACTACGGAGACAGCCGCAGCTTTTTGTGTTCTCGCCCTGCAAGTCGTGACCGGTGACGGCTATTACGTTCCCGCACGAGCATTCGCACGCCCATGTGACTCGCGCGTGTTTCTTAGGAGCCTGTCCAATGACTCGTAACCGTCCGAAGGTGCGTCCTGTCAGATCGATCGTGCGCATCGGTGCGCTGATTATATTACTGATAGGGGTATCTGGCTCGTTCCTGTTTGCGCAACCGGCGCCGACGGTCGTCTCCTCCCTGCGTACCACCTCCACGGCGCCCACGTCGATCCGCGTCGGCTGCACGCTGGCCGGGACCTGTACTGGGGGGATTGTCGCTGGGCCGTTGGACG
>Ga0193753_10002194_pt1 | contig 15741 bp, 19 predicted proteins | sample H1c2metaG_FD_144925 | JGI IMG/M metagenome (GOLD analysis project Ga0193753, IMG submission 144925) | Soil microbial communities from a riparian zone of the East river system, Colorado, United States - H1c2 | ecosystem: Environmental > Terrestrial > Soil > Riparian zone | place: USA: East... | reverse complement strand
ACTTCGACCTTGCCGCTCGTCGACGGCACGACTTTGATGTCGCCGTTGACGTTGTGAATCGACACCTCATTGCCGGCGGGCAGCGCCTTTTCCCAGCGGAAGTCGCCGCGGGCTTGCGCCAAGGCGGGGACGGCGAGCGTGGCGGCCAGCGCCACGGGGATGAGTCGACGAATCATTGGTCCGTTCCTGATATGGGAATTGTCATTCGTGTTTCGCAATCGTCGTGATGCCGCCTGACGCCTCTACCGTCGTTCGCTGGCCCCGCGTCCGTTCGCCGAGAGGGTGATGTCGCCGCTGAACGTCTCGGCGGTAATGCGGGCCGCGCCGCCGCCGATCTCGAAGGCGATGCGCTTCGCGTTGGAGGCGCCGATGCGGTTCTCGCCCGGCTTGAGTGTCATGGGGAACTGACTATCGATGCCGCCGCTCCAGGTGGACACCGTGAGCTGCGCGCTCGCATCGCGTGGAACGTGCAGTCGGATGTCGCCGGAATGCGACGCGAACTCGTACCGTCCGGCGGGATCGATGAGCCCATCGTAGCCGACGTCGCCGTTCGTCGTCTTGATGCGTATCACTCTCCCCGTGACGCCGCGCAGGTCGACGTCGCCGCTCACCGCGCCGATGTCGGCATTGCCGCGGAGATCGGTGAGTTTGATGTCGCCGCTGATCGTGCTGATCTCGGCGTCGCCGGAGATCGTGGCCAAGGTGACCTCGCCGGAGATGGTCACGACGTCGAGACGCCCCACGACATCCTCGATGTGGACGTCGCCGCTTTGCGCGTGCGCTTCGACCTCGCCGCGCGTCCCACGCACGGAGATATCGCCGGACTGGGTTCGGGCAATGACCCGCACGCCGTAGGGAACCGATACCTCGAAACGCGTATCGCTTCCACGATGTGCGCCGAAAATATCCAACGAGATGCGCGATGCGGACGACGAGAACCGAAGGTTGCCGTCGTCGCTGATGGCGCGCACATGGGCTTCGCTGCGCGACCACCCGGAGATCACGATGTCGCCCGATGCCGCCGTCACGGTCACCGTGCCGTTCTTGTCGAAGGCGATCGTCGTGTCGACGCGCGAGCGGCTATCGGAATCGCCGGTGCGGCGGCGCGCCTGCGCGTCGACGCTTCCCGCGCTCATGACCAGCATGCTGATCGCGAGCGTGAGGGCGAAGCCGATGCGCCGCCGGAGAATTCCCGAACCGATCATGTAAGAATGCTCATGACCGCACCGGCAGCGTCGCGGCCGTCCGCAGGAGTTGCACCTTGTTGTCCAGCGCGCCGTTCAGCGACTCGATGAGGAACCGGCTGCCGGGATCCTTGCGGAGCGCTTGTTTGCACTGGGCGATCGCAGTATCGATGACGGCGAGATTGTGCTCGATCACGGCGACCGTCGCCGAGTCGAGCTGGGACCGGCGTTGGGCGACGACCACCCGAAGCCGAGAGATCTCGTCGTCGTAGGTCTGCTGTGCGGTTGGCCGGTTGGCCACGAGAGTTCTCGTACCGGCCGCCGGCGATGTCACCGGCGACGTCACTGGCGCAACGGCCGGCGCGCTGTCCGGACGGTTCGCCGGTGCCCGTGTCGGCGCAGCCGGTGTCTGTGCGGCGGGCACGACTGCGACGTTCGTGGACGGAGCAACCAACGATCGCTTCGTGACCTGGTGCGTGATTGTGGCAGTGATCGCGACCAATCCTGCGGCGGCGAGACCCATCCAGACGCGCGACGAGACGCGCCATTCGCGCGCGCCGGTTCGCGTTACGACGCGCCCGCCGGTCGCCAGCTCGACGACAGGAGTTTGAATCCGATCGGAGATCCCAGCCCAGAGATCGCGCGACGGTGTGAGCTCCGGCAAGTTGGCCGCATCGATCCGCAGCTTTCGCAGGTCGGCGAGCACGGGACCGCAGTCGTCGCAGGCCAGCGCGTGCGCTTCCATTGAAGCGCGCGTCGATTCGCTGACGTCGCGTTCCATGAATTCTGATAGCAGATCGGCGAAGCGATCGCAGTTGATCGTTGGATTGGTCATCGGTTCAGTGCCTCCCGCAACAAGAGTCGCGCCCGGTGCAATTGCGCCTTCGTCGCTCCTGACGTCACGCCGAGCATCTCGGCGATCTCTTCGTGCTTGTACCCTTCGACATCGTGAAGCAGAAACACCCGCCGCGCACCTGGAGGAAGTCGTGTGATGGCATCTTCCAGGTCGAGCAGATCGCCGGGAGGCAGTGGCATGCCAACGACGCCAGGCAGCGCGTCCATTCCACCCATGTCCTCATCGGTCTCCTCGAAGCGCGACCGTTGTCGCCCGTCACTTTTTCGAGCATTGAGCACGAGGTTGACCGTGAGGCGGTGAAGCCAGGTCGAGAACGAGCTCTCTCCACGAAAAAGATGCAGCTTTTCCCACGCACGAACGAAAACGTCTTGCGTCAACTCCTCGGCGTACGCGCGGTCGGTGACCATGCGTGCGCAGAGCGAGAACACCCGATTGAGATGCTGCCGGTAGAGCCGTTCGAAGGCATTCCGATCCCCGGCCGCCGCGCGTGCGGCGTCCGAATCCCCGTTTTCAAGAGGGTCGGAAGATGCTTCAAAGATGGCCACTGCAGCCATAGTCCCGGGGTCTCCATGCACTCTGTTCGTGCACTGGATGAGATAGCCCGACGAGGGGAAAGGTTTGAATGGAACGGCGTTTAGCCGTTCGGCTAGGCGGTGGGCAGTCCGGCAACCCACTGGTCGACCAGCGCCGGGAGCTCGGACATGCGCTCGAGGTAGGAATTGGGCCTTCCCGGCTCCAGCTCGGCGCGACTCGCTGCTCCCCACAGCGCGGCGGCCGTTTCGACCCCAGCGGCGTTTCCTGCGAGCACATCGAAAACGGAGTCGCCGACAAAGAGCGCGTGTTCGGGGAGGCAATCGAGGCGGTGGAGTGCTATCCGTACGGGCTCGGGGTCGGGCTTGTGTCGGGTGCAGCAGTCGCAGCCGACGATGGTGTCCATGTAACGAGCGAGCCCGACGTGAGCCAAGCCGCGCAACGCGAGCGCCTCGGACTTGCTGGTGACGACCCCGAGATCGTGGCCGCGGTCGCTCAGCATTTTCACCGTGTCGACGACGTCGTCGTAGCAGCGGGTGAGGCGATCGTGGTTCGCCATCTGGTACTCGCGATAGGCGGCGAGGAGGGCGAGGCCGTCAGCTTCGTCGCTGGCGTAGCGGCGGAGCATGGTCATGAGCGGGATGCCGACGCCGGCGAGCCATTCCTCGTCGCTCGGTCCGATACGGTCGAGCTTTTCGAAGGCGAACCGGGCCGACTTGAGAATCAGCTCGATCGAGTCGAGGAGAGTGCCGTCGAGATCGAAGAGGATCGTCGGACGAACGCGGGCGGGGCGGGAATTGGCGGGCATGGCGATGACCGAAGATAGCGGCTAGGATGCACCGCATGGCCTCCCGCACACCGCCAGGACAGCCTCAGCCGGTGACGAAGGAGCTGAAGAAGCTCCTTTTGATGTTTGTCGGCATGATGGTGGCGCTCGACGCGACGATCATTGGCGTGTACTACGCCCTTCATGTCCAGGCGCGTCCGCTGCGGACACAGCAGACGTTCGTCGCGGTGTGGGTCGTGCTGACGCTCGTCGTTGTGACGACGATGCTCAAGCGAATTCGCGTGGCCAGGCGGCGACGGTAGCGCGCCTGGGTCGCGGTGCTACGGCTTCAGGTGGAACGCTTGGACGATCCGCCGCTGGTCGACTTGGTCTTGCGCGTGCGATCCGACGTGACGCGACGGCGAGCCGCGGCAGCTTTGCGCTGACGGACTTCGCTGGGCTTCTCGTAGTGGCGCTTTTTGCGCAGGTCCTTGAGAACGCCGGCTTTCTGAACCTTGCGCTTGAACTGCTTGAGGGCCCAATCGAGACGGTCCGCTTCGTCGAGTATGACTTCAATCATTTAAAGCTCGGTGATGAGGGATTCGTACTGCCAACTCGTACTGCAACTGCGGGTGAAGCATAAGAGCCGGGCCGATGTCGATCGGCCCGGCTCCTCACTGTGGGGCTAAGCGTGTCGCAGCGACCGACCTTAGCGGCCGATCTTCGTCACGTTTTCGGCCGCCGGACCCTTGGCGCCCTGAACGATGTCGAATTCGACGCGCTCGCCTTCAGCGAGGGTGCGGAAGCCGCTGCCCTGGATCGCCGAGTGATGCACGAAGCAGTCCTTCTGGCCGCCTTCAGGGGTGATAAAACCAAAGCCCTTGGCGTCGTTGAACCACTTCACTGTGCCGGTAGTGCGCATTTCAGTACTCCTGTGTTGTTGTTTGTGTCGTCGGAGTACCGGAACATGCTGTACGCACCGACCCACAGTTGCTCGTGATCACCCTCACGATGGGAACATCGTCTGACGACCATCGGACGGCCACCAGGCACGCGACATTAAAAAGGGGCCCTGCGATTGCGAAGGCCCCTAATACAACTTCGGAACGTGTTCGCGCGATAGATGGAACGTCGCTCGCATAAAATAAGGTGCCTTTTTCGGTTTAGCAATGGAAATTCTGAAACGAACGGGACTGTTTACGAAGGCGGGAAAACGATACCGTTCGGGACCAGGTCTCTGGTCTCTGGTCTGAGGATCGAGAGGCTCTCAGAAAGGCATGTGCGACGGATCTGCTTCCATCTCGACGAAAATCAGATCGGTCCAGTTTTCGCAACCGTCCGCGCCATTTGGCCGAACACGAGCCGAAGCTCAACGTTGTCCACGATACGCCGGTCTACGACGAAAGAGCTCAACCCCATGCCTCAAGTCTTTCATATCGCTCCCGGCGTCGTCCGGTCCGGATTGCTCATGATTCCGGCGGCACTCATCGTTCTCGTCCTCGGCCTTTCCGGGTTCGCGCTATTCAAGACCCTTTCAGGCGCCCGGTCGGCGACGTTCGAGCTCTCGGCCGACGGACTTCGCATCAAGGGCGACCTCTATGGCCGGTTCATTCCGCTCAAAGACCTGGTCCCGAGCGAGGCGAAACGGGTGACCATCACCGAGGGCCCGCTTCGTCCCACCATGCGCACGGCCGGGACTGCGCTTCCCGGATATCGGTCCGGGTGGTTTCGGTTGGCGAACGGCACCAAGGGGTTGTTGTACGCGACAGATCCCACACGAATCGTCCACGTCCCGACTACGGCCGGCTATTCATTGTTACTGAGCGTCGCCGAGACCGACGCGTTCGTCGAACGCATGCACGCACTCGGCGGCAGGGATTCTGCCTCGCAGGTTCGTCCATGATTCCTACGATCGCCGTCATCGCCGAGCACGCCGAGGTGCGCGCTGATGGAAAGCTGAATGTCTCAGGCGTGTACAACTGTCGGTACGCGCAGGAGCTGCCGGCCAAGCTGGCGGTGACATTGGCCATGCGCTTTGACATCGAGCCGCTCGACTACGGTGTGCGGCAGGACATCTCGGTGCACATCATGGATGAGGACAGCGCGGAGATGGTGAACCTGCGCGCGAGTCCCGTGAGCTTCGAGTCGCCGCATGCGCCCGGTCTGCCGCTCGCCTACGATCTCATTTTGCCGTTGACCGTGGGTTTTCCGCGGGATGGCACCTGGACGTTCGACGTGCGGGTGAATGAGAAATCCGTGGCGAGAGTTCCGTTACGGGTGGAGCGGTCGGCATAGCGCGGTCGCAGCAGGCGCGTGTGGCCGCGCCGTCCACGCGTCATGCGCAGCGGCCGTCCTGTCACGTTCCCCTGGACAGCCTGAGGCGCGGCATATAACGTCTCCCTCAGTCATCCTAAGGGAGCGTTCGGTGGCGCGGTCCTCGGTCGATCTGCTGCAAGGCACGCTGGATCTCATCGTCCTCAAGACGTTGTCGTGGGGGCCGATGCACGGCTTCGGCATTGCGCGCTGGATCCAGCTCACCACTGAAGACGTGCTTCAAGTGGAGGAGGGCTCGCTCTATCCGGCGCTCTACCGCATGGAGAACCGCGCCTGGATCAAGGCGCAGTGGGCGCTCACGGAGAACGGCCGGCGCGCCAAATACTACAAGCTCACGGCGATTGGAAAGCGCCAGCTCGTCGCCGAATCGAAGTCGTGGGAGCAGGTGAGCAGTGCGATCGGAAAGATCATGACGGCAACGCGCCAGCCGGCGTGAGCTAGTTATGCCCACCCTCGACGACGGCGAGCGCGTTCCCACGTGGCGGCGGTATCTCCGCTTCTGGCGCGCCAACCCGACCGGGGACGTCCGCGACGAAGTCGCGTTCCACATCGAGTCGGCGGTCGAAGAGTTGGTCGCGGCGGGAATGTCGCGGGAGGCGGCGCGGCAGATGGCGAAGCGCAAGTTCGGCGACGTCGACGGAATCAGCGAGACACTGCAGACGCTCAGTCAACAACGGGAACGAGACATGACACACGCCGAATGGTGGGACGCGATCCGGAATGATGTGACGTTTGGCCTCCGGCAGCTGCGAAAGAGTCCGGTGTTCACGGCGATCGCCGTGTTGACACTGGCGCTGGGCATCGGCGCGACGAGCGCGATTTTCAGTGTCGTCTATAGCGTTCTCTTACGGCCGCTTCCGTATGCGGGCGCCGATCGCATCCTGAGCTTTGCCCAACAGAATGGGCCAGGTTCCACGTGGAACTTGCCCTTCGGCAACTACGGCGTGTGGCGGAGCCAGGCAACAGGGTTCGAGGCATTGGGGGCGACGTATGGAGGGCCTGGGACGATGACGCTCACGGGCGTCGGGGATCCGGCACCCATTGCGGCCACGAGCGCATCATCAGAATACTGGAAAGCCATGTTCATCCCGCCGGTGCTCGGCCGGTATTTTACGCCGGAGGAGGATCGCGAGGGAGCGCCCCACGTTGTGGTGCTCTCGTATGCACTCTGGCAAAATCGTTTCGGTGGCGATCACAACGTGCTCGGCCGGACCCTCACGTTGAGCGGGGAGGTCTATACGGTGATCGGTGTTGCCCCGTCGGCCTACCTGCTCTATCCGCCGATGGAAAAATTGTGGCTTCCGCTCGCTCCGAGCAGCCAGCGTTTGGCCGATTTCAGCGATCACGAATTGACGGTCTACGGTCGTCTCAAGCCGGGCGTCCCGCCGGCGACGGCGGTCCGGCAGCTCACGCAAATCGACACCCGACTTGCCACCGAGCATCCGCATTCGGGTTACGACGGCGGCGTCATTGCTACGTCGCTCATCGATGCCGTCGCTGGTGCGCAGCGATCCACTCTGTACATGCTGCTCGGGGCGGTCGGCCTCGTGTTGCTCATTGCGTGCGGGAACATCGCCAACTTGTTGCTTGCGCGCGCGAACGTGCGACGCGCCGAAATCGCTATTCGCGGCGCGCTCGGAGCGACGCGCGGGCGCATTGTCGCGCAGCTGTTCGTTGAGAGTTTACTCCTGGCGCTCGGCGGCGGTGTCGTTGGACTCGTGGTTGCGATCGGAGCGATGAGGTTTCTCGTCAGCAGCCCCGCACGGATTCCGCGCCTTCAAGACGCGACGATCAACGGACCTGTGTTGGCGTTCGCACTGGCGTTGTCGATCGTGTGCGCCGTCGTCTTCGGCCTCGTTCCGGCGTTTCGTGCGGCGCGACTCGATCTGCAGCAGACGTTGCGCGACGGCGGCCGCGAGTCGCGCGGCGCCGGTCGCGAGCGTCTTCGGAAGGTGCTCGTGGTGAGTGAGCTCTGTGTCGCGCAACTGTTGTTGATCGGCGCGGGCCTCTTGATTCGAAGCGCGCTGCTGGTTCAAGCGGTGCCGGTCGGCTTCGACACGCACGACCTGCTCTCAATCGACATTTCACTTCCGAGTGCGCAGTACCCGGAACGACCGCGCCAAGAAGCGACGCTTCAGCAGATCGAGAGCGCGATCGCGGCGATACCTGGAGTGAAGTCCGTTGGACGCACGCAAGTTGCGCCGATTCACGGATTTGGTTGGAATTGGTCGGCATTTCGCGAAGGGAGCGACGGTCATGATGCCGGTGCGGCGTCGGCCGACATGCGTGCCGCGAGCCTCAACTATTTCTCGACACTCGGACTGCCGTTGGTTCGCGGTCGGAGCTTCAACACCTCGGACGTCGCGAATGGTCCTCCTGTGGCGATCATATCGCGCGGCCTGGCGATGCGATTGTACGGCGATGCCGATCCCATTGGCAGGCGCATCGGCAATGGCGGCGGAAAGAACCCCGCGTGGAAAGAAATTGTCGGTGTCGTGGCCGACATGCACGCCAACGGCAAGCTCGCTGATCCGCCGTTGGAGTTATATATGCCGAGCACGCAGTACATAAACGGTGGCCAGACGTTCCTCGTGCGCGGCGGGTTGACCGTCACGACGCTGCTGCCGGCGATTCGTCGGGCTGTGGGCACCGTCGATCCGCTGTTGGCGTTATCCGGCATCGGGACGATGGACGACGACGTCGAGAAGAAACTCGCCATGTCGCACTTCACGACGCTGCTGCTCACGTTGCTCGGCGCAACCGGGCTCATTCTCGCCGCGGTCGGCGTCTATGGCGTCATTGCGTACGTTGTCGCTCAGCGGACACACGAACTGGGCGTCCGGATGGCGCTCGGTGCGACGCAGGGCGGGGTGAAGTGGCTCGTGGTCCGACAGGGACTCGTCCTTGCCGTGGTCGGAGTAACGATCGGCGCGGGTATTTCGCTCGCTGCGGCGCGGCTGCTGAGCTCAATGACGTTCGGCATTACGACACACGATCCGCTCACCTTCGGGGTGGTCGCCGCCGTCTTGCTGTCGGTGGCGGTGCTCGCCAGCTACATCCCGGCTCGGCGGGCTACACGCATCGATCCGCTCTCGGCGCTCCGCGGGTCCTGACGCGTTCCTTTGGCTCTACCGTTTGCGTGCGCCATGAACTATCCCTCGTCATGGCGCCCGCACGGATCAAGCGTTGACCGACGTCCAACGTCCCCCTGACCTCGACCTGTCTCGCGTCAAGCACCAGGTCGAATATGTCGTTGGCGTCGCCAATCGAGTGGTGGGACTCACGCTGACGATTGGCGGGCTGGCGCTCGCCGTGAATTGGCGGATCCGATTCGGTGGCTTCGGGGCGCTCAAGGCGTTCTACCTCTACACGGCGTGGGCGTTCGGAGCGCTCGAGCTGTTGGCGAGCGTGGGTATGCTGCGACGCTGGCCCGTTCGCTGGGTGCTCCAAATGCTCCCGCTCGTCGTGCCGGTGATCGCGTACCAGTATTTCATTCTCCATTTCATCTTCCGGCGCATTTGACCGCCCTAAAAGCCGGCTCGGTAGTTAAGCTCGTCCTCGGCATCGCGATGTTCGCGCTCGGGTTGTACGTCGCAGTACATCCGCTGTGGACGCACAACGCGACGCTTACCGGGCCGCGTTGGCTTGACCTCACCTTCGCGATCGTGTTCATGCTCCGGGGCGCGATCAACGTGCGGACGGTCCGGAATCAATCCCGGAGCTCTGCGGCTCGGTGACGTCGCCGGCGTTTGCTAGATTTCTCGCGACTCATGCCCACCCTGCCCTCCTTCATGGCGTTCTTCAAGCGCAAAGAGAAAGCACCGGCCGAGGTTCAGCGTCTCGATTGGAAGCTGTTGGAGCGCGGCGCGGTGGCGTTGTACTACAAATCCCCGGTGCTGTCCGCGGACCTCGCTTGGTTTCGCCAACAGGCGTACACCGTGCACGAGGTCAATGCGGCGCCGTGGTCGGCACCCGCGGATTTCTACGCCGACGCGCAACAGGCGTTCAACTTTCCCGTGCACTATTCGCGAAATCTCGCGTCGTGGATCGAGTGTTTGGCCGAGCTGCCGGTGCCTGACGAGAGCGGCACGGTGATCGTGTTTCGCCGGTATGACGCATTCGCGAAAGCTCAGCCTCAGCTCGCGCAGACGATTCTCGACAGCATCGAGACGACATCGCGTCTTTTTCTATTGACGGGCCGGCGTCTGCTCGCACTGGTTCAGTCAGACGACCCGCGAATTCGGTTCGAGCGGGTGGGGGCGATGCCGGTGACGTGGAATCCGCGGGAATGGCTGGATGCGGATCGCGGGATGGGCCGGACCGAGTAAGTTTGCGCAGGGATTGAAGACGTCGCGCTGGAATAGTTTGCCCGCCGATCGAGCCGCATCACTTCATCTACGAGGACCAATGCGTCACGCCTACATGTACAACGGCGCGTTCGAGCTGAACTATGCGTCGCTGAGCCCGAACACGACCACCTACAAGAGCACCGACGGCGAGGAGCTTCCGCTCCCCAAATGGCCGGACAAGTTCGACGGCATCCGCGTGGGCTACATGGAAAAGGCCGGCAAGAAGTTCGTCGCCGTCCGGGTCCAGTTTCAGGAGCATGACGTCATCATCGAGAACCCGGTGCACATCGACCCGTTGCGCCACATGGGGAACCAGCGCTTCTCGAGCGAGGCGATCGTGGTGGCGGATGACGACGCGTCCGCGCTGCTCGACGACATCATTCGCGACAATCCGGACAAGCAGGTGGAGGTCGCGAAGATGATCAACCGCATCAATCAGATCCGGCGGGAAGGGCGGGCGAAGGGAAAGGCGTGACAAAGGGTGCCACGGAACCCTCGAATCAGGTAGATTGAAGGTTTCCGGCGAACGACGTGGACTCCACCCTCGGCCCGAATAAAAATGGACGGCTCGACGGCTCTGACGATATATCGCGAAGAGAAGGCGCGTGCGCTGCAGGAGCGCCGAATCTCGCATGCCCAGCTCATGACCGAGGCGAAGGAAGCGTTTGCTAAGATGTTGGCTGATGCTCAGTTAGCGCGCAAAGGCGGTCGTCCCAAGAACAATCCAGGTCAGCCAACTGCCGCGCAGGCTGCGGCTCTCCGAGCGAAGGCGGCGGCTCCGGTCGCGCCTCCCGTGCCGGCTCCGGTGGTGAAAGTAGCGGCGCCGCCGGTAAAGGTCGTTGCAGTCGCCAAGGTGGCGTCAAAGCCAAAGGCGGTTGCGGCCAAGAAGGCGCCGGCGTCGAAGGCCCACGTTACCGTGAAGCGCGCTCAACCTGTTCGCGCAAAGTCTGCGTCGCACGCCAAGAAGCCCGTGAAAAAGGCGGCTCCGGCACGCGCGTCTCGGCCGGCCGTTCGCGGAAAGCCAGCAAAAAAGCGGTAAATCGCTCGTGACGACGCACTGACCGTTGCGCGCTCGACGCGTCGTCATCGGTCTCGTCGCCGGCCTGATCGTCGGAAGCATTGTCGCGGCGTCGAACAACGCTGCCGCGGCTCGCGTTGCCGCGCTGCTCAATCCAATCGGCCAACTCTGGGTCAACGCGATCCGGATGACGATCGTGCCGCTGGTCGTCTCGTTGCTTTTCGTCAGCGTCGCGTCCCTCGATGCAAGCGATGGGCTGGGCCGGATCGGTGTCGTCACGCTCGTGACGTTTTTCGGATTGCTGGCCTTTGCGGCGGTGGTCGCCCTCGCTTTGGCGCCACCGCTCATGGCCGATATCAAACTCGGTCGCGAGGCAGCGGCACTGCTTCGGCTTTCCGCGACCGCCGACGTGAGCGCGACGCCCGGATTGGGCATGCCATTGCCGGGATTCGGAACGTGGATCACGTCGCTCGTGCCGGCGAACGTGATGAAGGCGGCGGCGGACGGCGCGATGCTTCCGCTCATCGTGTTCACGCTCCTACTCGCGCTCTCGGCGCGCGCCATCGAGGCGACACTCCGTCAATCGCTGATTGATTTCTTCGCCGCGGTAGCGTCCACAATGACGCGCATCGTGGATTGGATCATTGCGCTCGCGCCAATCGGAATTTTCGCGCTCGTCGTCGGCGCGACGACACGGGCCGGCGTTGGGCTCGTCGGCGCGATGGCGCACTACGTCATGGCTATCTCGCTATTGCTCGTGCTGTTTGCGCTGCTCATGTATCCGGTCGCCAACATCGTCGGGCGCGTGCCCATGGGATGGTTCGTGCGCGGCGTGCTGCCGGCGCAGGCGGTCGCGCTCAGCTCGAGCTCGTCGTTGGCGTCGTTGCCTGCCCTCGTGGAAGGCGCGCGGGCCCTGGGGCTTCCGGCACCGATCACCGGTGTGGTACTGCCGCTCTCCGTGTCGACGTTCAAGGTCGCGACCCCGATTACCTGGATGGTGGGAACGCTCTTTCTGGCCAAACTGTACGGCGTTTCGCTTGGAGCAACGTCGCTGCTGACGATCGCGATCACAGCCGTCGCGCTGAGTTTGACCATCCCGGGAGTACCGCAAGGCGCGCAGTTGCTTCTCGCGCCGCTGCTTCTCACCTACAGGATTCCGCCCGAGGGAGTGGCGTTGCTCATCGCCGTCGACACCATTCCGGACGTCTTCGGGACGATGACGAACGTGACCGGGGATTTGGTCGTCGCGACGGTTGTCGCGCGGTTTGGCGTTGCGAAGTCGCCATCCGAGGCCGCATCATCTCCCGATGCGTGAAAGAGAATTCTTCAGTTTTGGCGCTGGGTCGGTCCGCGCGCTAGCGGCTGTCGGATGCATTGGCCTCCTCGGGTCGGCCGCGTGCGATTCCAAGGCACCGGCATCTGCAGCGGCGTCGAGTACGTCGGCCGCCGCGAGTGCGCCGCCGGCGACCTCCGGATGTCCAGCCACCGGATTGTGGGCCGAGTGTTCGGTGGTGTACAGGCTCGAGCGCGCGGGGCTCGCGCCAAAGGTCGACTCCGGCGCGACGCCGCATGAGAAATTACTCACAGGCCGTCCGTTGGTGCTCACGATCGGGCGCACGGCGCAACTCGAGGTATTTCTCTACGCCGATTCCATGGCGCGCTTGGCCGACGAAGCCAAGCTCGATCGCACCACGCTGGTGAACGCGACGGCGGAGTTGACGATCAAACGTGAACGAACGCTCATCGAATCCGCGAACGCCGTTGGACTGTTGACCAGCCTGAGCGCGCATCAGCGTGAACGCGTGTCGGATGCGATCACCGCGGGACCTCCGCAGCCGAACAAGCCGTAGTTCTCTTTCCTCCCCAAGGTTACGGAGACGCCGATTGATGAAGTCCGTTCGCCGGCTCGTCCTGTTCGCGGTCGCGACGATTAGCGTTTCGTCGTGCGCGGGATTTCCGTTCGGTGGCTGCAAGCAAGAAGGGCCGAAGGCCGGCGCCGTGGTCCCTGACAGTTTCGTCGTCACGTTCGAGACGAGCCGAGGGCGATTCGACGTGATGGCTCACAAGCCCTGGTCGCCGCTCGGCGTGGGCCGGCTGTATGAACTGGTGCAGAGCCGGCACTTCGACGACGCGCGATTCTTTCGTGTGATCAAGGACTTCGCGGCGCAGTTCGGATTGTCGGGCGACCCCAAGGTCAACGATGCGTGGAGCGCACGGTGCATCGCCGACGAACCGGTTCAACATCCGAACACGCGCGGCACGTTGTCCTACGCGCAGGCAGGACCCGGGACGCGCTCCGTACAGATGTTCATCAATATCGGTAGCAATACGTCACTCGACACGCTCGACGGCCGCGGCTTTCCACCGTTCGGGCAAGTCGTGTTGGGAATGGATGTCGTGGATTCGCTCTATTCAGGATATGGCGACGTTGCTCCGCGCAGTGGGCCGCAGTACGGACTCGAGGGGCCTGCGCAAGATTCCATCAGGCTGCAGGGGAACGCGTATCTCATGCGCGGGTGGCCCAAGCTGGACTACATCAAGACGGCGCGCGTGGTTCAGGAGTGGAAGTGAGGACCGCCGAGGCAGAAGTCGAGGCGCACAGTGCGTCGCTCAAGAAGGAGCTTGGTCTTCGCGATCTCGTATTGCAGCAGATTGTGTATGTCGTGGGAGTCACGTGGGTGGGAACGGCGGCCAAGCTCGGGCATTCGCAACTCGTCTTTTGGCTTGCGGCCATGCTGTTCTTCTATCTCCCGCAGGCGGCGGTCGTCATCGATCTCACGCGACGCATGCCGCTCGAGGGCGGGCCGTATCAATGGGCGCGGCTCGGGTTGGGCGAGTTGATGGGGTTCATGGTCGTGTGGAATCTCTGGGTGTACGCGGTGGTGCTCATTGCTACGATTGGTCTCGTCGTCGGCACGAACCTGTCGTACGTGGCCGCGCCCAGCGGCGCGTGGCTGGCGAGCAACAAGACCTTCATTCTCTTGCTCAACGCGTTTCTTCTCACTGCGCTGATGGTTGTTGCAGTCGTGGGACTCGGGATCAGCAAATGGGTCCACAATGCCGGAAGCGTCATGCTGATGATCGCGTTCGTCGCGTTGATTGGCTTGCCATTTTTTCACATGGCGCGCGGGACGCTGCCGGACTATCACCCGTTCGCGGTCGCCATGCCGGCGCTGACGCTGTTCAGTTTGAACATTTTCGGCAAACTCTCAATGGGGGCGCTGAGCGGATTCGAGTACGTGGCGGTGCTGGCAGGCGAGACGAAGGACGCCGAGCGGACGATTGCGCGGTCGACGTTGATTGCTGCGCCGATCATCGCGGCGATGTTCATTCTGGGAACGAGCGCCGTGTTGGCGTTCATTCCAATCGACAAGATCGATTTGATCGGCCCGATCCCGCAGGTGTTGCGCGTCGGCTTTGGCGTGAGTGGCATCGGTGCAATCGCGGCAGGTTTGGCGATCATCATGATCACGGGGCGCACGATCGCCAATACGAGCATCGTGTTTACGGCAACAACGCGAATGCCGATGGTTGCCGGGTGGGACAATCTGCTGCCGTATTGGTTCACCAAGCTCCACCCGCGGTTCCGGACGCCAGTCAATTCCATCCTGTTCGTGGGGCTCGTGGCGTTGGCGTTCGGCGCGGTCGGGATCGCTGGTGTCGGCGAGCAGGAAGCTTTTCAACTACTCGAGAACGCCGCTGGCATTTTTTACGGACTTACCTATCTCGTGATGTTCGCGATTCCGCTGGTCGGCTTGCGCAATGCGGAGTCGAAGCCATCGATTTGGTTACGGATTGCGGCAGCGTCGGGATTTGCCGTCACGCTTTTGTATGTGATCTTGTCGATCTTTCCGATCATCACCGTGGGGAGCTGGCTCAGCTTCTCGATGAAGATTTCCGGCGTGGTGATTCTGCTGAACCTCGCCGGGGCAGCCCTGTTCCTCGCGGCGCGTCGTCGGCGCGAGGCAGAACCGAAGTCGTGAGGGATGTGATGGGTCGCTTGCCGCACGTTGGAGCTTTGGTCCTGTTGCTGTGTGCGCCGCGAATCGCGCACAGTCAGGGGACGGTATTGCGCGACAGTCTGCGTTGCGACTCTGTCGTTGCGACAGCCCGGGTCGACTCGGTGAACGCCGGATTGTTCGTGACGGTGGCGCGCGCCGACGGCGGCGATCTGTCGCAAGACCAAACGAATCTCATGACAAATGTGATCGGCGGCGGGTTCGTTCCACCGCGTCCATTTCGGCTCGCCGTTTTTTCCGGTCCGGCACGGATGCGTCTGTTGCGACCGCTCTACTCGGACACGGCGACCGAGTTGCGTGCGCCAACGGTGACGGGTGTCTATCGGTTCGTGGCGGGCAAGTCAGGGGTCGTCGCTCGGGTCGTGACTGTTCGTGCCTCTCTGATGGTTGGGTTCGACTCCGCTTCGATGCGGGCGATTCAAGATGCCGGTCACATCGCGAAACTCGTTATCCCGCCGAATGGGGAGGATTCGATGTATGTCGAGGTCCGGTTTGCGACGGACTCGGCCCTCGGGGCGCGTCGCTTGTCCGAAGCGAGATTCCCGCGTCTCCCGGTGGTCGACGCCGCACCTCGCCGCGACAATCCGGCGGCCGAGTTTCCGGAGGACATGAAGCGCGATGGCGTGACGGTGGGTGAAGTGGTGCTCCGATTCGTGGTCGATCGCGAAGGGCTGCCAGCGCTGG
>Ga0193753_10002193_pt1 | contig 15748 bp, 16 predicted proteins | sample H1c2metaG_FD_144925 | JGI IMG/M metagenome (GOLD analysis project Ga0193753, IMG submission 144925) | Soil microbial communities from a riparian zone of the East river system, Colorado, United States - H1c2 | ecosystem: Environmental > Terrestrial > Soil > Riparian zone | place: USA: East... | reverse complement strand
CGAGAGAGGGAATGTCACGCGATATGACGAGTGGGTGAAATCGAAGTTTCATCGTGGGTTATTTCCAGGCTAAGTGATGAGGAACCCACTTAATATTTTTGTGGGACATTCGTTCTTCGGTAATAAGCCCCAGAGCAAGATCCTCCTCGATTTCGAGCGCCAGCTGAATGAGTTCGGCCGCCTTAGTTGCAAGGGGAACACGATCTCTCTTCGCTATTTTTAGAAGAATAGCTCGAGTTGCCTTGTCTGTTGTTATATTGATTCGATCTTTTGTTGTTGCCATAATACTTCAAGTGTACCAAAAGTGTAACACCTGTCAATGTGAAGATATTTGCACTAATGATTTAGGAGAGTAAAATTGCAAAAACTACAATCTTTTTGTAGTTTTCACTACAGATACAAAAACACATGTCCACTTCCGCCCACAATCCAATTGACCATCTTATTCATGATCGTGGCACTAACGCCGCAGATTTTTTACCCAAGGAAATGGCCGATCTCATGAATCTATCTGATAAAGAAAGGCGTATCTTTGAAGTGCTTGGTAAATTACAAATGGGGGCACGAGCGAAGAGGATCGCCACAGCTTCCGATTTACCACTCACAACAACAGCTTATATCTTGAGAAAATTAGAAAAGAGGCAGCTGGTGCGGGGGTTTCAAATAGCGGGGAAGCGCGATTTGTGGGCATGTGCGCGACGATTGAAAAATGGCCAACTTGCCAAGCAAATGGGGGGGGGTGAATAAAGGAGAGTAAAAAATCGGCCCTGTAGGTGAGGGTTATGAAGGCTCTGTGCAAGGGGAGTCCTTTTTTCGAGTGTAGTGAAAACTACAAAAAGATTGTAGTTTTTTGTAGGATAGGAGGGAGAAAGCACGCCTATTTACATCAACTTCGCTGAGCCTCCTCCGGCACGATCTGCTGATCGTCCTTTCTCGCCTAGATGCGCATACGCCTTATCTGTTGCGATGCGTCCACGAGGAGTTCTCTCAAGCAGTCCGCACTGTATCAGATAGGGTTCGTACACGTCTTCAATAGTAGCTTGTTCTTCGGAAAGGGCAGCGGCGATAGTATTCAAACCAACAGGACCTCCACTAAATTTGGTGATAATGGTTTTGAGAATATCGCGATCAGCTGATGTCAGACCGATAATGTCTACACCAAGCATATTGAGAGCTTTGTCGACGATCTCTTTTGAAAGGGGGGACTTGTGGATCTGCGCATAGTCACGACAGCGCTTGAGGTGATAGTTAGCAGTACGGGGAGTGAAACGAGAACGCTTGGCGATCTCCATGACCGCATCCTCATGTATCTCGATATCGAGAATCTTGGCGGAACGCTTGATGATCTGGCCGATCTCTTCGTTGGTGTAAAACTCAAGCTTGAATACTCCGCCCGAGAAGCGGCTCCGAAGTGGGGCAGAGAGCATGGCCACGCGAGTAGTTGCGGCGATAAGCGTAAATTGGGGGAGATCGAGTTGGATGGTTCTTGCGGAGGGTCCTTTTCCTATGATAATATCGAGCGTCCCGGACTCCATGGCGGGGTAGAGGATCTCCTCGATGGATTTGTTGAGTCTGTGGATCTCATCAATAAAAAGGATGTCACCTGCAGAGAGATTGGTCACAATAGAGGCAAGATCACCAACCTTAAGGATGGCGGGACCGGAAGTAACCTTGATCTGAGCCCCAGTTTCCTTGGCGATAAGGTGGGCAAGGGTGGTCTTGCCCAAGCCTGGAGGACCATAGAAGAGTATGTGTTCTGGGGGGTGGTTGCGCTCTTTTGCGGCAGTAAGGAGGATATGGAGGTTATCTTTGATGTTTTTCTGACCTACATAGTCGTCCCAGCGTGAAGGACGAAGGGTTTGGTCGAGAAAACCGGATTCGCGCTCCTCTATAGGGGTTACAGGAGGGGGTATTGACATTTGTTTAGGTATATGCTAGATTGTTGCGGTACGTTGAGATACCAATATGCGAATGAACTAATCATAACAAATGTATACGAATGGTGTTTTCTATATTTGCATGATTAGTAGCATTGGTACATTTGCATAATTGGTATCTTATTCGAGCTCATGAACCTCTAAGCAAAGGCCTTCCCAGGTTTGGGTATAGTGCTAAGGACATCTTGGTTGCACGACTTCGGTTGTGCGTACTGACATTATCCTCGGGACTCTACCTCGCTTAACGCATCACGCGATAAGATTTTGCTTAGAGATTCTTGCGATCGAATCGGTCTACTGTGGTAAACCAAATCGTCACTAGTGAATGAACTTCTGAAACTATCCTACTGCGTTCTCTATATAAAAAGCAACGGATAAGTTTATTGCAGCATATAATTTCCTCCGCACGCAAATACTCAGTGTAATTTTTTGGCACTTGGACGTATCGCAAGAAACTAAGATCGGCTAGGGAAAACTAGAGATGGGTCTTAAGACCCATGTTTCTAAGTGCGTCTTTTTGTTCTCGCTCTGCACGATCGAGTTCATTTTTCTTTTCTACGGCACCATGCTTCAAAGCCTCCACGACATCTTCAACAATTTCATTATTCCTGTGAATACTTGCAAGCTCCGTTTCCATGTGAGTAAGTTCCGCTTTAAATGCATCGCGCTCTGTCTTTTTGCGATCGATTTGAAGTTGGGCCTGCTTCTTCGATTCTTCTGTGGCCGATTTACCAGAAGATTTTAGATGAAGCGCAGCCTCATCCTTCTCGATCTCTTTTTGTGTAGCGGCAATCTTTTCCTTCAACCCATTGATTTGCTTTTCCAAAGTTGCGATAACCTCACGATCTCTATCGATTTCTCTTTGTATTGCTGTTATACCTTGATCAGCAGTTCTCGTGTTTGTGTTTGCAAGCTTACTCTCAAGGGCTTTGATATCCGCATCTCTTTTTGCGATTTCAGCCTTTTTTGCTTGGATCGCACTGAGGAGACCTTTCTCCTTTGTTTCGGCAAGGTGGAAAGCACTTTCCTTTTGGAGAAGTTCATTTTTCTCTTTGCTGAGTTCATTTCGGAGATCATTGATATGTTTCGAAAGAAATTGGTCTGTCATGGGAATTGAGATTAGGTATGGATAGGTTATTGATCTTGGAGGACGATCACGCGTTCGAGTTCTTCAAGGGAAGTGACACCAGCAAGTACTTTGAGAACGCCGTCTTGCTTCATACTGAGGAGTCCTTGACCTTTTGCTGCGGCCGAGATGTCTCGTTCACTCGGGTTCATCTCTACAGCACTTTCGATCTTCTGATCAATGAGCACAGCTTCATAGATACCGATACGGCCTTTGTATCCGGTTTTGTTGCATTTGTCACAACCAAGGGGGAGAAACATCTTTGACGTGATAGCAGGAATAAGAGACTTGTCTTCTATGCCGGCAAGAGTAGTCTCGATCTCTTTTTGATTTTCACCTTCGACTGATGTCTCTTTTCTACAAAATGAACAGAGACGACGAACGAGTCTTTGTGCCATGGCAACGCGAAGGGCAGAGGTGATAATCTTCGAATTTACTCCAAGATCTATAAGACGAGGAAATGTTCCGGCCGCATTGTTGGTGTGAAGGGTAGAGAACACCAAGTGACCGGTAAGTGCGGAGTTTATGGCAATGTCAGCCGTTTCATTGTCGCGGATCTCACCCACCATGATGATGTCTGGGTCTTGGCGAACTGCGGCGCGTAGTCCTTCGAGGAACGAGTATCCTTTTTCATTGACTTGAGTCTGAACGATACCAGGAAGATGATACTCGATAGGGTCTTCGATGGTGATAATTTTCACGCTGGGATTGTGAACTTTCTTAAGGAAAGCATACAGTGTGGTGGTTTTGCCAGAACCTGTAGGACCTGTAGTCAGTATCATGCCGTCAGGACGTTCAACTTCTTTGTTCAAAATGTTGAGAAGTTTTGGATGAATGCCAAGTTCTTCGAGTGGCACACTGATGGATTTTGGATTGAGGAGACGCATAACGATGGACTCATTGTAAGCACCAGGAAGAATAGAAACGCGAACCTCGATATCGCCCATAGCAAGCTTGATACTAAAGCGGCCATCCTGAGAATCTTTTTTGATATTGAGTTTCATACCTGAGATCAGTTTCATGCGAGAAAGAAGAAGGCCATAGGTGTCAGCGTCAAAGCGGACAACATCGGCGAGTACTCCATCGAGACGATAACGTAGACGGATGTAAGCTTCTTCAGGTTCAAGGTGGATGTCCGATGCTTCTACAGCCAAGGCACCGGCAACGATGGTCTCAAGGATACGCGACACGCGGTAACTTTTTTTTGCAGCAATGGTTGTTTCGAGGATGGCTATGATAGCAGGGAGGCTCTTTGCTTGAGCTATAACCTCACTCATCTGTTCACTTGAGATTTCCAAAGATCCAGCTTTACTTTCGTATGCAAACGAAAGATCCCCGTACATTTTCCACGCTTTCTCGAGTCCTTGAGTCGAAGTTATGTAGAGCTCGGGTTCATAGCCTTTTTCTTTGATGAGGGCGATAAGAGTTTGGACTTTAGGATCTTCAGGGTTGCGTACGGCAAGTTTTACTCTTTTATTGATGAGGGCATAGGCAGCCGCCAGGCTTGTTCGCGCGAGAGGTTCATCGAGGAGTCGAAGGGCGTCGGTGTTTACTTGTGTTACAGAAAGATTGACGTACTCTATGCCATATTTACCTGAGAGGAGTTGTACGAGATCTTCTTCTTCTCGATGAAGGAGATCCGAGATCTTGCGCTTTTGCTTGTCTTCATCGAAAGTGATAGTCATTGGAAACATTATAGCGCAGAAGCAGACAGGAGAACCAGTTCCTTCACATTATAAAGTGCGCTAGTATGGCCTCATGAAGAAAATGGTCTCAAACTCATTGGAAGAAACCGATCAGGTAGCGAAGGATTGGCTCAAAGAAGCATCTGAGCGCTATAGAGATGCGCACGAGGCATTGGTGGTTGGATTGTCAGGTAACCTGGGGGCAGGGAAGACATCCTTTACCAAAGCTGTGGCAAAAGAGCTAGGAATTAAAGAGGATATTACAAGCCCAACCTTCGTCATTATGAAAATGTACGATACGGATCGTAGTCCTTGGAAGAAACTTATACATATAGATGCCTACAGATTGGAAAGGGGAGAAGACCTCAGAGTTCTCGGTTTTGAGAAATTAGTGGCAGATAAAACAAATCTGATTATTATTGAATGGCCAGAAAACGTAACAGAGACCCTGGAGAGGGTCTCTGTTTATCGAGTGATCACCTTTACATTACCTGAGAACGGATCTAAGGACGAGCGCGTGGTCGAGATTATGGAATGATCTCTCCAACTACGGTGAGTGTTCCGCTACATGCACCTCCTGTGATGTACTTGAACTGTTTGTTAACTACCGGAAGGATGGTCTGAAAACTTTGAGCGCTAACCTCCTCACCGCCTCCGACACGTGCTCCAGCCTTTGAAACAGCTTTTGCCGGATTGTTCATATTATAGAAGGCCCACGCTTCTTGGACGTCCGCGCAGTTATTATTTGATTCGATAAAAGCGATAAGTCCCGTACTATTTACGCTTATACTGGCAAGGGTAAATGTCGTTATAGCATTTACGTTAGGTAGCGGCACAGACTGGTATCCACCAAAAATGATCTTACCACCAGTGCCACTGGCCAAAGTTCTCCACGTTGCGAGCCCATTTGCGTCTGACATAAGGACCTTGCCATCCCCCTGATTTCCGTCTTTGACCACAAAATTTCCCAGTACACCCAAGCCTCTGAAAAATCCATAACCGTCCGCATCGAGTATGTACGCTGCGGCAGGAAGTGTTGTAGTTCCTACGGAGAGAGCTCCCTTTTTTGCTTGGGAAGAGTTGCTTACATTGATCGGAGCATCACATCCTGGGTTTCCTGTAGTACAGTCTGGAGCAGTATTTATTGGAGGAACCCAGTTAGCTGCTGCAGCTAGAGCAAATGCTCCGAGAGCAAAACCTGCGATAGTAGCGATGCGGATAAGGTAATTGGATGTTTTTTTCATAAAATTGTGATTAATAATTTTGTATCGAAGCCCTTGGGGGCGTATTTAATGAATTTATAATGTCTGCCTTATCACTTTCATTAACCTTCATTTTCGAAGTTGAAAGAGAAGTTGCAATATCCTCCACATCCTTGTTCGTCCTCGTGGCAGAGGAATTGCGAAGGATGGTAGCAATCTCAGCATGGATCCGAGCATTGCCATCTATGGGGGGAGTAGTTGTAAGAGGCTCAGTTCTTTGTGAAGCCACACCCCAGTAGATGATAGCAATAGCGGCAGCGAGGACGGCAAGCACTATTGCGCCAACTACAGTACGATGATGGTTTGCAGGAAGAGGTGTTTTCTGCGGAAAGATGACGGGATTCAAAGAATAAGTGTCCATTACTGAAAATTATAGCATTGATGATTGCACAATGTGGATAAAAACTGTGGACAAGCTACCAGCAAGGCCTGGCCTTGCTGTGAAATAGTGTACAATGCCTCTATGGCAGCAGTTAGAAAAAATACCCAAGATAATAAACCCAGAAAGATAGTGCTTTTGGATGCTCATGCCATATTGCACCGTGCCTATCATGCACTTCCTGATTTTGCGACATCAAAAGGGGAACCTACGGGAGCTCTGTATGGTATCTCAGCCATGCTTATCAAGATCATCGAGGACTTGAAGCCCGACTACATCATTGCTTGTTACGACTTGGCTGGCCCAACCTATCGCCACGAAGCCTATAAGGAGTATAAAGCGGGCCGCAAAACCGCAGATGATGCTCTGATTGCCCAGATGAAAAGCTCGAGGACCATCTTCGAAGCTTTCAATATACCCATATACGACAAACAAGGATTCGAAGCCGATGATATTCTTGGAACCATCGTTGAGAAAAATAAGAACGACAAAGACATGCATATCATTATTGCATCCGGCGACATGGATACACTTCAGCTTGTAGAAGGGAACAAAGTCCAGGTCTATACTCTGAAGAAGGGCATCAATGACACTATATTGTATGACGAAGAGGCGGTCATGACTCGTTTTGGCTTTGGACCCAAGCTTATACCCGACTACAAGGGACTTCGAGGGGATCCGTCGGACAACATCATCGGCGTAAAGGGCATCGGTGAAAAGACGGCTACTATTCTCATCACCACATTCGGTACTATCGAGAACATGTACAAGGTTCTGGAAAGTGGACCATCCGGAGAAGACAAGTTCCTCAAAGCCGGGATCACACCGCGCATCGTTCAGTTACTGAAGGACAACAAAGAAGAAGCTGAGTTTAGTAAGATGCTCGCCACGATCCGCCTCGATGCTCCTATCGACTTCGTCATTCCAGAAAAAAGTTTCAATGAAAACTTGGACGCTAAGCAAGTAAATGCCCTTTGGAACAAACTTGAGTTCCGCACGCTCGGTCAGCGACTAGAGAAGATGCTTGTAGGGATCACCCCATTGCCTCTGGGTGAAAAAGCTGGCCCAACAGAAGCAGAAAAAGCTGCTGCACTCATATCGAAAGACGAGATAGAAAGAGTCGGGATAGCTCTGTGGCTTATACAGTCCAACTTCACCAACCCAACGCTTGAAGACATTTTCCAATTTACTCAGACCGATGATTTCAAAAAAGCAGAAGAGATACTTTTTGCAGAGCTCGATAAGCGCAATCTCCGCAAGATCTACGAAGAGATCGAGTTTCCGCTCATACCTATCACGCATCGCATGGAAAAGAGGGGAGTGAAGATCGACGCAAAACTCCTCGCTGAACTTTCGAAGACGTATCATAGAGAAGTGACTCGACTAGAAAAGAGTATCTGGGAACATGCCGGTATGGAATTCAATATCAGCTCACCCAAACAACTCGGTGAAGTGCTTTTTGACAAGTTGGCACTGACTGCCAAGAATATGAAGAAAACCAGTGGTGGTGCACGTTCCACTCGCGAGTCCGAACTCGAAAAGCTTCGCGATCTTCATCCTATCGTGCCCATGATCTTCGAGTATCGCGAACTTTCGAAACTCCTCTCTACATATATAGATACTATCCCGACCATGCTCGATAAGAACAATCGCCTCCATACGGACTTTATCCCTGCGGGCACAACTACGGGTCGCATGGCATCGCTCGATCCTAACTTGCAAAATATTCCGGTGAAGACTGAACTCGGACGTGCTATCCGTGGAGCTTTTGTAGCGGAGAAAGGTTTTGTGCTTGCGGGATTTGATTATTCGCAGATAGAGCTACGTATCGCCGCCTTTTTGTCCGATGATCATAAATTGATCGAGATTTTTCGCAAAGGGGAGGACGTTCATACGTCAGTTGCCTCATTTGTCTTCAAAGTTCCCTTGAATGAAGTTACAGCCGAGATGCGCCGCCAGGCCAAGGTTATCAACTTCGGTATCATCTACGGCATGGGGGTTATGGCGCTCAAACAAAATCTGGGCACTTCACGCGCCGATGCTCAGAAGTTTTATGATGACTATTTCAATACATTTTCTTCACTGGCTAGTTATCTCGATGCAGTCAAAGCCGAAACAGCTCGACGTGGATACACAGAAACATTTTATGGTCGCCGTCGTTACTTCGAGGGGATCAATTCCAAGATTCCTTTTATCAAAGCTTCAGCCGAGCGTATGGCTATCAATGCCCCTATCCAGGGCACTGAAGCTGACGTGGTCAAGATCGCCCTCATAAAGATCGATGATTTTATAAAGAAAGAAGGTCTAGAAAATGATGTTTTCCCTTTACTACAGGTGCACGACGAACTCATCTACGAGATACGTGAAGACAAGGCAGCAGATATAGCCCCGAAGATTGAGAAGATCATGGAGTCAGTTATGGATCCCAAGGATACAAAGGGTGTGATACTCACTGCAAAGTCTCATGTGGCGAAAAATTGGGGGGAGTTGAAGTAGGAGAGTACCTAGACAAATCGATAGTCCAAAGGTAGTCTCACAGAGAAAGATTGAATTATGAAACGAGAAATAGCTTTGGGCTTATGCCCGTTCCTTACTGCGAGGATTGGTGATGTGCGAATCGAAAGGATTGAAAACAATCCCGACCTCGATTTCAGAATCTATCACTCAGGTATGATTTCGGATGACAAACTTGGAGAGTGGGTTTCGGAATATTTTCGAGGAAAGGGAGTGACCGTTACTCTCGACAAATATTGTGTTGTGTCTGTTATGGTCGAAGCCAGTAAAAGACTGCTGATCATGCACAACGATACCCAGTTTCATCGAATTAACGGGTCTTTTACTGTTATGTAAACGTTGTTTCCTTGAGTTGTCCCTCGTCTGGCAACTCTTTTTTATTTACACCACTTACTTTACTGTCGCATTTAGTTATACTTACTTTATGCTCTATATATTTCACGGATCTGAAATAGATACATCTCACGATAAGGCTCATAGTTTATTGGCTTCTTTGCGTACAAAGAAGCCTGATGCAGCGTTTATTCGCGTTGAAGCTGATAGCTGGAATAATCAGATGATCAAGAGTCATCTAGAAGGGCAGGGACTATTTTCAAATAAATACATAGTTTTTCTTGATCGTGTAACTGAAAAAGCTGAAGCTCGAGATGGACTTCTCGATCTTCTGCCAGAGATGAAGACGTCAGCAAATATATTTATCGTTCTCGAAGGTGCAGTCAAAGCAGAACTCAAAAAGGCATTTGATAAGAATGCGGAGAAGGTGGTGGAGTCAGAAAAACCAGTAGCTGCAAAAACATTTGGAGGCAAAAAAGATTTCAATGTTTTTGCGCTTGCTGACGCTATCAGCTCTCGAGATGCATACAAGTCATGGTCACTTTATAGGCAAGCGGTAGATAGTGGTATAGAAGCAGAAAACATCATCGGTACACTTTTCTGGCAAGTTAAGTCTATGGTGCTTGCTCGAAATGCCGGAGGCGCTGCTGAAACAGGACTCAATCCTTTTGTCTTTAGTAAATCAAAAAAGTATGCGAGTAATTTTTCTGAGCATGAACTGAGCGGATTACTTCAAAGCCTCATTACTATTTACCATGATGCTCATAGGGGAATGCTTGATGCGGAACTTTCAATAGAGAAGCTCATGCTCCGGATAGGGAATAAAAAAGCCGCCTGAGAACCAGCGGCTGTGCGATTTCGAAACTATTTTTTGGATTGTTTCCTGTTCCATTGATGTACGTCCAGAATGGAAAGAAGAAATCCGTAACATCCGCCGATAATGCTCGGCAGCCATATATTTTTGAGAGGATCTACATCGACGGCCATACAGATGGCAACATACATGAAGACAAGTACAAAAAGGAGAATCAACCAACCCTTTTGCCGTCTCCATAAACCTGGCGGAGGAAGTTCGTTTTGTGTCATATGGTCAATTTTTGTGAAATGTTCAAAGTGATTTATGTCAGAAATAGCATAAGGGGCGAGTGTTTACAATGACATTTTAATTGCGGAAAATGGTTACTATGCTAATCTGTCAGAACGTATTACGAGTTTGCGCCCATATATCCATATAGGCGCTTCGCTCGAACATACTGCGAGTGTATGAACACTCGCGCCATGTTCTCACTCGCGCCCATACATTCGTTTGGGCACTGCACTCGGCCTCGGTGGACGAGTGTAGAAGCACTCGTCCACCGGCAGCCTCATTTGCGCCCATAGCTCAGGTGGTAGAGCAACTCCCTTTTAAGGAGTGGGTCGTTGGTTCGAATCCAACTGGGCGCACAGATACATCTACAACGGCCAATCTATCGCAAAGAATCCTGCTCCTGTAACAAGAAGTGAAAGTGCAAGCACGAGAAGAATAAGATAGTAGTTTACGCCTTGAGTGAGAAACTTACCTGCTCGTATTTTACCTCCGATACGGACGATGAGATCGACTGCTACAAAAAGAGCGGCAGCCTGAGTCCAGAGTCCTATGATAAGAAGCAATCCAGCCACACCCTCAACTATCCCTATGATCTTGTCTTGTGGAGTTGCCGCTACTTTTCTCAATGATGAATAAGTCCAGGTGATAAGAACGGCCGCTAATGTGAGACGGATGAGAGTGGGAGAAATAAATGACCATGTGAAGAGAGAAGGGAAAAGAGATAGCATGTTGATATGGTGGTTATATTTGGGTAATGTTAGAGCAATGATAGCAAAAAAGCCCCTTGTTTACACGGATTGTCGCCTCCTTCTCGACAACATACGCAGCGTTCACAACGTAGGCTCTATTTTTCGCACGGCAGATACGTTAGGTATTACACGTATATATTGTATAGGTACAACACCTGTACCCACTGATCGTTTCGGTAGAAAGAGGGCTGATTTCTCAAAGGTATCTCTTGGGGCGGAAGATTCGGTTGCGTGGGAACACCAAGATGATGCGGAAGAAGTTGTGACTAAACTCAAAATTGAGGGATTTGAAATCATTGCATTGGAGCAATCAGAAAACTCAGTCGATTACAAAACTGTATCATTGAAATCGCACACACTTGTTGTGCTGGGTAATGAAGTGAATGGGGTCTCCCCGGAAATTTTAAAATCGGTAGACGTGGTCGCTGAGATTCCTATGAAAGGAACGAAGGAATCTCTCAATGTTTCGGTGGCCGGGGCCATCTTTCTATACCGCTTGCGAGATCAATAGGGTTATGTTAACTTAACCAATGGTACGTTTTCATAGGCGTACCATTCTGATTGGCGGCAGCTTCCCTTACTGATTGGGAAGACTGCCGCTTTCTTTTGTCGATTTTTGGATAGTTAGGCTTGTTATTTTCGCAGCAAGAGTTATAGTAAAAATAGTGAAGTTTTTGGGTAAACTTCGCATGGCGACCGGCAGCTCTGCACTCTTTGGGTGTATGAATTGTTCGGTCGCTTTCTATGTATCCAAAAGTTTCTGATGGACGTTACAATAATGAGTCCCTCGCCCTCCGACTACTATTCGCACTATGGTGCCACCACATCCTTTCTTGCCGCACTTCTTACCCGTCCTGCGATATGCCTGATGCTCTTCTTGAAATGATCCTTTTTCTCCCAGAACATTGCGATAGTCTGACATAGAGTCCCCACCAAAATCGATCCCCCGCGAAAGTGTTTGTCGTATAGCCTTATACAGCAATGCAAGCTTTTCTTTTGGAATATGAGAAACTTTTTCTAGAGGGTGTATACCCGCGCGCCAAAGAGATTCATCTGCGTAAATATTTCCTATACCGGCAATAACGGTTTGATCCAATAGCACTTGTTTCACTTTTCTTTGTGGACGTAATGAAAGTCTTTGGATAAAAACACTTAGTGTAAATGTATCTGTGAGAGGTTCGGGACCGATGTCTTTCAAATGAAGTGAGGTTTCAAGTTCTCGCGCATCAACCAAAGTGACTTTGGCAAATTTTCGCATATCAGAAAGGGCAAGGTGGTGATTATTGTTGAAAGAAATGACAAAATGCACGCGTCTATTGAAGGGATCCTTGAGGCTCGGGGGACTTACAGGCTCCCACGGATCAACCGTGAGAAGGGGATTGAATGAGTAGGTACCATAGAGTAAATGTCCCGTCATTTTCATGTGCACGAGTATGATCTGGTGGTTATCCAAGCGTATAAGGATATTTTTTGCTCGCCTTTCGACAGAGACTACTTTTCTACCCACCACCTCTTTTTTAAGTAGGGCGAAATATACAGGATCCTTGATAGTGGATGAACCGGCAAAATATGAACTCGAGTAATCGGACCACACATCGGTGATATGAAGACCGATGATATGCAACTTCAATCCGTTTACGGTTGTTTGTACCTCTGGCAATTCGGGCATGGGAATACTATAGAAGCAGCAGGGGATAACAGCAAGTGGTGATATAATAAAATCTAAGTCATGAGATATTACCTTACTCTTATTGCCATAACCGCCATCCTCATGATCCCTTGGATGATGACTATGCATCCTGTCGCGACTGATCATTTTCTCGCTGTCGCTCACGAAGTGGAGGATCAGCTCGCTGCACTCTTTTTCTCTCACAAACCCAAGACTGTTGCGGAGATCCAAGCACGGTATACGCCCCTGTCACCACGGAAAGTGCGAGTACTTGTAGTTCCGGGTCATGAACCTGGATATGGTGGAGCCGAATACGGCACATTGAAAGAACGTGAGATGAATGTTGAACTTTCAAACAACCTTGCAACTTTTCTTCAAAATAATGGTCGGTATGAGGTGTTTATCTCACGTACAAATGAAGTTTGGAGCCCTGAGTTCGAATCGTATTTCAAAAATTTCTGGAATGACATCATCAATTGGCAACAGGAGGCAATAAAAGAGACACGCTATCTTCGTTCGGTGGGGCAATATCAACAAGTGGTGCCCCAGGTGAGTCACAACGATATTGCTCCTGCTCCAGGTGTTCGATTGTACGGCATCACCAAGTGGGCAAATGAAAATGATATCGATATCACTATCCATATTCATTTTAACGATTACCCACGCAGAAACGCGCGTATCCCTGGAGATCATTCGGGCTTTGCTATATACGTTCCCGAAAGGCAACTGGGCAATAGTACAACCACTCAGATCATTGCCGCATCAGTTTTCAAGCGTCTTTCGCGGTACACACCTTCAAGTGATCTTCCTGGAGAGGCTGAAGGCATCGTCGAAGAACCGGAGCTTATTGCGATCGGGGTCAATAACACCTCGAATGCGGCTAGCATGCTTATAGAATATGGTTATATTTATGAAAATCAGTTTACCAATCCGGAAGTGAGATCGAGTGCCATAGGCGATCTCGCTTTTCAAACCTATCTAGGTTTACAGGATTTCTTTGGATCGGGCAATAACGTTACTCGTGCTTACGATACACTCATGTTACCGCGTACATTTAATAGGCAGATGAGCGTAGATGGTGGACGACCTGAGGACGTGTTTGCATTACAAACAGCACTTATGCTTGAAGGAGTGTATCCACCCAAAGATCTTGATAAAAACGCCTGTCCACGAACCGGTAAGTTTGGAACGTGTACAACGGCCGCCTTGGCCGCCTTTCAAAAAAAGTATGCTATCACGGATGAATTTGGTGTGGTGGGAGCAAGGACGTTGAATACACTGAACCAACTCTATTCCTCCCGAGCAACGACTACTCCCTAGTGTACTTTTTGGTCGAAACCTTGTAGGATAATGCGCGGAAAGGATCAACGCGCGCTATGATTTACTATGTCAAAAGGTGGTTTCGAACTCGAGAAAAATCCGAAAAAATGTTGTTGTTTGGTCTTGGGATAGGAATTATGGGAATGGTGGCAAGTGGGATTTTCAAAAGCATTTTGGTAGCCATCATCCTACTATCGCTATCGACCCTTATGTTTGTTTGGACATTTTCTTCGCAGAAAGAAGAAATCAATACTTTGGTCGGAGACTTTGATTTTCGTCGAAGTATCAGATACATGTGTTCTCTCGAGTTCCTTATCTGGCTCTGTTCAGCTGCTCTCCACTTTCTGAGAGGGTTTGTGGGATAGGTTTGATTGGAATTGTGACACTGACATCTGCCCCCACCGTCTTTGGTGGGATTTTTTATTCCTGCTAGCGACGGAACAAACGAGTACATACTCCACAGGTCTGCTGCGAGGTAGTTTATCGGTTCAATTTCTCGATCTCCTCACGAGCAATATCAGCATCGCTCCAGGGAATCTTTGAGCCCTTCGGTCCCATAAGATATGGATCTGTTCCTTTGCCTATAATGAGCACTGTATCCCCAGGCCGAGCTTTTTCTAGAGCTGTACGGATTGCTACACGTCGATCAACAAGTAATGTCGGCTTATTCTTAACAATACCTTTTGCTATTTCCTCAACTATCTTCTGCGGATCTTCATCGTAGGAATCATCATCAGTCAGAATAATCTCATCACAATACTTATCTGCAACTGCACCCATCTCCGGACGCTTCCAGGCATCACGACCGCCACCAGTAGATCCAAAGACGCAGATCTTCCTCGAATTTGGGAAAGTCTGGAACAATTTTTCCATTGAGTCCGTGGTATGGGCGTAGTCGACGATGACTTCGAAATTTTGTCCGGCATCGATCTTCTGCACGCGACCGGGGATATCAGAGAATTTTTCGATTGCGCGGACAATCACTTCATCATTAACATTCTGACTTTTTGTTGCAGTAATAGCGGCGAGGATATTGTAGAGATTGAAGAGGCCTGAAAGAGGGGAGTGAACTCGCTGACCGCCCCAAGTAAAATTGATTCCTTGGGGATTTGCTGAGGGTGCACCTCCCCCGATTTTATACGGCTCAACGTCTGTGAGTTTGTAGATAATTTTTCTATCAGCCTTGGCTTCAAGAAAGCGACCACTCTCCTTATCATCACCATTTACGATAAGCACACGGTCCTTTTTCTTTGATGAAGCCATACGTTGTGCGATGCCGAGCTTTGCATTGAGATAATTCTCATACGAACCATGAGCCTCAATGTGTTCAGGAGAAATATTTGTAAAGACAAAGGCGTCGAGATCTATGAAGCGATCACGATAAAAGAAAGCGCCTTGCGAAGTCATTTCCAAAATAGCGTAGTCGCACTTTGCATCGATGGCTCGGCGAATAAACTTTTGCATGAAGAAACGGCCAGGCATACTCATCTTGTGCATGTTTCTCTCCGATTCATTCCCAACCTTGAAACGAATCGTATTGGTCAGTGCAGTTTTGTTGCCAGCTTCTTCCAGGATGGCGTTAATGATTTCTACGGTTGAACTTTTACCTTTAGTGCCAGTCACACCGATAACTTTGATCTTGCGAGAAGGGAAGCCGTAGATAAAGGCACTAAAAATCGCCAGGTCC
>Ga0193753_10002192_pt1 | contig 15756 bp, 12 predicted proteins | sample H1c2metaG_FD_144925 | JGI IMG/M metagenome (GOLD analysis project Ga0193753, IMG submission 144925) | Soil microbial communities from a riparian zone of the East river system, Colorado, United States - H1c2 | ecosystem: Environmental > Terrestrial > Soil > Riparian zone | place: USA: East... | reverse complement strand
GGCCGTGCTGCTGCGGTTCTTTGAGCAACACGACTTTCGCTCGGTGGGCGAGGCGCTGGGGAGCAACGAAGACGCCGCACGGATGCGTGTGACCCGTGCCTTGGACAAATTGCAGGGCTTGCTGAAGCGTCGAGGCGTCACGACGAGTGCCGCGACTCTTTCCCTGGTGCTTTCGGCCCACGCCGTCCAAGCCGCGCCGGTTGGATTGGCCGTCACGATTTCAACCGGCGCCGTACTTGCCGGAACAACTCTCACCACGACTGCAGCCGCAACTGCAACGAAAGCCATCGTTATGACCACAACACAAAAAGCTCTCGTCGCTGTCACTCTTGCCGCCGCGGTCGGCACAGGAATCTACGAAGCTCGCCAGGCGTCGGCCTTCAGAAACCAAGTCAACACGCTCCAACAGCAGCGAACTGCGCTGACCGAACAACTAACCCGCGAACGCGATGATACCCTAACGAAAGTTGCTGCATTGAACGGAGGCAATAACCCGTCGCCGTCGCCGGCTGACCGTTCAGAGATCCTGCGATTACGGGGCGAAGTAACCCGTTTGCAAAACGAACGTGCCGACTGGGAACGCTTTCGGAACGACGAGGCTCGGCGTGCGCAAACAAATCCCGGCCCCCAGCCCGCATTTCAGCATCGCTTTCTCTCGCGGTCCACGTGGGCGAACGCGGGACTGAACAGTCCTGCGCAAGCCTTGGAAACCTTCTTGTGGGCTTGGACGAGTAAAAACGAAGCCGCCATTTTGCAGGCGAGTGCCCTCGGTACGAACGGGCAGCCGTTCCGGCTTACCGGCATGGCGTCCGACTTCCAAGACAGGCTAATGGGGGCGCAGGTTCTCTCCTTCACAAGCGCAACCACGAACCCGGATGTCGTGACTGCCACTATGATCTATGAGGGAAGCAATCACGCTGTCGATCGGAGCGGGCGGTCTTTTGAAAGTATTGGCCACGGCATCCTGGCGTTCCGGTTCGAAAAGGTTGATGGGGAATGGCGTTTCGCCGGTAAGACTTGGTAACTCTGTCTGGACTATCCTCGCATGCGGACGGTTGAAGTTGGATGGCAGCTCTCCCCTTTGCTCGGCCGAAATCCAGAATCAAGGAGGCGGAGTCCACGTCAGCCAACCGATTTCAGAACGCTACGCATTTCCTTCCGCAACCGCCGTCTCGCCGGTTAAGTTCCGCCAGTGAAAATTCTTTTCATCGGAGACGTCGTGGGCGCGCCGGGGCGCAAGGCGGTGGCGCAATTGGTGCCGAAGCTCCGCGCGGAGCATGGCGTCCATTTCGTCATCGCCAATGGAGAGAACTCGGCCGGCGGCGCAGGCATTACTCCCGCCACGGCGAACGAACTGTTCAGCGCGGGTGTGGATGCGATCACGAGCGGCGATCATCTCTGGGATCAAAAGGAAGTCATGAGCTTGCTGGAGAACGAGCCGCGGTTTTTGCGGCCGCGCAATTATCCGGAAGGCACGCCCGGGCACGGCAGCGCGGTGTTGGAGCGTGAGGGTTTGCCGCCGCTGGCCGTGATGAATCTGCAAGGGCGCGTGTTCATGGCGGATTTGGAAAACCCATTTGCGTTCGGCCTGGCCGAGGTGGCGCGATTGCGGCAGCGTACGAACATCATCTTCATCGACATGCACGCGGAGGCCACGTCGGAGAAGATTGCGCTCGCGCGCATGCTCGACGGAAAGGTCAGCGCGGTGATTGGCACGCATACGCACGTGCAGACGGCAGACGAGCAAATCTTTCCCGGCGGCACGGCGTTCTTGTGCGATGCGGGATTCACGGGCGCGCACGAGAGCGTGCTGGGACGCGATATTCAGCCGATCATTCAGCGGTTTATGACGAACATGCCGCAGCGTTTCACCGTGGCGAAGGAGCGCGTGTTCCTTCAGGGCGCACTGGTTGAAATCAACAACACGACCGGGCGCGCGGTGAAAATCCAGCGCATCTCCGAGGCGCTGATCGAAACGGCGCAAACGTAGCGATGCCTCCGAAATCCAAATCGCAGTGGGACTTCAGCGGCGAACTTTTTCCCGCGCAGGAGATGCGCCGGGTATTTTCCGTGAGCGAGATCACCGGCACCGTTCGGCAACTGCTGGAGGAACGCGTCGGCACGGTTTGGGTCACGGGCGAAGTTTCCAATCTGCGCGCGCAAAGCTCCGGCCATATTTACTTTTCGCTCAAGGACGCCAACGCGCAGCTCACCTGCGTCTGTTTCCGCGACGATGCGCGTTCCACGCGCGATCTGTTGCAGGATGGCCGCAAGGTCGTGCTCAAAGGCGACATGACCGTGTACGAGATACGCGGCCAATATCAGTTGATCGTTCAAAGCGTGGAACTTGAAGGCGTGGGCGCGCTGCAAGTGGCCTTCGAAAAACTGAAACAAAAACTGGCGGCGGAAGGTTTGTTCGCGTCGGAGCGCAAGCGGCCCATTCCCGAACTGGTCCAGCGGCTTGGCCTCGTTACTTCGCCGACGGGCGCGGCGATTCACGACGTGCTGCACGTCATTGAGCGGCGGCATCCGAGTCTGGAGATCATCTTCGTAGGCTGTCGTGTGCAAGGGCAGGGGGCCGCGGACGAAATCGCCGGTGCGATCCGCGCTTTGAATGAATGGGCGGCGAAGGGCCATCGCCTCGATGCCATTCTCGTGACGCGCGGCGGCGGCAGCCTGGAGGACCTGTGGGCGTTCAACGAAGAAGTTGTGGCGCACGCGATCTTTCATTCGCGCGTGCCGATTGTTTCCGCAGTTGGACATGAAATTGATTTCACCATCGGCGACTTTGTCGCTGACCTTCGTGCCGCCACACCGAGCGCGGCGGCGGAATTATTGACCGAAGGAATGATGCGCCGGCGCGAATGGGTGGCGCAGTCCGCCGCGCAACTGTTCCAGATCATCCGAGATCGATTGGCGGCGGAGCGCGAACATCTGGATCGACTCGCGTCACGGCTCGCACGCACTCATCCGCGCCGTCATTTGAAGGAACAGGCCCAGCGTTTGGATGAATTACAACTCTCGCTCGGCCGCTGCGCGCGTAAGGAAGTGCGCCGGCACCAACTCGTTCTCTGGAATTTCGCGCAACGTTTGGCCCGCGTGAAGCCGTCCAGGAGTTTGAGTTTGCGCAAACAAGTTCTCGCTGAGCTGGCGCGGCGTTTGCACGAGGACTCGCGGCACGCCCTCGATGTGCAACGGCAGCGTCTGCGCGAAATGGAAACACGCCTGCGCCTGCTCTCGCCAGAACATGTGCTGGAGCGCGGCTTTTCCATCACGCGTGATGCGGTCACGGGTGCGGTGCTGCGTGATGTGAGCCAGATCGAGGCCGGTCAGAAATTGAAAACCAAATTGCACCGCGGCGAGATCACGAGTGTCGCGGAACAGACTCGATTGCAGAAAACACGCCGGCGAAAAGATTGAAATTGCCGCGGATGCTTGGCGGGCATCGCACCCACGTTATCGAGAAAACACCACCTCCGCTCAAGGCTCATCCGGATTCTTGTCCGGTGGAAGCTCCTCGAATTGCTGAAAGTGCTCGGGCCGCAGCGGCTCGGAAATTTTGTTCTCCTCCTCGAACCACTTGCCTAGATCCACCAGCTTGCAGCGTTTGCAGCAGAACGGACCGAAGGGCGTGGCAAACCAGTCGCCCGACTTTTTGCAGGTGGGGCACTTGACGTTCGTCGGCACGCTCATGCTCGTTTCATCCGAAACATTCTGAAGCGTGATCGCGCCCGACGCAACTGGTCCGCCGCGCTCATCAGAGCGACTGAAATTCCGCTCGATAATCCAAGGCTGGGAGCCGATGCGTTTTGAAAAACTGATCCACGGGCGCGCGAATCGCGACAGGTTTGCGCGTGAACGGATCGCGGTAAGCCAGGCCCACCGCCCGCAATGCCATCTCGTTCGCCTCTTCTCCGTAAAGTTCATCGCCGATGATCGGGCAACCGGACTGCGCCAGATGGACGCGTATCTGGTGCGTTCTTCCCGTGTAGGGCCGCGCTTCGATCAGATGGCGGCCATTGGCGCTGGCGATGACGCGGAACTCCGTCTCCGTGGCCTTTCCTTCCGGGTCCACAACTATGCGGCCGATCTGTTTTGGGTCGGGTGCGAGGCTGAGCTTACAGGTCCACGTTTTCTCTTTGGGCTGGCGATCCGTCACGGCCAAATAAATTTTCTCCATCCGACGCGTTTCAAATAAATCTTCGAACGAGTGCAGCGCGCCTGGACTTCGGGCCAGCAAAAGAATGCCGGACGTTTCCGCGTCGAGCCGGTGAATGTATTTCAGATACTTGATGTTCCGCGATCGCGCCCAAAAATGCCCCGCGGCGATCGAAGACATCAGCGCGGCTTGAAGGTTCCAACTCGTCTTCTGCCAGGACACCGGCACCAGCATCCAGCCCGCGGGTTTGTCGATGGCCAGGATGGAACGGTCCTCGTAGAGAATTTTAAGCCGGTCCTCGCGACTCAGTTCGATGTAATCGGGTTTGGGCACAGCTAAGAAACCGCGGCGATGCGAAACTCAGAGGTCGCGCCCGCGATCGCGAGCTTCACGTTGTCACCTTGCTTGCGCTCGACGAGTTGCGCGCCCAGCGGCGACTGCGGGGTGATGACCAATACTTCCTGTTTCTCGTGAACCACTTCCGTGCCGCCCGCGCGCGGGCCGATGAAGTAGAACGCGCTTTCGCTTTTTGATTTTAGTTCCACCAACGCGCCCACGTCGATCGCTTCGGCGGCGGCGAATTCACGCACCGCCAGCGACTCAAAATCCTGAATCGCCTGCGCCACTTCCGCTGCCTGCTTCGACTGGCCACGCGCCAGATAAGAAGCTTCCAACCCGCGTGTGTCGTATTTGTTTTCCGCTTTGCTCGATTCGTGCGTGGCCTCGGCGTGCGCCGCGCGTGCTGCTTTCATCAGCAACTCCAGTTCGCTTGTGAGTTGCGCGATGATTTTCCTGATGAGGGCCGGTTTGTTCACGATGGAGCGCGACGATAAATTCACACGTCGCACAGGCGCACCGCTTCCGCGAGTGAAGCCGCCTTGTCGCGCAGCGGAATAAATTCCTGGCCGACGAAGCCTTTGTAACCGGTCGCAAGAATCGCCTTCATGATCGGCGCGTAACGAATCTCCTGCGTGTCATCGATCTCGTTACGGCCCGGCACGCCCGCCGTGTGGTAGTGGCCGATCCACGGCGCGTGCTTCTTCAAGCGCGTGATGATGTCGCCGTGCATGATCTGCACGTGATAAATGTCGAACAGCACCTTGACCCGCTCCGAACCGACTTGCTTGCAGATGTCCGCGGACAAATCGATGTCGTCGCAGAAATAATCCGGGTGGCCTTTCATCTCGACGGCGACACGCGAGTTCAACATTTCGAGGCACACCGTCACGTTCTTCGTCTCGGCGTGACCGGCGATTTTCTTCAAACCCTCCACCATGTTGCGCGTGCCTTCTTCAGTGGAAAGGCCGCGGCGAAAACCAGAAAACGTAATGATACTCGGCACGCCGGCGTTCGATGCGAGATCGATGTTCTTGCGGAGAGTTTCCAGGCATGGTTCATGTTCTTCCTTGTGCGCGAAGCCGCGAGAAAAACCGTGACTGCTCGCGATGGCGCACGTCATTCGCTTTTCTTTCAAGACCGGCCATAAGTCCGGGCTGATGAGTTCGACGGACGGCATTTTCAAACGCGCCGCGATGTCGATCAGTTCGCGCGGCTTCATCGGATTGAAACACCACGGGACGACCGACTGGCGGATGCGTCCCCGCACGACTCCGGGAAGATCGGCGGCATCCGCCGCGGAGATGGAATGAATTCCCACCGTCGCCAACGCCGTGGTCGCCGTCTGCGCCTGAATGAATGAACGTCGCGTCAATTGCTTTGCGTGCATGGCGTTCAGTTTGCGCAGCCCGTCACCCGGACGCAACGCCGATGCATGACATGGAAAGCATTATTGGTGGAGCGCGTCGCTCCGCGTGCGCCGCGAACGAGAGGGCAATGTGCCATGGTCAAAAGCTTACTCACCAACGGTGCGCGCGGAGCGACGCGCCCCACCTTTCACGGCGTCGCACTATTTTGGGCACGCCACCATCAAGTTGCGCCCGCTCAAGACCGCACCGCGCTCCAGACGTTCTCCGCTGGATACTGTTTGCCGTGCGTTTCCTCCGCGTGCAGCGACTCGAAGTCCCCGCGCAACAATTTCAGCGCGTAGCGTTCTGTATCGATCTCGCCGCGCGTGCGAACGCCCCGCCGCCGAAGGTAGGCAGCCGGTGGGCACCAGCCCTGCACGCTGTGCATCACGAGGAAAGTCAGCGCGGCGCCGCTGAGCAGCAGCCATTTCCTGCCTCCGCCAAAAAAGCTCAGCCCCACTCCGCCGAGCGCAATGCTGGCGGCGTTGATCGTAAGCATCCGATCCAGGTCGCATTCTTGGTCCAACTCCCCAAGCCGGCGATCGATCGCTTCCCTCGGCTGCGCCGCGTAAAAGCGAATGCGTTCTTCCAGCGTGGAATCGATGCGCTCCTGAACATCTTCCGGTGTGTGGGATCGAATTGCGTCTCCCTCGTGCTTGCCATTTTCTTCCATAAGACCTCCTTGCGGCGAATGTGTCCCGGCTCGCGCCCTTTCGCAAGTCAGCCACGTAATCTTAATCCTCCCGCGAAACGTCTTCTCGCTCGCCGCATCCGTGTATTGGATCAAACCATTCTCGATGCTTTCATCAACGCCATGAATCGCCGTGAATTTTTGACCGCCACGTCTGCTGCCGTCGGCTCCGCGCTGTGCGGCTGTTCGCATCTGGAACCGAGCGCGGCTGAGCCGATCATCGACATTCATCAACACACCAATTACGCCGGCCGTACCAACGCCGAGTTGATCGGCCACCAGCGCGCGATGGGCGTGACGCATACCGTGCTCTTGCCCGCGGGCAGTTATTTCGGTCTCGAAGTCGGCGCCGGCGGAAATGAAACCGTGGTGCGACTTTCGCGCCGGTTGCCGCACCAGTTCAGCTTCTTTGCCAACGAGGTGCCCTTTCTTCCCGAGCCGGAGCGTGAGATTCGGAAATTCTTGAAGCGCGGCGCGCTCGGCATCGGCGAACAAAAATTCCAAGTGGACTGCGACTCGCCAGCCCTGCAACGCGTCGCTGCCCTGGCCGCCGAATTCAACGTGCCGGTACTCATGCACTTTCAATACGATCGCTACAACACCGGCATCGAGGGCTTCCACAAAGTGCTCGAGAAATATCCGCGCGTGAATTTCATCGGCCACGCGCAGACGTTCTGGGCGAACATCGACAAGAACCACCAGCAGCCGGAATTGTATCCGAAAACGCCGGTGACGCCCGGCGGCCTCACGGATCGGTTGCTGAGCGATTACCCGAACATGTTTGGCGACACTTCGGCCGGCTCGGGATTGAACGCCTTCACGCGCGATCCCGATCACGCGCGCAGTTTTCTCGCCAAGCATCAGGACAAACTGCTCTACGGCAGCGATTGCAACGACAAGATTGGCGCGGGAGCGAAGTGTCAGGGCGCGCAGATTCTTTCCGCGATTCGCCAACTCTCACCGAGTAAAGCTGTGGAAAGAAAAATTCTCCACGCCAACGCAAAGAAGATTATTCGGCTGCCGGACTGGGTTTAACCACAACGCCACGGTTGAATGCAGCTCAGGCGTTTCGACGTAACGAGAATTCCACGATCGTATATCGGGCATCGCGGCTATGAACCACCTGGGTTGGTAGGGCGCGTCGCTCCGCGCGCCGTGGCCGAGCCTGGGACAAAACACGTCTCTCTGTGTTCGCGGCGCGCGCGGAGCGACGCGCCCTACCTTGAGGTTCATGCCATCCCGAGATCAGCCAAAGCCCTGACCTCTTTGTTTCCTTCGTTTGCTTCTGTAGAAATCCCCGGGCCATCGCCTACTTGACGGCCGCGACCTTCGTGTCCGTCGCACCACTCCGCAGCCAGTCGGCCAGCAACTCGATAGAGCGCGCATCGAGAATTTTCTCTTCGCCAAAAGCCGGCATGCGATCGTTGCGCTTGCCGTAAAAGCGATCGTGTTTGGGATTGGAGATGATGCCGATGAGCCATTCGCGCGAGCCGTAGCCGGTGAGATCAGGTGCAGTCGCATCGGCATCCGGTTTCCGAAACTGATGGCACTCGGTGCAGCGCGCCGTTTCGGAAACCATGAACTTGCGGCCTTCATCCACGATCGCGGCGTCGCGCACATCGGCCTCGGCTTGTGACGGCAACTGCGCCTCGGCGGAAAGCGCGGCGGCGATTTGCCGCACCTGTTCCTGCGTGAATTTCGCGGCGTCCTTCTTCACGAACCTCACCATCTTGCCGTCGGCGAACTTTGTCGCGCCAAAGTAGTTCGTGCTCGTGATTTTTTCGGAATGTACCCAGCCCGTGATCCATTCGCGCATGGCGAAGCCGTTCAAGTCCGGAGCCGATTGCGCGTCCTTCACCGCGAGTCCCATGCCGTTGTGGCCGTCGTAGCGATGACAACTCGCGCAGTTTTTGGCGAAGAGTTTGGGGCCTTGAGTAATCGGGTCGTCGTGCAGCAATGACGCCGCGCCCGTTACTTGAATTCCTTTTTCCTTCGCCAGCTTTTTCACGCGCTCGGAATCACGCTGCGCCTGTTTCACGGCGGCGATGTATTCTGGCTTATGGCTATCTTCCTGAATGGCCTGATAAGTTAGCAGTGCGGCGCCCGCCATAATCGCGCAGACAAATCCAATGTTGAATCGATGACCGAGCCGCCACTTCCCGAGGAATGGCATGGCGAACAAAACCAATACGGCCAAGGTTGGAATGATGATCGCGCCCACCAGTTCGCCGTTGTGGCCGAAGATTCCCGTCAGCCACTTGGCTTTCAGGAATTGAAATAGAAATAGAAAATACCATTCGGGACGCGCGGCGGAAAAAGGCTCGGACGGATCGGCCGGTGCGCCGAGTTCCGCGCCCAGTTCGCCGTGCCCGAACAGACGCGGTTTCAAAATCAGGAACAGCACGGCGGCGAGCACGGCGAGGCACGCGACCACATCCTTCAATACCTGATCGGGCCAAAAGGCACAGTCCGGTTTCGTCTTCGGCTCCTTCGGCGTCAGCCCGTGTTTGCGGAAAAGATAAACGTGGCCGGCGATGAAAAAGATCATCAACCCAGGAAGAACGCCCGCGTGCAGCGCGAAGAAACGCGTGAGCGTGTGATGCCCATAGTCCGCCCCACCAATCACAACGCGCTGCAACTCCGGCCCGATGAACGGCGTGATCGCCATGATGTTGGTCGCGACCTTCGTCGCCCAAAATCCTTTCTGGTCCCATGGCAGCAAATAGCCCGTGAGCGAAAGTCCGAGCACGAGCATCAGCAGCACGAGGCCGAGCCAGAAATTGATCTCACGTGGCGCTTTGTACGCGCCATCGATCAGCACCTGCATCAGGTGAAACACCAGCAGGATCGTCATCGCCTGCGCCGTGAAATGATGGATGCCGCGCAACAGCCAGCCGCCCCACATCTGGTGCTGGATGTAGAACGTGCTCTCCCACGCCGTCTGCGAACTCGGCGAGTAGGCCATCCAAAGAAACACGCCCGTGATGATCTGCACCATGAATGCAAACGTCAGCGTGCTGCCCCACACGTAGCGCCAGCGCGAACCGCCCGGCACGTTTTCGTAAAGGCCCTCGTGCAGAAGCTGTTTGTAGCCGGTGCGACTGTCGAGCCACGTGAGGGCGGACTGGACTCGTTTCATGCCGGAATTTTTTCGGCGACGCCGGCGCGGTAGTTCTGGAATTTCACCCAGACTTCGCCGCCCTTGCGGACTTCGACTTCCAATTCATCCAGGCCGCGCGGCGAGGGACTGGTCGGGTCGTTGATCTTTCCGTCGAGGGCGAAGGTGCTGTTGTGGCAGGGGCACAAGTAACACTGCCTCTCGTCCATGTAGTCCACGAAACAACCCGCGTGCGGACACACGACGTTCACGGCGCGCGGCTTCGCCGCGCCTTTCTCGCGGCGCAAATAAACCGCGCCAATGGCTGTTTGCGGCGAGCGGTTCCAAGCATCCACACGGCTGGCTAGCACAGAAAATTTTCGCGGCACACCGTCCTCGGGAAGTGCATTCAGGGTCGCGACGCGCACGAGTTGACCGTCGGTCTTGGTTTTGCGCCGGACCGGATCGAGCCACACGGCGAGGCCGGCGGCGAGCGGAACCAACGTGATCACCGAGCCCAGCACATTAGCCGCGAGCTTCTTCAAGAACCCGCGACGATCCGAGCAACAGCATTGAGGCTTTTCTACGTTGTCCATTTGAGAACTGATGTGACGAGTCTGGCGGAATCGATGTTCAGTTGGCAAAAAGTTTTGCGATGGTGAATGACCGGCACGGGCAATCCCGATGCGCAGGCCGGTTCGTAATCCTAATCTTAATCCTGCTCATACTCTCGGAACTGGCCGGAAGTGATTAAGAACAGGATTAAGATTACGATTAAGAGCTCCACTAATTCAGGCGAAACGCGCTCAATCATCGTCATCATCCGCGTCCGCCGTGATGGCCCAACTCGGATACGGCGCGGCACTGCCCTTCATGGCGTGCCAGAGAATGCGGTTCAACACGTCTTCGGGGCACGCGTCCACTTTGCGGAAGTTCAACTTCGCGGAGGCGAGCGCGTTTTTGCGCAGCAAGGGATCGGAAATCTTTTTCGGGTCCGGATTCATTTGATCGAGCGGTACGTTGCTCGGCAAAGCGGTGAACGGCGTGAAGTTCGGTACGTCAGTGAAGCAGTCGAACATCGGCGTGGCCGTGGCATCAAACTGGTTCATCGGCGGCAGCCCGAGGATTTGCTCCATCGTGCGCAACATGCTCGTGGTGTTGTATTGCGTGCGGATGACTTCGCCGCGCTTCGTGTAGGGACTGATGCAATAAGCAGTCGTGCGATAGCCGCTCACGTGATCCCAACCCGATTGTGGATCATCTTCGATGGCGAAGATGGCTGTCTCTTTCCAAAACTTACTCTTGCTGATCGCTTCCACGATCCGGCCGAACGCGAGATCATTGTCCGCCACGCAAGCAGCCGGCGTGGGCGATCCAGCAGATGTGCCGCTGGTGTGATCGTTCGGCAGACATATAATCGTGAGGTTGGGAAACTCGCCGCGCGCTTCGAACTCACGGAACTCACGAAGGAAGAAGTCCGCGCGGTATTGGTCCGGCACATTCATTTCCCAGCCAACGTAGTTCGTCGGCTGATTAGGACGAATCGATTCGATCATCGGCTCACTGGCAAAAATCACGGAGTTGCTCTCGCCTTTCCACGTGCGGTAACACGAGAGAAAATCCGGCGTGCCCTTCTTACCACTGCGCCACTTCACTTTCGGTTCGGCGAACTCGCCGTAGTTCCGTAGCGTCTTTCCCTGCGCCAGCACGTTGTCCCAAATGAAACCGCCGGGTGAATACGCCAGCGCGTCCGCTTCGTCCTCGCCCATGCCGTCGGGATAGCTGCGCGGAAAGCCGGCAAAGGATTTTTCCATGTAGTCGGTGCTGAACGCCGTCGTGGACCACTGATGGCCGTCTGCGCTGAGAATTCCGGAGCAGTAGGTGTTATCGAGCAGCACGAAGTCGCGCACGAGCTGATGCTGGTTCGGCGTAATTTTCGCGCCGAAAATGCAGAGCGAAGGATCACCATTTCCGCGCCGCTCGTCGCCCAGCACCTGATCGTAAGTGCGGTTCTCTTTGATGATGTAAACGACATGCTTGAACATGCTCGGCTCGCCGATGCGCTCCGGCACGGGACGCGGCGGCTGGTCCGGTCGCGGCGGCAACTTCGCCAGCGCCAATTGCTCCCGCCGAAAATTTTTCCACACGATCGCCGAGAGTCGCGGCAGCGCGCGGTTACTCGGCACGGGCAGCAATGACAGTGAGCCTTGATACTGATGCGTGTTGAATCCTTTCCCTCCGCTTTCTTTGTCCAGCTTCATGCGCGTGGGAAGTCCCTTGATGTTCGCGACGCACAACTTGCGGCGGGCCGCGTCATAGGCGATGGCGCCGGGGAACCAACCGACCGGAATTAGCCCTTCGAGCTTTGACGAACCGGGATCGAAGTCCACGACCGCGACGGCGTTCTGAGTGCCGTTGGCGACGTAGAGACGCTTGCCGCTCGCATCGAAGGCTAGGGCATTGGGTGACGCGCCAAACACGTCCGCGGGACTTTGCTTTACCCAGATTGTTTCGATGACTTTGTCAGTGCGGGTGTCGATGACGCTGACATTGTCGCTCGCCGCATTCGCGCACACGACGTAATGCCGGCTCGGATGCACGGCAAGCGCGGAAGCGTGAAGGCCGGTAAGAATTTCGGTGGTGGGCGCTGCGTCGCCCTGGGCTGCGTTCAAATTCACCACGCTCACCGAACCTTCGCTGGCGATGAAGCGCACGGGATCGACTTTCACTTCTGTGCCGCGACCTGCCGGGCCGGTCACGTCGCCGAACTGCGGACGACGGCCGCCCCAGTTGCTCACGTAAGCTTTGTCGCCCACGAGCGCCACATCGTAAGGCGCAACACCGACATCGAAGAGACGCAGCAATTCTCCAGTGAACGAGTCGAACTCGCCGAGCCGATTCGACAAATTCAACGCGACGTAAAGACGTTGGCCATTGCGCGAGATTGCCAGACCAGCGGGGATCTCATTGGTGCGACGCGGCGCACTCGCTGGCGGCAGAGCGATCGAGAACGCACCGGTCACGTGATTGGTCGCATCCACGTGGAAGACTTTGATGCTGCCGTTTACGTTTGCGAGAAAAAGCCGCGAGCCATCCGGCGAAAAAATCAGCCCTGTGAAACTGACCTGCCCTTTCTTATCCGGTTCGAGAATGTTGGGCGACACCACATCGGGCTGCGGTTCATTCGCCTTGTCGGAAGGCAGCGCGACGCGTTGACGAATGTTTCCCGTCACGGGATCGACGATCAGCACCTCGCTGGTTTTGCCTGACACGGCGAGGAGCTTGCCATTCGGACTGAGCGCCAGCGTCTGCGGACGCAAGCCCGGCAACTCGACCTGCAACCCGTAAGGCGTGAGCACTTGATTGACCGGCGTCACGAGACGCCTCGCGCTGCTGCGTCCGACCCGTTCGGTTGTGCCAAAGTTCGAAGATCGCGCACAGCCCAGGAGCAATGCCAGCGACGCAGCCACGACGAACTGAAAACGAAAAAATCCCCACATGTGATTGCGCAAAGTGTGGCTCAGTCCGCGGAACGATGCTGCTCCGCTACTCAGCGGCGATTTTCCACACTTTGCCGTTTTGGCCTTTGAGCGTGTTGCTCGTGTTGGTCAGCACGTAAAGTTCGCCGTCCGCGTCCTGGCCCAGCGCCACGATGAACTGGCCGAGCGCGCCAGCCGGATACGCCGCGAGATCGAGCGCGTCCATCGTCCATTTGCCGTCCGCATCTTTGCTCGCCACGTAAAGTACGCCGTCGGCTTTGACAAAGTTGCGCGACCAATCACCGAACACATATTTGCCCGCGAGCTGTGGCAACGCTTTACCGCGATAGACGTAGCCACCCGTGATGCTGATGCCTTTCGAATCTTTGTCCTTGGTGAACTTGCGAAAATTTTTGTAAGCGAGAATCGGATCGATGAGCGGTTCGCCGCTCGCGCCCACTTTCGGGCAATCCTCGGGCGGGTTGCGCGGCTGCTTCGGATCGAAGCACACCGTGCCTTCGCGAATGTTCCAGCCGTAGTTGCCGCCTTTCTTGATGATGTCGATTTCCTCCCACGAATCCTGGCCGACGTCGGCGAGAAACAATTCGCGCGCGCCGCCGCGGTCGAAGGAAAGTCCCCACGGATTGCGCAAACCGTAGGCAAAAATCTCCGGCAACCCGCCGCCTTTCACGAACGGATTATCCTTTGGCGCGGCGTATTGTTTGCCGGCATCCTTCTTGTCCACATCGAGGCGCAGCACCTTGCCCATCAACGTATTCTTGCTCTGGCCATTGCCTTCCGGCGCTTTGCCGCGGATCTGATTTCCGTTTTTCGCGGGCGCATCCACGTCGTTCCCATTGCCGCCATCGCCGACCGACACGTAGAGAAAACCATCCGGGCCGAAAGCCATGCGCCCGCTGTGATGGTTGAAGTAGGGCATGTCGATTTCGAGAATGATGCGTTCGCCACCGGCCGTATCGTCCCGGCCTAGCGTGAACTCCGAGAGCCGCGCCGTGTGGCTAAAATTAGTTGGCGCGCTTTCGCGCAGCGGCGCGCTGAAAAAGGCGTAGAACTTTCGGTTGCCACTGAACTTCGGATGAATGGCCAGGCCGACGAGACCGCGTTCATCAAACGAGTTCGTGTTGTAGGTGGCGAGTTTGGACCCGAGATCCAGGACGAGTTTGTCGTGAAGCTTTTCGCCTTTGTTCAGCAGATGAATCTGGCCAAGTTGATCGGCGATGAGCGCGCGCCCGTTGTCGATCGGTTCGAGCGCCGTCGGCTGCACGAAACCTTCGGCGACTAATTTGAGGGTGGGCTTGGTCTCCGCCGCGTGGCCTGCGAATGCGGGAAAAATGCTGAGAACGACAACGAGGCTGAGAAGGCGTTTGGTATTCACGGCGCGAATTGTAGTGAACCCGGCCGCGAGCACAAGCCGCGCGAAGCTTACGAAACGAAAAAGGCTCCCGTTGCCGGGAGCCTTTCGTGTTTCGATTGAGAGCGTTTGGCGCTACGGCACCGTCACCCGGAAGAACATTTGGTTCGTCGCACTGACATTCGTTTGGAACCCGCTAATGGCGCCGGGAATTGTCTGCCAATTGCTCGGGCTGTTGAGGTCCAATGAACGTTGTAGGGTACCGCCACCGGTCCAGGTGATTGTCACGGAACCGCCGCCGAGGCTGACGCGCAGCGTCGGGCCAGTCGGGCTCGTCCCGAATTGTTCAATCTCGGCCGCGAGCTGCACGGAAAGAACCGCGTCGGAACTCGTCGCGCTACTCTGGTGCAACTCGATGGCGAGGAGATTATTGCCCGTTACCAGCGCGGACGTGTTGAGCAGCACATCGTCCAGAGGCAAATGAATGTTGCCGGTAGCTTCCGGGCTGTTGGCACTGGCCAGATTCGTAAAAGACACCGGATTGTTCGTCACGCGCAACCGGCCCGCTTCGACGCCATTGATATAAGCTACCAAGCCGTCGTCGATAACGCCAATGATGTGCAGACGTGCATTCGCCACTGCGCCCGGGAAGTTGAAGGGGACGCGATAGTACGTCGTGATCGGCCCGCTGGAATCGGGGGCGATCATATTCGTAGTCCGCAGTTCAAAACCATTGGTGGAGAACTCATCGGTCGGCGTGGTGAAACCCGCCAGCCCGGTCGTCCATGACGCATCGTTGAACGCGGGCGCCTGCCAACCGATCCCGTCCAGGTTATTGCTGGAGGTTTCGAAACGCCACAACGTCACGGCATCCGGCGCGAGAACCACGATTCCGGCGAGCAGGGGACGCGACAGCGGAGCGACCGCATTCGGAGTTTGGGCGCGATCGATAATGTTGTTGATATCCACCGTGTAGCTCTGGCTCTGCGTTCGTTCGCTGGTCGTGAGCAGGATGTTGCTGTTGTTCACGAGCGTCGCGGAGACGATGGTTAGGTTTCCGCCGCCGGCCGTCAGATGCACGCTGTAATGGCTGATGTCTTCCACGCTCGCCTGATTCAGACCAAAGTTATCCGTGATGGTCAGCGTGATGTTTGTCAGGTTTGGGCTTCCAATCGCAGAGATATACACGGGCGCAGTCACATCCGGAGAAACA
>Ga0193753_10002191_pt1 | contig 15763 bp, 9 predicted proteins | sample H1c2metaG_FD_144925 | JGI IMG/M metagenome (GOLD analysis project Ga0193753, IMG submission 144925) | Soil microbial communities from a riparian zone of the East river system, Colorado, United States - H1c2 | ecosystem: Environmental > Terrestrial > Soil > Riparian zone | place: USA: East River... | reverse complement strand
CCGGCGATCTCGGTGGCGGTGTCGCCGGCGGCGGGGGTGGTGCCGTTGACGGAGAAGACGCTGATGATGACGGCGAGGGTGAGGAGCAATGTGAAGGGCGCGGCGGCGGGGACGGTGAAGCTGGAGCTGCCGGAGGGGTGGACGGCGGCTCCGGCGCGGGCGGAGTTTTCGCTGGGGAAGGATGGGGATTCGGTGGATGTGCCGTTTGTGGTGACGCCGGGGCGGCTGGCGGAGACTCCGTACACGATGACGGCGGTGGCGACATTTGCGGGGAAGGAGTATCGCGAGGGGTATACGACGGTGGGGTATGCGGGGCTGCTGCCGGTGAATCTGTATCGGCCGGCGACGTATAAGGCGCGAGGGGTGGATGTGAAGGTGGCTCCGGGGCTGAAGGTGGGGTATCTGCCGGGGACCGGGGATGAGGTGCAGGCGTCGCTCGAGAACCTGGGGATTCATGCGACGACGTTGAACATGGGGGATATCTCGAACGGCAGGCTGGCAGGGTATGACGCGGTGGTGCTGGGGGTTCGGGCCTATGCGGCGCATCCTGATCTGGCGGCGGCGAATGGGCAGTTGCTGGCCTATGCGAAGGAGGGAGGCGTGGTGATCGTGCAGTACAACTCGGGGCAGTATGACCATAACTTTGGGCCGTATCCGCTGTCGCTGGGTGGGGATGGGGAGCGGGTGGTGGATGAGCAGGAGGCGGTGAAGGTGCTGGTGCCGGAGCATCCGCTTTTGAGCTGGCCGAACAGGATTACATCGCGGGACTTCGACGGGTGGGTGGAGGAGCGGGGGCACGGGTTTATGCAGAGCTGGGATTCGAAGTACGCTGCTCTGCTGGAGACGCATGACGAGGAGCAGGACCCGCAGAAGGGTGGGTTGCTGGTGGCGCGGACAGGTAAGGGGGCGTATGTGTATGTGGCGCTGGCTTTGTACAGGCAGGTGCCGGAGGGTGTCCCGGGGGTTTACCGGCTGTTTGCGAATTTGCTGAGCCTGGGGAAGAATCCGGCGAAGTGATTTTTGGGGTGGAAGGAAAGCGGACAGGCGCTGCGGCGAGACAGAAGTGTGTGGGTTGGTGCAAACTGTTGCGATGATAAACGGCGCTCAGAATCGACAGCTTATGAACGCGGCGGATATGCTGCTGGATGCACGCAGGACTAACACGCCGATCGCGGACCTGCCCAAGGATCTGCAGCCGACGACGCTGGAGGAGGCCTACTTTGTGCAGGACAGGCTTTCGTGGGCGTATGAGGCGATTGGCGGATGGAAGGTGGGTGCTCCGTCGGCTGATGCCACGCCGATGTTCGCGCCGATGCCGCTGGCGTGGATGTCGTGCAGCGGGTGCGAGATGAGGGGAATTACGCACCGGTACCGCGGGCTGGAGGCGGAGATTGCCTTCCGGCTGGGGAAGGATTTGCCACCGCGGGAGACTCCGTATACGCGCGAGGAGGTGGTGGAAGCGATTGCGAGCTGCCATCCGGCGATTGAAGTGCTGGAGAGCGCACTGGTCGATCCGGGGGCTGCCACGAAGCTGACGATGATCGCGGATCTGCAGATGCACGGCGGGTTTGTGTATGGGGCGGCGGTTCCGGACTGGCAGAGCATCGATTTTTCGAAGGAGACGGTAGTGCTGGCGGTGGATGGCGCGGTGAGGGTGGAGCGGACGGGATCGAATACGTCGGGAGACCTGATGCGGCTGCTGCCGTGGCTGGCCAATGAGGGCGCGACGCGGACGGAGGGGCTGAAGAAGGGCGACTGGATTACGACGGGGAGCTGGACGGGGAATACGCTGGCGAGCGCGGGGTCGAGCGTGGATGTGACCTTTTCGACCGCGGGCAGGGTGGAGCTTCGGTTCGCCTCACGTTGACCGAAAGATGAACACGCCAAGGTGTATCGATATATTCTTCAAGCAAGAGGCGCCCTGCGCGGGCGGCGCCCACTTCGTGGGGGGTATACCGGCTTCGCCTACTGCCTCCCGATGGTCGGCGGAAGATTCCTTGCGACCAACGGGAGCACCCACCCCGAAGTGGATATACATGTCACGAAATGACCGCCCCACGCGGAGTGGGACCGGCCGTCAGGCCATAGCACTTCCGAACCCAGTACATGAATGACAAGGTTCGACTATTCATTTTTCACCGGCTTCTCATAATTTTTCACGACTTCCCTCCGCGTCTTCATGAAAAATTATCCTGCTTGTTAAAAGGACTCTCACTGAATGAAACTCCCGAAAAACCTTTCACCTTTGTCCTCACGTCGTTCCTTTCTAAAGGCATCCGGACTAGCCGCAGCGGCCACCGTATCGGGAGCAACTATTGTAAGTACAGAAGCCCAAACTCCGGGCCATCCAGGGGCTTCGATCCATGGAGCTACCAGGAATCAGTCTCCGGGTAGTCCGGTTACACTCGTCAACATCTTGCAGGGTACCGATTCAACTCCATATTTTTCGCGCGGCAACACACTTCCGATCGCCACACGACCATTTGGCATGGGGCATTGGATTCTGCAATCCAGCGACAACTCTCCATGGATGTTTCAGCCGGGTATGCGTCGTATTCAAGGCTTTCGATGCACTCATCAGCTCAGCCCATGGTTAGGCGATTACGGTCAAGCGACTTTCCTGCCCATTTGCGGAGAGAAGAATCAGGTAAATCCGAACGCCTCAGGCCGCGCAAGCTCCTACCGCCCTGAGGATTCAACCCTGCTGCCGCATGTTCTTGACGTTCGACTGATGCGCTATGGCATAAACGCGAAGCTGATTCCGACCGAGCGCTGCGCCTTGCTCTCCATCCAGTACACCAAGGCAGAACTCCCTGGGTTCGTCTTCGACTTTCCAGGAAAGGAGACGCCCGTCATCCAAGAGGACAAGGCCGGCCGGATCATCTCCTTCGAATCCACAGCAAACTCCGGCGGCGTGCAGAAGGGCTTTGCCACGTACTACGTGCTTCACTTCTCCGAACCCTGGGCCGACTTCGATACGACTGCGGCAAATGAGCATCACCTTGCACAGTTCCATTTCGATAGGAGTGTTCGGGCCGTCGAGGTCAAGATCGGCACCTCCTTCATCTCCTTCGAACAGGCAAGCCGCAACATCGAACTTGAGATCGGGAGTAAATCGGCCGAGGCGCTGCACCGCGAGGGCGAGGAGGTGTGGAACAGCTATCTTCGTCGAATTGAAATTTCGGGCGCCACGCCGGAGCATCAGCGCATCTTCTATTCGTGCCTCTATCGAACACTGCTCTTTCCCCGCATATGGCACGAGCAGGATGCCAACGGAAAGATGCAGCACCGCAGTGTCTACACGGGCAAGATTGTACCCGGCGTCATGTACGCCGATCACGGATACTGGGATGTGTATCGAGCCTGGTATCCCATGATGAGCGTGCTGTTTCCAGAGCGGCTGGGCGAGATACTCCAGGCCTGGGTCAATATTTACAAGGAGGGGGGCTGGCTCCCGCAGTTCCCGTGTCCGGGATATCGCGCCTGCATGACGGGTAGCCTGATCGATTCCGTCTTTGGCGAGGCGGCAACGAAGAGCATCCAGGGCTTCGACATGGAGTCGGCGTACGCCGGCCTGAAGAAGCATGCGACCGAGCGCGGCGACCCCGATGCCGGCTATGGACGGCGGGGCATCGAGGAGTATCTGAAGTATGGTTATGCTCCTGCGGGACTTGTCGATCAATCTGCGGCGGAGACTGTCGATGCAGCCTACGGCGACTTCTGTATCGCACAAGTAGCTCAAGCTCTTGGCAAGACCGAGGACTACAAGATGTTCATGAAACGCTCCGAGAGCTGGCGTCATCTCTTCGATCCCAAGACCGGTTTCATTCGAGGCAAGAAGCAGGACGGAAGCTGGCTCGAGCCCTTCGATCCAGTCCGCTGGGGCGATCCCTACGTCGAAGGAGCGGCCTGGCAGCATCGCTGGGATGTGCCGCACGATATTCCCGAGCTTATCCGGGAGCTCGGTGGCGAAGAGAAGACCGTCGCCGCCCTGGAGCAGATGCTCACCGTGGCGCCTGAGTTCAACACCGGCTCCTATGGGACGGAGATTCATGAGATGTCCGAGATGGCGGCGGTGCGCTTCGGCCAGTACGCGCACAGCAATCAGCCCGTTCATCATGTGCTGTACATCTTCTCCGCCGCAGGGCGCCAGGATCGTGCCGCCTACTGGTCGCGACGAGTGATGCAGGAGCTCTATACCGTAGATGGGTTTGCCGGCGATGAAGACACAGGGTCGATGGCGGCCTGGTATGTCCTCAGCGCACTGGGCTTCTTCCCGGTGTGTCCCGGCAAACCGGAGTACCAGTTGGGAGGAGCGCTTTTCCCGCGAGCGACGGTCCATCTGCCGGGCGGGAAGACGTTGATCGTCGAAAATACAGCCAGGGGAACCCATGTCACGACAACTACGCTGAACGGTAAGCTGTTGACCTCCTCTACAGTCAGCCATGCGGCCCTTATCGCTGGCGGTCATCTTCGCTTCTCGTAGATACGACATACTCCACAGACCATCACCGTGAGAGATCTCAAGACAAGTCAGCGGAACCTTCTCCACCGAGTTCTCTGGCCCCGCGCGCAACCTGTCGCTCGCTTTAGGCGCGGCTTATACCAGCGGCGCCACACTCTTACTTTCTATTTCGTCGTACCGGCCAACCGCAAGACCCGTACGGCCTGGCGTAGATGCTCGCGCACTGTCTCATCGCCCTCGCTTCGCAGGGCACGGTCAAGATTTGGGACCTCATTTGTGGCTCGCAGTAAGCGAAGGGTATCCGCCGCGGCAATCCGGACAATTGGGTCAACATCAGCCAGCGCTTGCGCGGCTACCACCTGGGCTTTATCTGCCTGACCACGGTAGCTAGCCGCAACCACTACCGCCTGCGCCCGGATGGTTGCGTCCTGGTCTGTCTTCGCAATGCCTCTCACAGCGGGAAAGCATGTCGCCAAGTGCTTATTCGAAACATATCGCGTAGCATCCAGTCGCACCGCAGAGGGGATATTGACATCACGGCACATCAACTCAAGTTGCTCGACGCCCAGACGCGAGCCAAGCCACGTCGCTGCTCCAGCCAAGTTCACCTGTACTTGCGGGTCTCGCTCATCCTGGAAGGCACGAACAATCTCCTTTAGAGCTGGATGATCATCCATCGCCGCCAGTTGCGCCGCCGCGAGACTCCTTACTTCTCCATCTGGATTCTGCAACGCTGCCAGGAGTGCCGACTCGGTCAGCGCAATATGATGCCGCTCCAGCCCTGCCGCAAACGTCTCGACCGGTGGTGGGGGCGTCCCTGCCAGCCACCGTGGTGCAAGAGGCGCCACCTGTGCCCGAGCCACTATACTTGTTGCCATCAACAGGGTTGCTACCGCCAACATACCCAATCGTCGTCGTACACTTCCTGTTGAACCTTCCGTCACCACAGCCATAATCTCCACGACTTTAGATTTCTTGGACGAGTTTGCCGTAGTTAGTCGTCGCTCTCACAACTCTCCCAGCACGAGCGACCTTCCTGGCAGACCGAGCGATGAACGTAGTGATCGTCCGGACCTGCCTTCCCCATGGTTCTGAGACACCAATAGGTGGTGGTTGCTCCCATCAGGTCGACAAGGTCCTCGTGAAAATCACCGAAAGCGCCGTAAGAAGATTTGCTGCGAAGGGAGCCGCAGCGAATCTGCACAAGTGGGGTCTGGGTCGCCATGTAGTCCTCCTTAGCCTATGGAGCCTGGGTCGCGTTGCATCAGGCCCGCCGCGAGCAATACGGTGCGATAGATCGCTGTCTGAAAGATCTGGGTCTTATAACCATTTTGAGAGAGTGGCGTGGCGCCCTGCATGGCAGCCTTTGCGGCGGCGCGGGCTGTCGCTTCGTCGATGGTTTTTCCGGTGAGTATGGCCTCAGCGGGCTTCGAGCGAATCGGGGTGGGAGCAGCTACTCCGAGCACGATCGAGGCTTTACGACAGTGTGCGCCCTCCATCACCAGCACCACACCAGCGTCCGCGACCGGCCAGTCGAAGCTCTCTTTTTCGCCATATTTCTGATAGGCGGAACGGGTGCCCGTCTCAGGTGTCGGGACGAAAATGCCCGTGATGAGTTCGCCTGGCTGGACGGCAGTCTCGTTGATGACGCTCTTCTCGGGGGGTACGTAGAACTCGCTCATCTGCACCAGGCGTTTGCCCCGCTTCGAGGTGAGCTCTACCTGTGCGTCCATCCCAAGCAGGGGCACTGCGGTCGATGACGGATGCACCATGGCACAGATGCCGTTGTTCATGATGGCGTGGTATTGGTTCTCCCCGCTGTGGGCATGGCACGTGTCGCTGTCGCCGCCCTTCTTCTTGCAATCGAAGTCGCTCGAACGGAAGTACCAGCAGCGCGGCCGCTGCATGATGTTGCCGCCAAGCGTGGCCATGTTACGCACTTGCGGCGTGGCAGCATGGCCGGCCGCATCGGCTAGAGCGGAATAACTCCGCTGAATCTCTGGGTGGTCCGCGATCTCGCTTAGCGTCGATAGCGGACCGAGGCGCAGGCCGTCCTTCGAGATCGCTATGCCACGCAGGCTGTCGATGTTGCGGATGTTGACGAGTTTTGACGGTGAGACGATGTCCTCTTTCATGAGATCGAGAAGATCGATACCGCCTGCCTTGAACGTGGCGCCATCGTTGAGTTGCTCAAGAGCCTCGTCCACTGTTTTGCAATCGACGAATGCGAACTTGTTCATGCTTGCACCTCTTCCTGAACCTTGCCGAGTGCTGTGAGCACGTTTGCCGGGGTCATTGGGATCTTGCGCATGCGTACGCCCGTGGCGTTATAAAAAGCGTTGCCGATCGCTGCAGCAAGCGTAATAATGCCGGCTGATTCACCGATACCGGCGGCATCGGTGGAGCTTTGGGCGATGTAGTTTTCGACGAGTTCGATGTGGATCTCCGGGACCTCACGAGCGCCCAGAATTTTATAGTTTTCGAGGTTGGCGTTCAGCATGTAGCCGGCATTGCGATCCATAATTCGCTGCTCGAACAGTGCGTAGGAGATTCCCTGCAAAATGCCGCCGTTGATCTGGCTGATGACGCCGGTGGGGTTGATTGGGCGGCCGCAGTCGTGAGCGCCGAAGACTTTCTCGATATGCACGCGGCCGGTCTCAGTATCGACGGCGAGCTCGACATAGTCCACGCCGCCATAGGTAATTCGCTCTTTCGAGTACTCCGCGACGCGGGTTGCGCGGACAGAGATATCACTGGTTGGCAGCTTTGCCGCGACCTGCTTCAGTGTGTATGACCTGGATGGATTGCTCTTAAGAACCACACGGCCGCTTTGCATGGAGAGATCGTCTGCCGTTGTGCCGAAGGCGGTGGCGACTGCGGCGAAGAGCTTCTGCCTAGCCTGGTAGGCTGCGTTGCGCACAGCAGGGGTGATCGAGCCGGCAGTGACGCTGCCGCCGGAGTCGGGGCCAATAGGAAAGCGCGTATCTCCAATGCGGATGACAACCTCTGCGGGCGGCATGCCGAACTCTTCGCCGACGATCTGGGCCAGCATGGTCTTGGTGCCTGTGCCGAGATCTTGAACGGCCGACATCAGCTCGACGGAGCCATCTCGCGAAACACGGACCTCGCACGAGGAGTCCATGTTGATGAAGCGGTACCAGACCGATTGCGCGATGCCCATGCCGCGCTTGATCGGGCCGGTGTCCGCGCCGGCGGCTTTGCGGCGGCTCCAGTTTGTGCGCTCAAGAATGAGTTGACGCTCGACCTTACGTGCGGGGTTTTCGTCGATCTTCTCGCGGAAGGCGAGCGGATCCATATCCAATTTGACGGCAAGTTCATCGATGGCCTGTTCGAAGGCGAAGCATCCCTGAGGATGTCCTGGGGCGCGGAAGGCGGCGCCCGGACCAGCGTTGACGAAGACGTCGTACTCCTCGGTCAGCAGGTTCGCGCATTTGTACATATTGGTCGCTGGACCGGCAGTGCCTGCGCCGGTTCCCACACCTGCCGTGCCGTAGCTGGTGAGTTGGATGGCGGTCAGGGTGCCATCTTTCTTTGCGCCGATCTTAAGCAGTTGGTGCGAGTCGGGCCGGTTGCTGACGATGTGCTCCTGCCGGCGGTCGAGCATCAGCTTCACGGGTGCGTTCGCCTTGCGCGATAAGGTGGCCGCAACCACGCCCTCGTTGCCTGCACCGAACTTTGCGCCGAAGCCGCCTCCCATATATTCGGTGATGACGCGCACCTTGCTCTTCGGCAGCTTAAAGACGTCGGCAAACTCGTTACGCACGCTCGAGGTGCCCTGGGTCGAGGCGTAGACGGTGACCTCATCCGGCTTCCAATCGACGACGAAGCCATGCGTCTCGAGTGCGGAATGGGTTTGCACCTGCGTAAAATACTCGCCTTCGACGACGACATCAGCCTCGGCAAAGCCCTTGTCGATATCGCCGATCCTGCGTCGTTGAGGGCCGTGCACATTGCCTTTCTGCGGAACGTCCTTTGGACCACCACCACCGCCCGCGCTGCCAGCAGCATCTGCCGGCCCGGGAAAGACGACCGGGGCATCCTCTGCGCGCGCATCGGTGCGGTCAACGACAAACGCCTTGGTGTCGTACTGCACCTTCACCAGCTTTGCCGCGTCGTCCGCGACCTGCTGCGAAATAGCGGCGACAGCAGCGACAGGCTGACCTGCGTAACGGACGATCGGGTATCGGGAAGGAGTCTCCAGTTTTGGATCGCGTAGCTCCGATACGCCATATACGTGCTCGATGACATGCACGGCGCGAACGCCGGGAAGCTTCTCGGCCTCGCTGGTGTCGATCGACACGATACGGCCGTGCGGGATCGATGCATCCACCATTCGCGCGTAGAGCATGCCGGGCAGGTGCACATCAGCGGTGTACTTTCCCTTGCCCATGACCTTCGCCGGGCCGTCATAGCGGAGTGTCGGTTTGCCGATGTAGATCAGCTCGGAGTTCGGCTGGAGGGGCGGGGGTTCGTCGAGCGGCACTTCACGCTGCTTCTGCTGCAAGCCGTTCTGCGGGATGCCGAAGACGAAATTTTCTGTCCGTGTTGTGGCGGCGGGCTTGGCTGCAGGTGAGGGGGTTGGGGCGTCCTGCCGTTCTTCAAGGAAGAGAGTATTGGGTGCCATGCTATGCCTCCATTCCCGTGTTCAGTGTTACCAGAGCAGCAGTCTTGCCACGCTGCTGTGCCACATCAAGGGTTGCCGCGAACACCTTGGGATATGTTCCGCAACGGCACAGGTTTCCGCTGACAGCATGCTTCACATCGTTAAGATTCGGGTTCGGATTGCGCTCGAGGAGGGCTGCACAACTCATCACCATGCCCGGCGTACAGAAGCCGCATTGCATGGCATCGTGCTTCACAAAAGCCGCCTGCACCGCGTGCATAGTGTCTCCATGGGACAGACCTTCGATTGTTGTAATCTCGCGTCCAACAGTATCGACAGCGAGTGTCATGCAAGCGAGAGCAGGCACTTTATCGATCCATATCGTACACGCCGAACACGATCCACGGTCGCATACGACCTTGGTGCCGGTTAGTCCAAGGTTGTCGCGCAGGGTTTCGGCAAGGGTGTAGCGCGGCTCAACCGTTACTGCGTGAACGTGGCCGTTGACATGCAATTTGATTGGCAGAGCGTCTGGGCCGAGAGTATGAGGACTGTGCAGCGCATCCTTCGCATCGCTTGCGAATGCCTTGGCGGATTCGATGACCGTGGTCGCCGCCGTGATGCTGGCGCCCTTCAGGAATCCGCGGCGGGAGAATTCTGTCTTTGGAGAATTTGCCATAGGAGCGGCCTTTCTGATCGCGGAGTAAAACTAAGTGAGAGGCGACACGGTCCGGAACTGGCTTTCGTAGATAATTTACATCCGTTCACACTGGTTGCGCTACCCGGGACAGAGTTTCTCCGCAAATTGTTGAAACTGCGCCGGACACACGAGAGCGGCGTATCGGCTGGGTCAGGATTGGCCTATCTGATAGGTGCAGGATAGGAGGTGCAGTGCATCCACTGTTCAAAGAATGCAACTAATTCATCCGGTGGTCTGAGCCATGCCTTCGCGTTTGTCTCCCGATACTCGGATCGAACCAGAACGGAGAGCCCACGATCGCCCAACACACGAAATCCATCTTCGTCTGTGAGATCGTCGCCGAGAAAGGCGATCTGCACATTAGGGTCTAAATCACGCAAGATTTCAGCGATCGCATCCCCTTTGTCCGGATGGGCCGCGCGTAACTCCAGGCCGCCTTCGAAGTCGAGCAGTTTAAGCCCAGGGTGTTTTGCAAGCGCACCCCAGCCCTTTCTCGTGCTGGCTCGCACCTTTTCTATTTCGGCATCTGACAGCCCGCGCCAATGAACGGCAACGCCGCCGGGCTTGACCTCGGACCTCGAGGACAAGCCGGAGGTCTTCAGCCACTGCTCGGCCTCCGCCAGCCCCTTAGATACATCCGAGGCGATGGCCGCCTGCCGGTACGTTCCATCGGCGAGCAGATGTTCCAGGCCATGCGCTCCCCATATTTCGAAATTACTCAGTGGACTGAGCAGGGCCTGCACTTCGGATACGGGGCGACCGGTAATCACGATGACCCTAGTTTTGCCGCATTGCATGATGCTCTCGAGGATGCAGACAACGCCAGGATATGGATAGGCCTGGTCGCGTCTGGTTTGAAATGGCGCCAGCGTTCCGTCGTAGTCCAGTAGGAGGATCGATGATGGCGCCGTGCCTAGCCGTCCTAAAAAATCAGCGAGGACAGGTGCCTGTGTGTCCTGCATGCTACCTCTCCGTTAATGTTTTGTTCGTGGATTTTTTGTACCCTTTGTCTTTGCCAGGCGGAGATCGCATAGTTCTCCGATGAGGCTGCCGGCCCACCAATAGATGTTATGTTCCTTCACCGACCTGCGCATGCGCCGCATCCGATCCACCATCTCATCAACTTCCATATCGAATGCCCTCGCAATTGCGTCCGCGGTTGCCTGAATGTCATACGGGTTGACGATGATCGCATCGCGCAACTCCCTGGCCGCGCCAGTGAAGCGGCTCAGAATCAGGACTCCGCGCTCGTCCTGCCGCGCAGCAACGTACTCCTTGGCCACGAGGTTCATCCCGTCGTGCAGAGATGTGACCATGCATAGATGCGCCGCGCGATAGTAGCGCCGCACCTCCTCGTGTGTGTGCTGGTGGTTCAGGAAGACGATAGGTCTCCATTTGCCGCGGCTGAAGCGATCGTTAATACGAGTGGCCTCAGCTTCTACCTCCATCTGAAAGTCGGCATACCGTTGAATGCGGCTGCGGGTCGGTGCGCCGATCTGGATGAAGGTGAATTTACCCTGGTGGCGGGGATGTTTCTCCAGAAACGATTCGACTGCCTGGAACCGTTCGATGATGCCCTTGGTATAGTCCACGCGATCGACGCCTACGCCGAGGTAGGTCGCTTCGATCCCGAGTTCGGCAATCAGCGCGCTGCGCTCCTCTTCGGAGGAGGTCTGGTCGGCATCGGCGGGTGTCTCGCCGGAAAACTCCACGCTGATGGGGAAGGGACGCACGGAGGACCAGTGATCTGTGCGCTTGACCGAGAAATGTTCCCAATCGACCCGCGCCTCCAGGACACGATCCACCGTGCTGAGGAAGTTGTTGCAGTGCGCCTGAACATGGAATCCGATGAGGTCTGCGCCAAGCAGGCCATCCAACAGCTCTCGCTGCCACGGGCAAATGCTAAAGGATTCGGAGTTAGGCCAGGGGATGTGCCAGAAGATCGCGACCCTGGCATGAGGGAGCCGATCTTTCACCATGCGAGGCAGCAACGCGAAATGATAGTCCTGAATCAGGAGGACAGGATGCTCCTCACCCGCCATCTCTTCCACGAGCGCATCGGCAAATCTCTCATTCACCTTGTTGTAGTACTCCCAGTCGGATGCTCGAAAGGTCGGGCGCGTATGGGCAATATGACAGAGCGGCCATAGCCCCTCGTTCGCGAAGCCGTTATAGTACCCCTCCTCTTCTTCCGCGCTGAGCCAGACGCGACGCAGGGTGTATTTGGGGTCGTCGGGTGGAACCTGTAACCGGTCATGGCTGTCTACGGTCTCGGCGTCCGCATTGCCGCTACCCTGAGCTACCCATGTTCCGTTGCAGGCGCAGAGAATCGGTTCGATTGCTGTGACCAGACCACTGGCCGGCACCGTGACGGTGATGACGTTGCCCTGGCGGTTGTGGATGTAAGGCTCGCGATTCGAGACGACAAACAGGCTGCTGCCGTCCAGCTTGTTGCGAACATGGTCCGCCAGACGCTGTGCGGTCCACAGGGATTCATTTGTGTTCCGCAGCCTGGCCTCTATCTCCGCCGCAGCGCGTGCCTGATGCATGCTCTCTGCCAGAGGCGCCATCTCTCGCGCCAGGGGCAGCAGAAAATCCAGATCTTTTGCGGGCGGCTGAACGACGTATCGTCCTGTGCGGAGCGATTTCATCCACTTTGCCGCGCGGGCGATCGGTCCTGCGAGACTCCACCGCACGATCAACAAGGTGATGGCGACGATTACCAGTACCTGAATCGCGATATGGAGAAAGACTCGGCTCCAAAGGCGAAAGATCTCGGAGCGGATGTACCCGGTGTCGTAGACGATGACGATTCCGCCCACGACACTTTTATCCGTAGCGTGCAGTGGGGCAGCCAGCATATAGACCCGCCTGAAATGCAGCCGCATGAACATACTTACAATGCGATTGTCCTGCAGGGCATCTGCCAGCGCCTGGGGGGCTTCCGATAAGATGGAGCTAAGGCTGGGAGTTTTAACGATGGTGGAGCCATCGCGGCCGTAGACGCCAATTCCAAACACGTGATCTCGGTTGCCGAAGTGCTGAACCATCTCTTCGAGCCCGAGCCTGTCCGAGGTCACCAGGTACAGTTCCGCGTTGCTGGCAAGGCTTTCGCCCAATGTTTCGGCCTTGTGTTCAAGATCATGGCGCAGTCCATCCTTCTCGGCCTGGACTTCATACCAGGACGACAGCAGGGACACGAGCGTGACCCCGATGATCAGCGCCACAATTAATCGCAAGCTCAGAATCCGCATTGGTCCATGGGGCCCTCTCTGCAAACGTAAAAGATTAGTTTAGACGGTCTGCCTGACTCGAGCGACCCCTACAGAAATTCATGCACAATCCGCTAGAATGGCAGCCAGGGGTCGTTCCAACACCGACATTCTGACGAACGGAAGTCTAATCCGCTCGTAGAGCCTGCATGGGGTCAATCGCCGCAGCTCGTCTCGCGGGGATGTACGATGCGGCCATCCCGCCTGTGAGTAGCAGAAGGGTGACGGCTCCCATCGTCCACGGATCGTCCGGCTTCACGCCGTACAGGAACATTCTGAGACCAAGACTGCCAATATAGGCCAACCCCAGTCCGATGCCGGACCCCACTATCAGCATCCATCCGGCCTGACGCAATACCAGCCACATCACGTCTGCCTTCTGAGCACCTAACGCGATTCGCAGGCCCAACTCCCTTGTGCGCTGCACCACGAGGTACGCCAGCAGGCCGTAGATGCCGGCGATGCACAACAGCAATGCCGACCCTCCAAATATCATCAGGAGCCTCGCAGCAACCTGCTGGCTGACGTATGAATCTTCCACCACCTCATCCATGGTTTTGAACTCACTGGCTGAAAGCTCCGGGCTTGCATTGATCATCATCGCCCGCAGTTCGGGGATTACCGATGCGGAGTTTCGCTCCGACCGTACGGCAAGGTCCATCGCGATGCCTTCAATATTCCTGTAAAAACTGCTGCCAGGGGTGATCTGTGGAAGGCAAACCTCTATCTCGGGCTGGGATTGTTCGGCTACTGATACCTGGCGCGTATCGTCGAGCACACCGACCACTACAGCTCGCCTAGTCTTATCGAGGGGGATGAGGCTCTCGCCGAGAATCGCACCAAGGTCTCGATCGTCTCCAAAGTACTGTCTCACAAATGCCCGGTTCACCAGCACGACGCCCTGTGAGGTCGCAGTGTCGCTCTCATTGAAGAATCTTCCCTTCAACATGCGAAATCCAAAGACCTCCTGCATCTCGGGGCCAACGGCTCGAAACTGCGCTCGCATGTCGCGCCTTCGCATGTCTGCGGCGCTGTGCCCGGAGACCCCGAAAGAAAATACCATCTTGAAGGTTTTGCCCAGTGGAACCTCCGTCATCAACGCTGCGCTCTGAACACCGGGCAGGTGCTTGGCCCGGTCCACCAGCGGCTGATAGAGTTCCGTCCTCATGTCCCTCCCCTCAAATTTGTAGGCAGGGATTCTCATGTTTGCAACGATCACATGCTTCGTCCGGAACCCCAGCGGCACATGGCGCAACGCATAGATCGTCCGTAGCAGCAGGCCGCATCCGACGAGCAACGTCAGCGACATTGCAATCTCTGTGATCACGAGGAGAGTTCTTGTGCGATGTTGCATCCGGCCAGCGCCATTTTGTGGACTGCCTTGCCGCAGGGCGGGTTCGATCGACGTCTTTGCCGTGCCTATCGCCGGCCAGGCGGAGGTCAGGAGTGCGCTGATCACCGTGAGGCACAGTAAAGCGGCGACAATCGACAGGTTCGGCGCCAACTGCCCGTGAATATTGAACTGCATCGCAAAACCATGCTCGAACAACTTCAAGGTTGCTACCGATATTCCGATTCCCAGGACCGAGGCGAATCCACTCAGCAATAGACCTTCGATCAGCGATTGCTGCACGATCTGCCACCGGCTCGCTCCGAGGGCGCCACGAATGGCAATCTCTCGCTGCCTTGCCGTGGCGCGTGCAAGCAAGAGGCTCGTTACGTTGACGCATGCGATGAGCCACAGTAGGCCCGAGGCACCGAAGAGCGCGAAGAGGGCCTTTCGAAGATCGCCGCGGACGAGAGAGTCTCCGTATCGCTGCAGGTCGATCGACGTGACGAGTTCGCGATCATAAGGGTCCGCGTAAGACTTAGCGACATCCGCCTGGATGACCTTCAATTCGGCTTCAGCGTCGCGGATGCTCGCCCCGGGCCGAAGGCGTGCGATCACGTCGTAGTTCGGCGTGACGTTACGGGTCCGCACGACGTCTGTATCACCCAGCACGGCGGGCATCCACACTGCGGGAAGACCAACTCCGAATGGAAACGCAAACCCGCGTGGCATAACCCCCGACACCGTGTAGGAGACTCCATTGAGCTTGACTGTCTTGCCGACGATTGCTCTATCGCTGCCATAGGCGGCGCGCCAGACCGCATCGCTCAGGATGAGCATCTGCGCCTCTTCAGGCTTCACGCTCCCGCTATTCTGCTGTTCATCGAAGTCGCGCCCCATCGCCGGATGTACGCCCAGAGTTCGGAACAGGCTGGCGCCTATCCTCGGAGCGCTGACCTGCATCGCCCCCGTATTTCCTTCGAGAAAGGAGACACGATTGTTGTTGGAATTGTAAGATGCAACTTCCTGAAGCGAATGGCTACGCTCACGCCACTGCTGTATGTCCAGGTAGGGGCTGCCGGATTCGACTACGCCCTTCTTGCCGGCTGCCCTTATATTCACGAGCTGATTGGCATTCTGGTAGGGCAACGACCGCAACAGCACGTGATCGACCACCGTAAACATCGCGCAGGCAGAGCCGATCCCAATTGCGAGGGTTGTGATGACCGTGATCGCAAAGCCGGGAGACCTCCGGAACGAACGGAGCGCATACCGGAGGTCTTGACCCAGGCGTTCCATCCGGCGCCATCTCCAAAGTCCATGGGTGACATCCTTGACGAGCAGAATGTTTCCGAACTCCTGCATGGCCGCT
>Ga0193753_10002189_pt1 | contig 15769 bp, 16 predicted proteins | sample H1c2metaG_FD_144925 | JGI IMG/M metagenome (GOLD analysis project Ga0193753, IMG submission 144925) | Soil microbial communities from a riparian zone of the East river system, Colorado, United States - H1c2 | ecosystem: Environmental > Terrestrial > Soil > Riparian zone | place: USA: East... | reverse complement strand
GAGGCGGGCCTTTTCGAGCACTTCGTCCAGCGAGGCGGCAGGAGCGCTGGCGCCAGCCGGCGCTTTCTCACCCGCCGGAGCGGCGGCGCCCGGCGTTGCGGATGCATCGGCCGCGGCAGGAGCCTGAGTGGACGAGCCCTTCGACATGAAGAACCAGCCACCCGCAGCCGCGGCAAGCACCGCGACCACGATGCCGATCAGGACGACCGGCGACTTGCCGGACTTCTCTTCGCCGCCCGAGCTCGTGCTCGACGGGGATGTGACCGCGCTCAACGCGTCGGCCGTGGAGGAAATTCGCGACGCGTCGATGATCGCGCGCAGCATCGGACCGGATTCGACCGGCGAATCGACCAGCGCCTGGATGTCGCCTTCGAGCATCAGGGCGTCGACCATGCTGGCCGAAGCGGCATCGCGGATCGCGATGACGACGGGGTTGTGCGGGCTGGCGGAAATCGGGGCGAAGTCTTCGGGATTCATCCCGCGAAGGTCGGCGACCACGATGGTGCGCGTACCCGGCTTGAGCATGTTGGCGGCGGAACTGAGGCTGTCCGCGTGCCGCAGCTGGCAGCTGGATTCGAGCATGGGCCCGAGCTGCGCCCACAAATCGAGGTCAGGCGTGGCGATGAGCGCCAGCGGACGTTTCGACTTGAATGAGCTGGCTCCCATATTGCTGCCCCTGGCTGCGGTGTCATTTTGCGCGGTCGCGCCTAATTCTGAACGTGCTTGCATGGACCCTCGACCTCTCATCGAACTAGTTTGCGACGATGATTCTTCCTCGCGGCGCCGGGGCAACCTTGGCCCGTCTCCGGGGAACGACAGTGAGGGCCAGTATTAAGTCAGTGCGTTGCCGGTGATCGGCACTGAGTCACATACGGCACACAGCGGTTCCTCGAGAACGGCCGGTTTGCGACCGGGATCACAAATGGTGCGGCGGGACATTCCGCGTTTCCTACAGCAAACGGGGACGTGCCTCTCAGACACGCCGCAGGCCTTTAAAATCAGTGCCAAACGAGAATTGTCCCCATTGTCCCCGAGTGCGTGGCGACCGATCCGGACCTGTCCCCACCCTTTTGGTTTTAGTTAGGTACCCGCCGGATCTGCGCACCGAGCTGCGCCAGCTTTTCCTCGAGCGCCTCGTAGCCTCGATCGATGTGATAGATGCGCTCGATCTCCGTCCGTCCTTCGGCCACCAGGCCCGCCAGTACCAGGCTGGCCGAGGCCCGCAGGTCGGTCGCCATGACCGGCGCCGCGGTGAGCTTGGGGACACCCTTGATGATGGCGGTGTTGCCTTCGAGGCGAATCTCGGCGCCCAGGCGGCGCATCTCGAGCATGTGCATGAAGCGGTTTTCGAAGATGGTCTCGACGATCGTGCCCACGCCATCGGCAATCGTGTTCAGGGCCGCGAACTGCGCCTGCATGTCGGTGGGAAACGCCGGATACGGCGCGGTGCGTATGTCCACGGATTTCGGGCGCTTGCCCTTCATGTCCACTTCGATCCAGTTCGGGCCGATGCCTACTTTGGCGCCGGCCTCGCGCAATTTCGCGGTGACGGCATCCAGGTGTTCGGGATTCACGTTCTTGGCGCGAACGATGCCAGAGGTGATGGCGCCGGCCACCAGGTAAGTGCCGGCCTCGATCCGGTCGGGCTGCACTTCGTAGCTCGTGGCACGCAGTTTTTCCACGCCCTGGATGAGGATCTTGTCGGTGCCCGCGCCCTGGATCTTCGCGCCCATGGCGATCAGGAAATTCGCCAGGTCGACGACTTCCGGCTCGCGCGCGGCATTCTCGATGATGGTTTCGCCGTCCGCGAGCGTCGCGGCCATCATGAGATTTTCCGTGCCGGTGACCGTCACGGTGTCGAGATTCAGGCGCGCGCCCTTGAGGCGGCCGGCGCGCGCGCGGATGTAACCGCTGTCGATGTTGATCTCCGCGCCCATGGCCTGCAGGCCCGCGACGTGGATGTTCACCGGCCGCGCGCCGATGGCGCAGCCACCGGGCAACGACACGTCGGCCTTGCCGAAGCGCGCGAGCAGCGGCCCGAGCACCAGGATCGACGCGCGCATGGTCTTCACCAGCTCATAGGGAGCGAAACACTCGCGGGTCGTCGTCGGGTCGATCTCGATGCGCATTTTTTCATCGATGGTGACCGAGACGCCCATGCGCCCTAACAACTCGATCATGGTGGTGACGTCCTGCAGGTGCGGAACGTTGCGAATGGTCACCGGGCCATCGGCGAGCAGAGCCGCCGCCACGATCGGCAAAGTGGCGTTCTTGGCGCCCGAAATGCGGACCTCGCCCTCGAGGGCGATGCCACCGTTGATCTGCAGCTTGTCCAAGTCTGAACCTCTAACGCTTTTGGAATTCGTCGGGCGTCAGCGCCTCGATCGACAGGGCATGGATCTCCCTGCCCATGAGCGCGCCGAGCGCCTTGTAGACGAGCTGGTGGCGAGCGATCGGCCTCAGGCCCGCGAACTGAGCCGAAACGATCTGCGAAGCGAAATGGGTGTTGTCGTCGGATTCCACTCGCACCGCGGCGCCTGGCAGTCCGGCACGGATGAGGTCCGCAATTCTTTCCGGGGTCATGACACTCGAGTTCATCGCGTTATCTTAAGCGTTATGATCGCCTCATGAATGCCCAGCTAAAGACCGATCCGGCCTCGCTGATCGCCGCCGGGCGCCGGGCGCTCGAGATCGAGGGCCGGGCAATCGCCGCGCTGGTGCCGCGCCTCGACGCAAGTTTTGCGCGCGCCTGCGCCATCTGCCTCGCCTGCCACGGCCGAGTCATCGTCAGTGGCATGGGCAAATCCGGCCACATCGCCGGGAAAATCGCGGCCACGCTCGCGTCCACGGGCACCCCCTCCTTCTTCATGCATGCCGCCGAGGCCAGCCACGGCGACATCGGCATGATCACGCGCGTCGACGTGCTGCTGGCCATCTCCAACTCCGGCGAAACGGGCGAAGTCCTGTTGCTCATCCCCCACCTGTCACGCCTCGGGGTTCCCATCATTTCCATGACCGGGAATCCGGCTTCGTCACTGGCGCGCGCCTCGACGGTCCACCTCGACGTGAGCGTCGCGGAGGAAGCCTGCCCGCTCAATCTCGCCCCCACGGCCAGCACCACGGCCACGCTTGCCATCGGGGATGCGCTGGCGGTGGCCATGCTCGAAGCGCGGGGCTTCACGTCACAGGATTTCGCGCGGTCGCATCCCGGGGGCACGCTCGGCCGCAAGCTGCTGCTGCACGTGGCCGACGTGATGCGTACCGGTGACGACCTGCCTGTCATCGGCCCAGCGAATTCGCTCGCGGATGGCCTCGTGGTCATGTCGAAGAAGGGCCTCGGCATGTGCGTGGTCGTCGATGCGGGGCAGCTGCTCGGTGTGTTCACCGACGGAGATCTGCGCCGCGTTCTGGATCGCGGCTCCGACGTTCACAAGACGACGATGCGCGAGGTCATGACATCTCCCGGCAAGCGCGTAACCGCCACAGAGCTCGCCGCCGAAGCGGCGCATCTCATGGAGAAACACCGCATCACCGCGCTGCCCGTGGTCGATGCACAGGGCGCGCTGGCAGGCGCGCTCAACGTGCACGATCTGCTGCGCGCCGGAGTGCTGTGAACCCTCTGGCATCGTTCCACCCGGCCCTCGCGCGAGTGAAATTGCTCGTGCTCGACGTCGATGGCGTGCTGACCGATGGCCGCCTTTTCTATGGTCCGAAGGGTGAGTTGCTCAAGGCCTTTCACGTGCGTGACGGTTACGGCATCAAGCAGGTCGCGGTGGCCGGCATCGCCGTTGCCATCATCTCCGGGCGCAAATCCGCCGCGGTGCTTCGGCGCGCAAAGGAACTGGGCATTCGCCACGTCACCCAGGGAGCGAACGACAAGCTCAGTGCGCTGCGCAAACTCGCGAAAGCGCGCCGTGTGTCGCTGGAAGAATGCGTCTGCGTGGGTGACGACACTCCGGACGCGCCGATCCTCGCCGCCGCGGGTATCGGCATCGCCGTGGCCGATGCGCATCAGGATGCGCTCGCGGTGGCAGACCTGGTCACGAAGAACCCCGGGGGCCATGGCGCGGTCCGTGAGGTATGCGACTGGCTGATCGCGGCGCGGAAAGCCACGTGACTAACTGGTCGCGGCCTTTGAAATACGCGGCCGCCATCGCCCTGATCGCGGTGGCCTATTTCATCGGCGTCAGGGGTCCCGTCGACGACGGCGCAGACGGCGCGAGCACGACTGCGCCCGATCCCGGTTACGCGGCACGCGATGCGCAGGTCATCGAAACCGGCTACGACGGCCGCGAACGCTACCGGCTCAATGCGCGCGTGATCCGGCAACGAACCGAATCCGGCGTCATCGAACTCGAAGACCTGACTATGAACTACCACGTCGGATCTCAGGACAAGTTGCCGGGAGCGTCGGCGCCCGCCTCGACGACGGGCGACGTCTGGCATCTCACCTCCGACCACGGGCAGGTGCGTGCCAACGGTGATGACGTCGAATTGAATGGCAACGTGCGCGTCGTCGGTCCCGCGCCAGGCACCGGTGAAGCCCTGTCGCTGGCCACCGAAAGCATGCGCATCAACACCCCCACGGAGTTCATCGAGACCAGCGCGCCCGTCAGGCTGCGCTGGTCGGGACATGAGCTCGACGCACGCGGAATGCAGGCCGATTTGAAGGCCGGCACGCTGCGTCTAGAATCGGACGTGAATGGCCACTTCTATCCGAAATAACGCCAGCGCGGCGCTCCTCCAGGCGGCCATGGCCGCCCTGCTCGCCGTAGGGTTGTTAGGCGCGGCCGCGGGCGCGCCGGTGCCGTGCGCCAACCAGGAAATCGTGCTCGAAGCCAAGCCGCTGGAAATGGACTATCGCAACAACAACGCCGTGCTGCGCGACGTGGTCATCACGCAATGCGGCATGCGCATCCAGGCGGCCGAGGCGAACATCAAGGGCGGCCTCAATTTCGAGGACAGCAAATGGACCATATCCGGTGACGTGCGCATCACGGCCGAAGGCGGCAGCCTGAGCTCCGACAAGGCAATCGTCGCGTTCCGCAACAAGGTCATTTCCGCCGCCACCATCACGGGCGCACCCGCGCAGTTCGAGCAGCAACGCGAAGACGGCACCACCGCGCGCGGACATGCCAACACCATCGACTACGAAACCACGAGTGGCATCGTGAGTTTCAACACCAACGCCTTTCTTTCCTATGGCCGCAATGAAATCACCGGCCAGCAACTCGTCTACAACATCCGCACGCAGAGCGTGCAGGGACAGGCGAAGCCCGGCGCCAACATTGGCGATGGTCGAGTGCGTATCGTGATCCAGCCGGACAAGTCGGTGACGCTGCCCAACAAAGAAAACGAGAAAAAACCGTGAGCGTGCTGCGGGCCACTCATCTCGCCAAGAGTTACAAGAAGCGCCAGGTAATCTCCGATCTCTCCATCGAAGTGGAGAGCGGGCAGATCGTCGGTTTGTTAGGCCCCAATGGCGCCGGCAAGACCACGGCGTTCTACATGATCGTCGGCCTCGTGCCGCCCGACCGGGGCACGGTGACACTCGACGACCGCGACATCACGCACCTTGCGATGCACCAGCGCGCGCGTGCGGGCATCGGTTACCTGCCGCAGGAAGCCTCGGTTTTCCGCAAATTGACGGTCGAAGACAACGTCATGGCGATTCTGGAGACCCGTGATCTCGACGAAACCGCGCGGCAGGAACGGCTGGAGCAGATTCTCGGCGAACTGCGTATCGCGCATGTCCGCAAGAGTCTCGGCATGGCGCTGTCGGGGGGCGAGCGCCGGCGCGTCGAAATAGCGCGCGCACTCGCTGCCGAGCCCCGTTTTGTGCTCCTCGATGAGCCTTTTGCGGGCGTCGACCCGCTTTCGGTCATCGACATCCAGCGAATCATGACCGAGCTCACCGCCAAGGGCATCGGTGTGCTCATCACCGACCATAACGTCAGGGAAACCTTAGGTGTTTGTGGGCGCGCCTACATCGTTTCCGGGGGAACCGTGATCGCATCAGGATCTTCTGAGGAAATCCTTGCCAACCCCCAAGTCCGTGAGGTGTACTTGGGTCAGTCTTTCCGCATGTAGCTTCCTGGGCGACGGCCGGAAAAAACTACTCCATTCATAGCGTTGGGGGCACATCCGCCCGTGTCGATGATGAAGCCGTCATTGCAGCTGAAGCTGGGTCAGACACTGACCATGACCCCGCAGCTGCAGCAGGCCATCCGTCTCCTGCAAATGCCTGCGCTGGAGCTGCAGGCTCACATCCGCGAACAGCTCGAAAGCAACGTCATGCTCGAGCCCGTGGACGAATACGAGGCCACCGGCACTTTCGAAACACTCGAACCGCACCCGATGCCGGAGGAGAAGCGCGTCGACGCGCAGGCTGCTCCGGAAGTCGCCGTCGAAGCCGAGGTCATCGAAGACAACTGGAGCGAACGCAGCGCGGGCTCCGACTCCTGGCGCGATGACGACGAGCGCGCCGCCGAGGTCGCCGACGATGCGCAGCTCTCGTTGCAAGATCACCTCGTCGGGCAGCTCGAATACGCCAACCTCGCGCCGCGCGACCTCGCCATCGCGCGCGCCATTGTTGATGCCATCAACGACGACGGCTATCTCACCGACTCGAACGACGACATTGCCGCCACGTTGCTGCCCGAAGTCACGGCCGATGCCGGCGATGTCGACCGCGTGCTGCGGCTCGTGCAGACACTGGATCCGGCCGGCGTCGCGGCGCGGTCGCTGGGCGAATGCCTCGCGCTGCAATTGCGCACACTGCATCCCGACACGCCGGGGCTGCGCCTCGCGCTGGCCATCGCCGACAAACATCTCGACAAGCTCGCCGATCGCGAGCTCACGCTGCTGCGCCGCGAACTCTCCGCCTCCGACGACGAACTCGCGCAGGCCGTGGCGCTGGTGCGCGGGCTGCATCCGCGCCCGGGCGCCACTGTCAGCAGCGCCAAGGCCGAATACGTGGTGCCCGATGTCTTCGTCCGCCGTACCGATCGCGGCTGGACCGTCGAAGTGAACAGCTCCACGCTGCCGCGCGTGCGCCTCAACCAGAGTTACGCCGACATGCTCGGCCGCGGCGCCGGACATTCGTCCATGCGCGCTCAGTTGCAGGAAGCCCGCTGGCTGCTCAAGAGCCTGGAGATCCGCAACGAGACCCTCATGAAAGTGGCACGCAGCATCGTCGAACGCCAGACCGCGTTCCTCGAGCACGGCGAGGAAAGCATGCGGCCCATGATTCTCAAGGACATCGCGCAGGCCATCGACATGCACGAGTCGACCATCTCGCGCGTCACTTCCAGCAAGTACATGCACACCCCGCGCGGCGTGTTCGAGCTCAAGTACTTTTTTTCCAGCCAGGTCGAAGCCGCCGATGGCGGCGGCGCCTCGTCCACCGCCGTGCGCGCCAAGATCCGCAAGCTCATCAAGGAAGAAGACACCGGCAATCCGCTGTCCGACAGCCGCATCGCCGAGCTGCTTTCCGGTGAAGGCATCGCGGTCGCGCGCCGCACGGTCGCGAAATATCGCGAGGCGCTGGGGCTCGCGCCTTCGAACGAACGCAAGGCCAAGGCGGCCCAGGCAAATAGATAAGCCAAATAGATAAGGCAAGACGTCAAGAGTTGTAGATAGGCCAAAAAAGGAGACGGACCATGCAATTGTCGCTTTCCGGTCATCATGTCGAAGTCACACCGTCGATGCGCTCATACGTCGAGAAGAAGTTCGAGCGCATTTCCCGCCATTTCGACCACGTAATCGACGTGCACTGCGTCCTGACGGTTGAGAAGCTCCGACAAAAGGCCGAAGCCACATTGCATGTGCGCGGCAGCTCAATCCACGCCGACGCCACCGAGGAAAACATGTACACCGCCATCGACCTGCTGGCCGACAAGCTCGACCGCAGCGTGCTCAAGCACAAGGAAAAGAAGGCCGACAAACACGCCGCGGAAGCCCGCAAGACCGTCAGGCAGGAGTGAGCCTGTAGCAATGCGTCTGATTCTCGTCAGCGGGCTGTCGGGATCCGGCAAGAGCGTGGCTTTGCACATGCTCGAAGACGCCGGGTTCTACTGCGTGGACAACATCCCGGCGGCCCTGCTGAAGCCCTTCATCTCTCACACACTGCGCAACAACGAGGCGCAGTACTCGCGCGCGGCCGTCGGAGTCGACGCGCGCAATGCCGCCGCGGAAATCGAAACCGTTCCGCCGCTCATCGAAGAGCTCAAGAAGAGCGGCATACAGTGCGAAATCATTTTCCTGCTCGCCAATGACGACGAGCTGCTGCGGCGTTTCGCCGAAACGCGTCGCAAGCATCCCATCAGCACCGACCACGTCTCGCTGAAGGAAGCCATCGCCATCGAGCGGCGCCTGCTCGAGCCCATCCTCAACGCCGCGGACCTGGTCATCGATACCTCGCGCATGGGTGTGCACGATCTGCGCGAGCTCATCAGCCAGCGCGTGGAAAAGCGCAGCGCCGGCCGGTTGTCGCTGCTGGTGGAATCGTTCGGCTTCAAGAATGGCATTCCGGGCGACGCCGACTTCGTGTTCGACGCGCGATCGCTGCCGAACCCCTATTGGGATCCTTCGCTGCGCGCGCTCACCGGCCGCGACCCGGACGTCATCCGTTTTCTCGAAGCGCAACGCAGCGTGCCGCGCCTCGCCGACGACATCCTGCAATTCGTCACCACGCGAATCCCCGAGCACCAGGCCGCCAACCGCCGCTACCTCACCATCGCCATCGGCTGCACGGGCGGGCGTCATCGCTCGGTGTACCTGGCCGAGCGAATCGCCGAACGCCTTTCGCACAACTATCCCGTCGTCGGCATCCGCCACAACTCTCTCGGCGAAACGCGTTCCATCACGCGCGCGCCCACGCTGGCCGGAGCCCAATCCGCTTAAATGGGGACAGGCTCGCGTTCAGCGGCCGTTCCTCGTTTCCTAGCAAAAGGGGACGGGGCTCGTGGGTGGATGGTCGAGCGACGGCAGCCCATGCAGGCAATGAGGCTCGCTTTTCGCCGGGCCCTTCGCTCAGTTTGTAGTCGCTAGTTTGCGGGCCGCCGACCCACGCGAAGACATCTTGTGGGTTGTGGGTTGTGGGTTCTGAGGGTGGCGAAGAGTCCTGAAGACGCAGGGATCGGCTTCGTGCCTAGCGAGGCCAGGTAACCCGGCCCGCTCGCTCATCGCCTGCATGGGCTGCCGTCGCTCGATCGTGCACCAATGCGCCACGGCTCCGTTCGATTGGAAAAGAGGTGTGTAACCCCGGGCTGTGAGAAGACCTCAAATTCTGGCGGCTCTTTTCTTTTCACCGCAGCAGGGAAGCGGGGCGCGGTTCGACGACGTACGCGCCCCAGCGAGCAGTCCGCGCACAGGAGCTGAGAGAGCGGGCCGGGTTACCTGGCCTCGCTAGGCACGAAGCCGATCCCTGCGTCATACGGACTCTTCGCTGCCGCATGACTCAACCAAAAACAAGATGTCTTCGTGTGTGTCGGCGGCCCGCAAACTAGCGATGCCAACCCAAGCGAAGGGCCCGGCGAAAAGCGAACGAAGCTCCTGTGCGCGGACTGCTCGCTGGGGCCCGCACGCCCCCTCAATCCCGCCCCCATTTCACAACAACCCATCTACACTCCCGGCCGAAATGGCCGAGAGCACCGTCATCCCCCGAAAAGAACGCCGCCTCGCCGCACTGCGCGGTGCGCTGCGCGAGGGTTCCTGGCGTGGCGCGGCACGCATGATCGCCGCCATGCACCCGGCGGAGATCGCGCTGCTCATCGAATCGCTGCCGCCCGCGCAGCGCGAGGTCGTCTGGAACTTCGTCGAGCCTGAGATCGAAGGCGACGTGCTCGTCGAGCTCAACGAAAACGTGCGCCAAGCCTTCATCGAAGGCATGGACGCCGACGAGCTGCTGGCCGCGGCCGAGAACATGGAGCTCGATGACCTCGCCGATCTGGTCGGCGACCTGCCCGAGGCCGTGTCGCTGCAGCTCGTGAAGTCCATGGACCATCAGGACCGCGAGCGGCTGAAGACCGTGCTGTCCTACGAGCACGACACCGCCGGCGGCCTCATGAACACCGACACGGTGAGCGTGCGTGCCGACGTCACCGTCGAAGTCGTGTTGCGCTACCTGCGCATGCGCGGGGAGCTGCCGGACAAAACCGATCGCCTCTTCGTCGTCGATCGCGACGATCGCTTTCTCGGCACTCTGGCGCTCACCCGGCTGCTGACCGAAGACCCGGAAAAGCCCGTCGGCGACATCCTCGATTCGGAAGGTTCGCGCATCCCGCCTGAAACCAATGCCCACGAAGTGGCGCAGCTCTTCCAGGATCGCGACCTCGTCTCGGCGGCCGTCGTCGATGATCACGGGAAACTGCTGGGCCGCATCACGGTGGATGACGTGGTCGACGTCATCCGCGAGGAAGCCGCGCACGAGGTCATGTCGGCCGCCGGCCTCGGCGACGAGGAAGACGTCTTCGCCGGCATCTTCCCCTCGACGCGCCGGCGCCTCGTCTGGCTCGGCATCAACCTGGTCACCGCATTCCTGGCTGCCGCCGTCGTCAGCCGCTTCGAAGGCACCATCGAAAAAGTCGCCGCGCTGGCCGCGCTCATGCCCATCGTCGCGTCGATGGGCGGCATCGCCGGCACGCAGACCGTGACGCTCATCATCCGCGGCATCGCGCTCGGCCAGGTCGAGTGGGTCAACGCGCGCTGGCTGTTGTGGAAGGAGATCGCGGTCGGTGGGCTCAATGGAATCATCTGGGCCGTCATCGTCGGCGCCGTCACCATCGTCTGGTACGGCACATGGAAGATCGCCGCCATCATCGCCGCGGCCACGCTCATCAATCTTCTGTGTGCCGCCGCCGTGGGCGTGATCGTGCCGCTGTTCCTGCGGCGCATGAAAATCGATCCGGCGCTGTCGGCGGGCGTGATCCTGACGACCTTCACCGACTGCATCGGCTTCGCTACGTTGTTAGGCCTGGGCGCGCTGTTCCTGACCTAGCAAGGATCGGATGTTCGCCGTTGGCGCGCGCCCGGCCACGCCCCCGAATTCGCGCCATTCGATGCGCGCACCGCGCGACTCGCGCGCCGGCAGCCGTGCAACCGCCAGTATGTGCCGGGCACCGACGTCGAACTGGCTGAACGACCAGCGCGATGCGTCTGCATCCGCCGCCCGCTCGAATGCGCAGGCGCCAGCATCGTCGATTCGAAACGTCATGCTGTCGAGACCGCCCTCGAGCCCGGCGCCCGTCGCCTTCAGGTAGGCCTCCTTGAGCGTCCACAACCTGAGGAAGCGCCGCGCTTGCGCCTGCGCGGGCAGTGCATCGAGCGCATCGGCCTCGACCTTCGAAAAATACCGGCGCGCAACTTCGAGCGGCACCTTCTTGTCGTGGATCTCCACGTCGATGCCCACGGGCGCGCCGCGCGCGACCGCTAGCGCCACCAGGCCGGGCGTGTGCGCCAGGTTGAAAACGAGGCCGCCGGCGTCAAATGGCGGCGCGAGGACCGGACGGCCGGTGGTTCCGCTGACAAAACCGAGCTCGCGCGCCGACGTGCCGGGCAGGTACGACGACAGCACCTCCCGCTGCAGGCCGCGTGCGAGCCGATGCAGCCTGCGCGCCGGCTCGACCAGCAGGCGGCGTTCGCGAGAACGTTCGTTGTCCGACATCAATGCCGAGAAGCGTTCGGCGTTTGCGGGATCGTCGAGCAGCGTCTCGAACGCGAACCACACATGGACGGCGTCCGCGTCGAGCATCGGCCCTCAGGCGATGAACGCCGCGAGCTCGTCGCGCTTGCCCAGCGTGTCGCGATAACCGAGCTCGATGAGCTCACGCGTGTATCCCGACTCGAACATCAGGTAGCTCGCCAGCAGGCTGCCCGCCGTGCCACGCGCGCCGATGATGCGCATGAGCGCGCGCAGGCTCACGGGCAGCGAGTCGAGATGCCGGACCGCGATTTGCGATGGATCCACGCTGGGGGCGATGAGCATGGTGCGAATCTGCCGCGTGCCACTGACTCCGCCCGCCATTTCCGACAGCCGGTTGATGCGGTTCAGGTTCTCGAGGTCGGCGGAAATCTGGTCGCTGAAAAGCGTGTCCAGCATGTAGCCGAACAGCTGCCCGGGCGTCGGCGGTGAATCCGAGGCGACGAAGCGCGGGATGAGATCGAGGTGCGTCGGACGCACGCCCAGCACCAGCACGCGATCCGCACCGAGGTGGATGGCAGGGCTCAGCGGCGCGGTCTGGCGCATTGCGCCATCGCCGAAGTATTCGCCGTGCAGGCACATCGGAGGAAACAGGAACGGAATGCCGAGACTCGCCATCAGGTAGTCGAGATTCAACGGCACGCGCTCGCCGTGCCGTTGCGCTCTCGACCATTCGCTAATGGTGGTCTCGGCTTCGAAAAACGACACTGAGCGCGCGGTGAAATAGCTGGTGGCGCACAACGCCAGCGCGCGAAGGTCGCCACGTGCCACGTGCGCGCGGATGGCGTCGAAATCCGTGACGCTGGAGAGAAGCTCACGCAGCGGCGAATTGTCGAGCAGGGATTTCGGCGGGCCGATCATGCCGCCCGTGAACAGGGAACCCATCCAGCGGGCGCCCGCTCTAAGCATGGCGATGGCATCGGAACGGAACACCTGGGCCACATGGAAATTGGCCCACACCCTTTCTATTTCACCCACGGACTGATGCCACCGGGTCACATTGCTCGCGAGGATGCTCGCCGAAACGGCGCCGGCGGACGTGCCCACGATGATGGGAAACGGCCATTCGGGGCTGGCATGGATTTCGGCGAGCGCCTTGAGCACGCCCACCTGGTAGGCGGCACGCGCGCCGCCGCCGGTCAGGATCAGACCCGCACGCCCCACATTTGCCTTGCTAGAATCCGCTTCCCCCACGACCCATCCATTTTTACGGAGAACAACATGCTCGCACTTCGAAGGACTTTGGTCACCGCCTTGATTGCGGTGAGTGCCAGTGTATGCGCACAGGCGCCCGCCGTATCACCCGCGGAGGGCACGATGGCTCCCGCGCTCAAACTACAGGACCAGACAGGCAAGTGGCAGACACTGGACCAGTACAAGGGCAAGTGGGTGGTGCTGTATTTCTACCCGAAGGATTTCACCGGGGGCTGCACCACCCAGGCTTGTGAGCTGCGCGACAACATCTTCGCGTTCCGCAAGGCCGACGCCGTCATTCTCGGCGTCAGCGTCGACGACGTCGCCTCGCACGAAAAATTCGCCAAGGAACACAGCCTGCCGTTCGACATCCTCGCCGACCCGAAGCACGAGGTGTCCAAGGAGTACGGCGTTCTGACCACCTACGGCACGGCTGAACTCGCGAGCCGCCAGACCTTCCTCATCGGCCCCGATGGCAAGATCGTCAAGCATTGGGCGAAGGTGGATCCGAAGGGTCATTCGGACATGGTGCTGGCCGAGATCAAGGCCCATTCGGGGGACAAGGCGCCTGCCAAGAGTTCCTGAGCCGTTTCACACATCGCGGCGGTGTTGAGCTTCAACGCCGCCGCCGATTCAACTGCCGGCGAGGACGCGCGGGCTAACTAATATCGGCAGGATGGGTGGCCGCCGCAGCCTGCCGCGACGACAGGCCGCCCCGTTGCCGGAGTTCACGCATGGCACGATCGAGGCCATCGAGCGTCAGCGGGAACATGCGGCCACCGACGAGCTCGCGCGTGATCGCCACCGACGGCGTCCATTCCCAGCGATCTTCCGTTTCCGGGTTGAGCCACACCAGGCGGGGAAAATGCCGCGTGAAACGCGTCATCCATGCGCGGCCCGACTCCTCGTTCCAGTGCTCGACGCTGCCGCCCGGCTGTTCAATTTCATAGGGGCTCATGGTGGCATCGCCCACGAACACCACGCGGTAGTCAGGGTTGAACGTGCGCAGCAGCGTCCACGTGTCGGTGACCACGCTGAAACGCCGGCGGTTGTCCTTCCACACGCGCTCATACGGGAAATTGTGAAAGTAGAAGTACTCGAGATGCTTGAACTCCGCGCGAGCGGCGGAGAACAGCTCTTCGCAGACCTTGATGTGCGGATCCATGGAGCCGCCCACGTCGAGCAGCAACAACAGTTTCACGGCATTGCGCCGTTCCGGTTGGAGCTTGATGTCCAGCAGCCCGGCATTGCGCGCCGTGGCGGCGATGGTGCCATCGAGGTCCAGCTCTTCCGCAGCGCCTTCGCGCGCGAAACGACGAAGGCGCCTCAATCCCATCTTGATATTGCGCGTGCCGAGCTCGATGCCGTCATCGAAGTTGCGATAGTTGCGCGCGTCCCAGACCTTCACCGCGCGCCGGTGGCGCGACGCAGCCTGGCCGAAGCGCACACCTTCGGGGTTGAAGCCCTGGTTGCCGAATGGCGAAGTGCCCGCGGTGCCGATCCACTTGTTGCCGCCCTCGTGCCTGCCCTTCTGCTCGCGCAAACGCTGGCGCAGCGTTTCCAGTAGTTTGTCCCAGCCGCCGAGCGCTTCCACGCGGCGTTTCTCTTCTTCGCTCAGGAGGCGCTCGGTGAGCTGCTGCAGCCATTCGGTCGGCAACTCCGCGGTCAGCTTTTCGAACAGCTTCTGGGCGCCTTCGAAATGTTCGGCGAACACGCGGTCGAAGCGGTCGAAATGCCGCTCGTCTTTCACCATCGACATTCGTGCCAGGTAGTAGAACTCTTCGGCGGATAGCGAGGCGACGCCGGCTTCGAGCGCTTCGAGCAGCGAGAGGAATTCGGGCAGCGTCACCGGCACGCCGCCGGCGCGCAGATCGGTGAAGAAGCGGATCAGCATGGCGACGCTCGCCGGTCAGCGCCCTGCGCGGCGGTTGAGGAACACCAGTTGCTCGAACAGGTGCACGTCCTGTTCGTTCTTGAGCAACGCACCGTGCAGGACCGGGATCAACTTCTTCGGATCGTCGCCGCGCAGCGCCTCGGGCGGAATGTCTTCGGCGAGCAGCAGTTTGATCCAGTCGAGCAGCTCGGAGGTCGAGGGCTTCTTGCGCAATCCCGGCGTTTCGCGCACGTCGAAGAACGAGGTAAGCGCTTCGCGCAACAACCCGCCTTTCAAATCCGGGAAATGAACGCGCACGATCTTCTCCATGGTTTCCGCATCGGGAAAGCGGATGTAGTGGAAGAAGCAGCGGCGCAGGAACGCATCCGGAAGTTCTTTCTCGTTGTTGCTGGTGATGAGGATGATGGGCCGGTGACGCGCCTTCACCAGCTCGCGCGTCTCGTGCACGAAGAACTCCATGCGATCGAGCTCGCGCAGCAGGTCGTTGGGGAACTCGATGTCGGCCTTGTCGATCTCGTCGATGAGCAGCACGGGCTGCACCGCCGACTCGAAGGCCTCCCACAGGCTGCCCTTCATGATGTAGTTGCGGATGTCGGCCACCTTCGCGTCGCCGAGCTGCGAATCGCGCAGGCGCGAGACGGCGTCGTATTCGTACAGGCCGTGGTGGGCTTTGCTGGTGGACTTGATGTGCCACTCGTACAGCGGCCGCCGCAGGGCGCCCGCGATTTCCGCGGCGAGCTGTGTCTTGCCCGTGCCGGGCTCGCCCTTGATGAGCAGCGGCCTGCCGAGGGTCACGGCGGCATTCACCGCCATCATGAGATCGGGCGTGGCGATGTAGCGCTCGGTGCCGGTGAAGCGGGTTTCAGTCATGCCCGCGAGCTTATGCCGTGCCGGGTGGGGGTGGCCACCACCCGGCGGGCACTCGAGGCGCTCTCAATCTTCCAGTGCGAATTTCACCATGAACTTCATCGAACCAACTT
>Ga0193753_10002188_pt1 | contig 15773 bp, 12 predicted proteins | sample H1c2metaG_FD_144925 | JGI IMG/M metagenome (GOLD analysis project Ga0193753, IMG submission 144925) | Soil microbial communities from a riparian zone of the East river system, Colorado, United States - H1c2 | ecosystem: Environmental > Terrestrial > Soil > Riparian zone | place: USA: East... | reverse complement strand
CTGCTTACGACGCATTTTTAACGGTTCTACGGTGAAGCAGCTCGGCGAGACGAATCGAGTTAGTTAATGGAAGTCGAATTCCCGTCTGCAAACAGGAACTCGACTGGAAAGGAGACACTACACATGAAGGTTAAGAGCAAAGTCAATGCCGGACGCGTCTATTGGGGTGAATAGTTTCCACATCGGCACTCACGTGCCGATATTGTAGTGAAGTGTGGCCGCTTGCCTTTCGAGGCGGGCGGCCCGCTTTGTTTCTAAATCCCGTTTTCTCGTATCCATGGCCAGCAGCTTCCACCGGACTAGTCAATCTCTTCGCCTCGATCGGGGAATATGGTCGATCACGGCCTTCGCCGTCGCTATTACATTGATTGTTGCCTGGCTAGTGTGGGCGTTTAAGGCGGTAGTCGTGCGTTATGAGGTATCCGATTCCGCGCGGCTCGAGGTGGACGCGGCGCCGTACCCCCTTGATGCACAGGTGGCCGGCAAGCTCACTGCATCGCGGCTGGTGCTGGGAAAAGAAGTGCGTGCCGGCGAGATTTTGGCCGAGCTCGACAGCCGCGGCGAACAGCTCAGCCTGAATCAGGAACGAATCCACCGCGCCTCGCTCGCGCCGCAGCTTGCCGCACTGCACTCCGAGGTTTCGTCCGACGAGCAGGGGAACGCTGCCGAGCGGGCCGCCGTGACCGTCGCCGTCGGCGGCGCGGAAGCGCAGCGCAGGCAGGCCGAAGCGCAGGCGGCGCTCGCGGAAGAAGAGGCTGCGCGAGCCAATCGTCTGCGCAGCGAAGGACTGATCCCGGAAGCGGAGGCGCGGCGTGCCAACGCGGACGCGCAGAGCAAACGTGCGGCGGTAGAAAGCATGAAGGCTTCGGTCTTGCGCCTCGAGCCGGAGCTCCAAATTCGACGCCGCGACCGTGAAGCGATAATGGCTGAGACGCGCTCCGATATTGCCAGGCTTGAATCGGACGCGGCTACCTCCGCGGCGAACGCAAAACGGCTCGAATTCGAAATCGAGAATCGCCGTATCCGCGCGCCCATCAGCGGCCGCTTGAGCGAATGCGCAACGCTCCGGCCCGGAGCTTACATCACCGCCGGCCAGCAGCTCGGCGTGATCGTCCCGAGCAGCAAGCTGCAAGTGGTAGCCGAATTTTCGAGCGAAGCGGCGCTCGGGAAAATACACCCAGGCCAAAACGCGATCGTCAAGCTCGAAGGTTTTCCCTGGGCGCAATTCGGTACGCTCTCGGCACGCGTGGCGCGCGTAGCGGGCGAAATTCGCGACGGCAAAGTGCGAGTGGAACTTGCGGTGCAGGCGCCCATCGGCTCACGCATACCGCTCCAACACGGCCTCCCGGGCTCAGCCGAAATCGAAGTGGAGCGAATTTCCCCCGCGGTGCTGTTGCTGCGATCCGCCGGGCAGGCAGTGGGTGCCCGTTGAGAAAGCTGTTCGCACCCGAAGTAGTCCAAACCTCCAGCCTCGATTGCGGACCAGCGGCGCTCAAATGCTTGCTCGAAGGTTTTGGCATCCGGACCAGCTATGGACGCCTGCGCGAGGCTTGCCAGACCTCGCTCGACGGCACTTCGATCGACACGATGGAAGAGGTTGCGAACCAGCTCGGCCTCGAGGCCGAACAGATCATGCTGCCGGTGGATCACCTGACGCTCGCGGCGGCGAAGGCTCTTCCCGCCATTGTCGTCGTGACTCTACCGAACGGCGTGACGCATTTCGTGGTGGTTTGGCGGCGGCACGGAAGCATGCTCCAAATCATGGATCCCGCAGTGGGCCGGCGCTGGGTGCCGGTGAAGCAATTCGCGTCGGAGGTATACCGCCACAGCATGCCGGTCGAGGCCGCCGACTGGCGTGAGTTCGCGGCATCCGCCGATTTTCAAGTGGCGCTCGGCGCCCGGCTGCGCAATTTGGGAATCGGCAAAGGCATGGCCGGCGACCTCACGCGAGAAGCGCTTTCGCACGAAGGCTGGCGGGAGCTGGCGGCGCTCGACGCAGGCACGCGTTTACTGACATCGCTGCACATGGCCGGAGGTTTGCCGGCGGCGCGCCATCGCGCTCGCTTGCTGCGGCGATTGTCGGCCGCGCCGGAACTGATCCCGCCGCGATGCTGGTCCGCGACATCCGCCCCCGAAGACCCCGAGAACGCCGAGCAGGTGCTACTGCGCGGAGCGGTGCTGGTGCGTGTCAAGAGAAAACGCGAAGACTTTCGCCGTGCTGCCCTCCAATCGGATCTGGCGGCGGCGGTCGAAGCTCCCGCGCTGAATCCGGCGCGTGAATTGTTGCGTGCAATTCGTGGCAGCGGCATAGGCGCAATCGGCTTATTGGTTGTCGCATTACTTGCGGCAGCCGGCGGCACGCTCGTCGAAGCGCTATTGTTTCGCGGACTGCTCGATATCAATACCCAGCTCAATCTAGCCGGGCAGCGCGTGGGTGCGCTGGCCGCGCTTTGGCTGTTCAGCATGGCGCTTTTGCTGCTCGAAATACCGGTCTTCGCGACTGGCCTTCGCCTGGGGCGGCAGATCGAGAACCGCTTGCGCGTAGTCTTCCTCGAGAAAATTCCGAAACTCGGCGATCGCTACTTCCAGAGCCGGCTGACTTCCGACATGGCGGAGCGCAGCCATTCCACGCATCGGCTGCGGCAACTGCCGGATCAGGCGCGCCAACTGCTTTCGGCGCTCGCGCAGATGGCGGCTACGGCAGCCGGGATCATTTGGCTCGAGCCCGCGGCCGCGCCGTTCGTTCTCGCTACTTGCGTGGCTGCCGTGCTGCCGGTCTTCGGAGCACAAGCTCTCTTGGCCGAGCGCGATCTGCGGACACGCAATCATGCCGCGGGGCTGACGCGTTTCTATCTGGACGCCATGCTCGGGTTGGTAGCCATTCGCGCGCACGGCGCGGAGCGAAACGTGCGCCACGAACAGGAGAAGTTGCTCGGTGACTGGGCCCAAGCCGCCTGGCGCTTTCAGCGCGCTGTTGTCAGCGTGGAGGCGATACAACTGATCGCTACGTTCGGCTTAATCGCCGCGCTGCTGCTGACGCGGCCGCTAGTGGGGGCCGAAGCCGGCCGCGTGCTGCTGGTGGCCTACTGGGCGTTGAATTTGCCTGTGCTTGGCCAGGACATCGGGACGCTGGCGCGGCAGCTTCCGGCGTATCGCAACCTGACGCTGCGCTTGCTCGAGCCACTAGGCGCGCCTGAAGAAGTAAGCGCGCCGCAACTTGACGCCAGACCGCTAGACACAGCGCCCGCCATCGAGTTCCGCGCGGTGTCGGCCGAAGCATCCGGCCATCCGATATTGAGTGAAATCGATTTGACGATCGAAGCCGGAAGCCAGCTCGCGATCGTAGGACCTTCGGGCGCCGGCAAATCGAGCCTGGTAGGCATTCTACTAGGCTGGCTGCAACCCAGCCAAGGCGCAGTGTGGATCGATGCCGAACCACTCGATTGTGAACGGCTCCGGCTCGCGACCGCGTGGGTGGATCCCGGCGTGCAACTTTGGAATCGATCTTTGTTCGAAAACCTCCGCTACGGCGCACCGCCCGACGCGCCGCCAGTGCAGGAAGCGATCGAGCGGGCGATGCTGCACGGGGTGCTCGAATCGTTGCCGCGGGGATTGCAAACGAAACTCGGCGAAGGCGGCGGACTGGTCTCGGGCGGCGAAGGACAACGTGTGCGCCTGGGCCGCGCGATCGCGCGACGGGACGCCCGGCTGGTCATTCTGGATGAGCCGTTTCGCGGCCTGGATCGTGAAAAGCGCCGTGAGTTGTTGGCGCGTGCGCGCCAGTTGTGGCGCGGCGCCACGCTCGTGTGCATTACGCACGATCTCGCGGAAACGAAGTCGTTCGATCGCGTAGTGGTCGTCGAGAGCGGGCGCATCGCCGAACAGGGCACGCCGCGGGAACTCGCGGCGCGCGGCGAATCGCGTTATGCCCAATTGCTCGCCGCCGAAGAACGGATACGTTCGGGTTTGTGGAGCGGCGCTCTCTGGCGGCGCATCCGCATTCACTCGGGCCAGATCGTCGAAGAACTGCCGCGCGCTGTAGAAGAGAGCGGCCGGGCAAGCGAGGTGGCTTGATGCCCGATTTTCAAGTCCCGGATTTTCAGGCTTTGACTTGGCCCGCTTCCCGGCTGGGCGAAGCGCTCAGTGCGCTCGCTAAACAAGCTGGCTTCGAGAGCAACGCCAGAGATCTGGGCGCTCCGGAGAGCGGCTACGCTCTCGAAAGCTGGATCGAGTGGGGCGCCAAACGGCTGGGCTGCGAAGCGCACCTTCTCGAAATTTCTTTTCGCGATCTCGAAGACGAGCTCTCCGCCGCCTATCCGGCGCTACTCGATCTGCAGGGCTTCTTTCTTCTGGTGTTAGCGGGCGGCCAGCGAAAGCTGCGCGTCTTGACGCCGGCCCTCGAAGTCGTGCGGATTTCCGTTCGTGATCTGGCCGGCGCGATTCGCGAACCGCTGGAGCGCAGCCCGCGTCAACAATTTGAAAAAGTATTAAATGAAGTGGGCGTGCCCCGGGCCAAACAAGCGCGCACGCTACGCCTCTTGATGGACGATCAATCCGGCGGCCGGCCGTTTCGCGGGTGCTGGATTCTGCGGCCACCGCCCGGGGAGAGTACGTTCCGCTCCCTGCGCGAGGCCAACTCCATCCAACATGGCGCCGCCTTGATCGTGACGCACCTGGCGCAGTATCTGGTTTGGCTTGCGTCGTGGGCGATATTGGGCAGCCTCTCGTTGACCGGACATCTCGACCGGGGATGGCTGGCGGCCTGGGCGCTGCTGCTCGTCACGTTCATTCCTTTCCAGATTCTGACAACGCGCTTGCAAGGCTCGTTCGCCATCGGGCTCGGCGGGTGGTTGAAGCGCCGACTGCTCGCAGGAGCGCTGCGGTTGAAGCCGGAAGAGATGCGTCATTCTGGCATCGGCGGCTTTCTGGGACAGGCGCTCGAGGCTGCATCGCTCGAAAGCCTCGCGATCAGCGGCGGCATCGCGGGCATGCTCGCGGCCATTGAACTCGTTCTGGCCATGTTTCTGCTGGGCCGTTTCGCGCCGGTGTTACTCGTCTGGTGCGCGCTCGCTGTGCTCATTGCCTACCGCTTCACCCGCCATTTCGAACGTTGGACGACGGCTCGCATGGAGATCACCGAAGATCTGGTCGAGAGCATGGTCGGCCACCGGACCCGGCTGGTCCAGCAATGCCGCGCCGATTGGCATACTGCGGAAGATGTGGCGCTCGACCGCTACATGCAGGTCTCGCGGCGTCTCGATAACTTCGGCGTCTGGCTGGTGGCGGCTATTCCGCGAAGCTGGTTGCTCGCCGGCTTGGCATGCCTGGCGCCTTCGATTCTTGCGCCGCGCAGTTCGAGTTCTCAGATGGCCATTCTGCTCGGTGGTGTCCTGCTCGCCTACACCGCGTTCCGAAAATTGTCGTCCTCCTTCGCCGACATCTCCATTGCGGCGGTCGCTTGGAAGCGCATTCGGCCGCTGTTGAAAGCCGCCGAACAGCCCGAAATTTTAGGTGAATCTCCGGTGGCAGCGCAGGCGGTTCCGGGACAAAAGCTGATGGAGGCGGACCGCATCACATTCCGTTATCGCAGCACGGGAAACCCGGCGCTGCGCGCTTGCAGCCTCTCGATTCAGGCGGGCGAGCGCATCCTGCTCGAAGGGCCGTCCGGAGGTGGAAAGACCACCTTCGCGTCGCTCCTCTCCGGTATGCGGCAACCCGAATCGGGCCTGCTACTGATGAACGGCGTGGACCAGCACACGCTGGGAGAAGTCGAGTGGCGGCACCGCATCGCCGCGGCGCCGCAGTTTCATGAGAACTATATCCTGACGGAAACGCTCGCCTTCAACCTACTAATGGGCCGGCGCTGGCCAGCCACCGGCGCCGATATGGAAGAAGCGGAAACCGTCTGCCGCGAACTCGCCTTGGGAGATTTGCTCGATCGCATGCCGAGCGGACTTCTGCAGATGGTGGGCGAAGGCGGCTGGCAGCTCTCGCATGGCGAGCGCAGCCGCATCTACATCGCCCGCGCGCTGCTACAAGAAGCCAACCTGGTCATCCTCGACGAAAGTTTCGCCGCGCTCGATCCCGAAAATCTGCAGAAGGCGCTCGAATGCGTCCTGCGCCGCGCGTCCACCCTGATGGTCATCGCTCATCCGTAAGCAAGCGGCAACCCGCCCCCAGCACAGAACCGCGCGCGTAAGCAAGCGGCCGTTCACAACGGAAAAAAATATTCCCATCCCATTCTGCACTCAAGACTTAACACCATCCTGACCAAACCCGCCGATCCGTTTTCGCCAGTCGGCATGCTACCGTCAGCCAGGCTCACCGAATCCCATCGGTGGGCCATTTCCATTTAAGGAAGCTTTTTCTTATGTCTACTGCCGTCCAAATCGCCGCGAATCAAAAGAACTCACAACTCAGCACCGGCCCCACCTCCGAGGCCGGTAAAGCCAAGTCATCTCTAAACGCAGTCAAGTCCGGGCTCACCGGCCGGACCGTTCTGCTCCCCGGCGACGATGCCACCTTCTACGAAGCTCACATATCTCATTTCGTCGAAAGCTACGCGCCCTCGGGCGACGATGAGCGCAATCTGGTCCAATCTGTCGCCGATACCGAATGGCGTCTCCTCCGCATTCCCTCGCTCGAAATGGGCATCTATGCCGTCGGCCGCCTCGAGTTCGCCGGCTCCTTCCCGAATGAGGACGAATCAGTCCGCAAGCACCTCATCGAAGCCCAGGTCTTCCTCGCCTACCAGCGCCAGCTCAATAACCTCAGCATTCAAGAGACCCGCTTGCGCCGCCAACGCGAGAAAGATACCGCCGCCTTGCGTGAACTGCAGGCCAAGCGCAAGCAGCAAGCCAAAGCGCGCTTGGATGCCGCGGCCCGCCAATACATCCGTTCCGCTCGGCAAGAGCAGGAATTCAACCCGGCAGCATTTGGCTTCGAATTTTCACTCGCCGAAATCAAGCTCCGCGCTCTCGATCTCGACGCCAATTCCGGGCGCAAACTAGCTGATGCCGCCTAAGCGCTTGCGGCGCCGGGCGATTCCCGCCACGCCCAGCAAGCCCAACGCAAATAGAGCCATTGCGGCCGGCTCGGGCACCGCTTGGATCTCGGCAAACAGACCGTCCGCCTCATCATTGATACCGGCCGTTATGAACAGCGCGTTCGGATCGAATCCGGAGCCGGGGGCGCGGAAATCGAGCGCCCAGAGACCATCGTTGACGATCGGATTGCCTGACGAATCCTTGAGAGTGCCTACGTAATTCCCGGTGATGGGATCGAACGCGTTGATCGTGCCATCGCCGAAATTGCCGACTAGTACGTCGCCGCCAAATTCGCCGAATCCGGCTGGCGCAATGGCAATTCCCCACGGAGCGTTGAGCTGGCCACCGCTATGGATGCGCTGCAGAAAATTCCCGTTGGTGTCGAAGACATTCACAACGCCCAGGCCAGCTCCCTCCGCTGCTTCGTGCGTAATCGGATCGACCTGCGCATACTCGACATAAAGTTTCCCACCGACGTTTTGGATGTTGTAGGGCACATAACCAGCCGGCAAATTGGGGTCGACAAACGAGCCGGCGAGAGTTGTGGGGGCGAAGCTAGAGCTGAAAACATCGACGTGGCCGCCGGCAAAATTCGCGGCATAAAGGAAGTTGGCGGCTCCGTTGGTACCGATCGCGAGGCCCGTATAAACCGCGCCGGGCGTGCTTGCCACGACCGCTGCCGTGGTGCCGTTGCTCGCGTTCCAGGCGTCAATCGAACCCGCTAGTGTCGCAAAGATGAAGTTGGCGGGCGCGCCGTTCTCCACAAAATTGCCCGCGCCAAACGAATTGCTTACTTGACCCGTCGGCCCAGTGGGAGGCGGAGCGGTGGGCGGCACGGTAACGATCAATGCCTGCGGAACGCTCGCGGCGTTGTACAGAGTCGAATTGTTGGATCCCTGATTGGAAACCCAAAACGGACTGGTGGCGCTGTGTGATATACCCCACGGATTTTTAAGATTGGGGTCGAGATTTGCCGCCAGACCCGGGACGTTAGAAACAAGATTGGTCTGGGCGAACGGTGATGCAAAAACGGCAAGCGGCTGAATCGAAAGGAGAAGGGCGATTTTTGGTAGCGAACGTAGCTTCATGTTTTGACCTCGCATAGGCCTCTATTGTTCACCGGATTAAGGGAAGTGGCGCCGTTTTGAGAGCATTATGAGACCGGCTTTTAGTACTGGGGGCGGTTTTAGTACTTTAGATTAGTCGCCTAGGCGAGGCCGTCCGCTTCGTTCGGTCGAGAGTACGAAACCACTGGTGGTGCATGGGAGGGGCAGTTGAAACCGAAGGGCATATTGGCGCCGTCACACGTTTATTCAAGATTCGCCCAAAAAGGATCTCTCGCATTTTCAGCGATGCCTGACATCCACATGGATGGACGCCTCGGTATGCGTGCGATGTTCGTGGGGGGATAGCGGTCGCGCCCGTGGCTACTCTCGTTGTTGCGGTGGTGGCTAGTATGTTGAACAACAAACGAGCTGACGAAATTCGATCCGATCTCAAAGAAGCGAAAAGGGAAGTAATGGATCGGGTGGAGACTAATGCCCACAGGACAGAGAGAGAAATGCAGGAGTTGCGATCTGAACTGAGGAGCGATCTGAAGGAATTCAGGGCGGAAATGCGCATTGATCTCAGGGAGGCCGTTTCCCAGATTCGAGCCGATCTGGCTGAACGAAGGCACGCCACTGGCAGTAGTGGTCACACCGGCTGAAGAGAGAGTATTTCCAACGCGAGAGCTTTGCCGCAGTACCTCTCGACATGCTCCGTCCAGCTCCGCCGTTTTGACTGTTTTTAGGGCAGCGATATACTTAAAGCTTGGATTTAGTGGATTACTAACAGCGCGTCTTTTGCCACGTTCTCGCCCGTACGTTTCCACTTGTTTTAGAACCCGTAAATAAGGATCGCCATGCCCAAACGTACATTTCAGCCGAACAATCGAAAGCGCGCCAAGACCCACGGGTTTCGCACGCGCATGAAAACCGCCGATGGCCGCGCGGTGCTGTCGCGGCGGCGCGCGAAGGGCCGCCACAAACTGACGGTAAGCGATGAGCGTGCCGTCCGCGAGGCGAAGTAGTTACGGCTCGCTGATTTGAACCCTGCTGATTTGAACCTGAGTGATTTGATCCGCTGGCACTTCCAAAACCAAGCCGGGTTGTTCGATCCTCCGAATTTCGCAGCGCCTATCAAGACGGTGTCCGGATGACAAGCCGCTATTTCGCCGCCTTCTGTTTGCGCCTGGCGAGCGATGCATCACCTGCCCGTTTCGGGTTCACGGTGCCGCGCGCGGTCGGCAAAGCGGTGGATCGGAATCGGCTGAAACGGCGCATGCGCGAAGCGGTTCGCGGGCAGTTGGATGCAGCCGCGGCTGGGTGGGCCGTTGTGTTCAACCCGCGGCGCAGTGTCTTGGATGCACCGTTTGAAGAATTATGCCGCGAAGTCGGAAAGGTCTTAGCGCGATGCAAGTAATCGTAATCGCCGCGCTCAAAGGCTACAAGCTGTTCTTGTCCCCGCTCCTCCCTTCGGCCTGCCGCTATCGCCCCACTTGCTCGGAATACATGCTGGATGCGGTCGAGCAATACGGAGTTTTGCGCGGCGTGTGGCTGGGTTTGAAAAGGCTGGGCCGCTGTCATCCGTTCCACCAGGGCGGCTACGACCCGGTCCGCTAGCGTATGACTATAGCCATGACTTTGAGATCCATCTATGTCCAATAGTCCGGCGCCGGTTCCACCGGAACCGCCTTCGCTCCAGAAGCGCCTGCCGCTTGCGCTGGCGCTGATGATGCTGGTGCTGCTCGTATCGCAGTACATCTTTAAGCCGGCGCCCGGACCCAAGCCGGTCGCGCCCGTAAACGACAAACAAGCCGCCCAGCTTGCACAGAAGCCGGCGGCCCTTCCACCGAACGAAAATGCGGCGCCCGCCACAAGTGGAGCGCAGGTTCACGCCGCCTCCGTGGTCGAGAGCGTTATCGAAACCAACCTCTACCGCATCGTCTTTACCAACCAGGGCGCGACGGTCAAGAGTTGGATGCTCAAGAAGTTCAAAGACGATGCGGGCAAACCGCTCGAGTTGATCAACCTGGCCGCGAGCAATCTTCCGGCGCCGTTCTCCATCGACTTTACCGGGCAGAAACTGCGCTTCGATCCGAATAAGGTTCTGTATGAGGCGAAGGTTTCGCCCGATCGAAATAGCGTCGAATACGAATATTCCGATGGCGGCGCCACCATCCGCAAATCTTTCGTATTCTCGAGGGACAGCTATTTGGCAACCGTCAAATCGACGGTCGTCGAAAATAACACACCCATTCCGCACGTGCTCACCTGGCGTGGTGGCTTCGGCGATCAAACCGTGCGCGCGCCGGCGGCCGCCGTCCACACCGTACACTACGACACGGGCGCCGCTAAACTGATCACGAAATCCGCGAAGGACGCCAAAAACGGGCCTTTCTCCGACTCGGGAAATTTTACCTTCGGGGGACTCGAGGATAGCTTTTTCGCGGCGGTGGCGCTGCCCGCCGACGGCAGTTCGCTCGAAGTCCGGACTTATTCGGACGACGTCAAGCTTCCCCACGAAGAGAAGCCCGTAGCCTACGCGGGCGTGGGTGTCGGCACCGGCGCGCAGAACGATCTCTCGCTGTTCGTGGGGCCCAAGGATATCGATATCCTGCGGCAAGTCAACCCGAAGCTCGGAACGATCGTCAATTGGGGATTCTTCGGCGTGATTGCGAAACCGTTATTCCTGTCGCTCAATTGGGTGCGGGACAACTGGACCAGCAATTACGGTTGGGCCATCGTGGTTGTCACACTGATTATCAACCTGGCGCTTTTTCCGCTGCGCCTGTCGAGCCTGAAGTCGGCGCGCAAAATGCAGAAGCTGCAGCCGCAGATTCAAGCCATCAATGCCAGGTACAAGAACATCGGCATGCGCGACCCGAAGAAGGCCGAGCAGAATCAGGAGGTCATGGCGCTCTATAAGAAGGAAGGCGTCAATCCGGTTGGCGGTTGTCTGCCGATGATCATTCAGCTTCCCTTTCTTTACGCGTTCTACCAAGTACTGAGTATCGCGATCGAGCTGCGGCACGCGCCTTGGCTATGGGTAAGCGATCTTTCCGCGGCCGAGACGCTGCCGATCCACATGCTGCCGATCGTTCTGGTAGTGACGCAGTTCTTTTCGCAAAAGCTGACGCCGGCCGCCGGCGTCGACCCGAATCAGCAGCGCATGATGATGCTGATGCCGCTGATGTTCGGCTTCATGTTCTACTCCATGTCGTCGGGACTTGTACTATATTATTTAACCGGAAATCTGGTCGGAATCGCGCAGCAGCTCATTATCAATAGGTTTATGCCGACGCCGCTGCTCGCCACGGCCGGAGCCTCCGCCAACAAGGGCGCTCCGTCGAAAGCGCCTGTAAAAGGAACAGTTAAAAAGTAGATCCGCATGAAATATACCGTCGATTCGCTGCGGCCCCGGCTCGATCAATTTCTGAACCCGCTGATCGCTCACGCGAGTCTGGCGCTTTCGTATGAACTGCGCTCTTCCGAAAATCCGCACCCGGAAGTCGAGAACCCGGACGTGACGGTCAACTTCGCGGGCGAGGACGTGGAACTGCTGCTGGCAAATCGCGGCGAGCTGCTGCTAGCGCTCGAGCACCTTTCGATGGAAGCGATTCGCCTTCCCGCCGAAGATCACTCGCTGCTTTCTTTCGACGCGAACGATTACCGGTTGCTGCGCGTGGAAGAATTGCGCATGAGCGCTTTAGCGGCGGCGGAAAAGGTGAAGAGCACACACGTGCCGTTCCACTTCAACCCGATGAGCAGCCGCGAGCGGCGGGTGATCCACCTGGCATTGCGCAACGAAACGGAGTTGCGTAGCGAAAGCGTGGGCGTAGGTCCCGGCCGTGCCGTAGTCGTTGTTCCCGCGGATATGCCGACGCCACCGGCTCCACCCATGCCGCCGCGTCCGCATTATGGCGATCGCGGCCCTTCACGCGGCCCGGAAGGCTATCGCGGTGGAGGGAATCGGCCACCGCGCGGAGACGGCCGGGGTCCGCGCCGTCCGCGTTAATGAATCTGCGCGACACGATTGTCGCCATTTCCACTCCACTGGCGCGCAGCGGCCTGGGCGTAATCCGTTTATCCGGCTCGCGCAGCCGTGAAATCGCCGCACGCATTCTGCGCTTCCACGGGCAAGCGCATTGGCGCAGTTGGACGAGCGAGTTGGCCGAACTGACCGATACCACCGGCGCGGTGGTCGATCAAGTGGTGGTCGCTTTTTTTGCGGGCCCCCGTTCCTACACGGCGGATGATGTCGTCGAGATCTCTTGCCACGGTGCGCCGGTCGTCTTGCGGCTCTGTGTGGAGCGAGCGGTGGAGAACGGCGCCCGCTTGGCCGAGCCAGGCGAATTTACCTTGCGCGCCTATCTCAACGGGCGCATCGATCTCCCGCAAGCCGAAGCGGTACGCGATTTGATCGATGCCACTACGTTGTACCAGGCGCGCGTGGCCGCGCAGCAAATCGATGGCGCCCTCTCGCGCCGCATTCGACCTCTGAAAGAGCAGCTTTTGGAATTGATCGCGCTGCTCGAGGCCGGAATCGATTTTGCCGAGGATGACATCAGCGTCGCTTCGGGCGAAGAAATTCTGGCGCGGCTAGACCCTATCGATAAGTCGTTGCGAAGTCTGGTCTCAAGCTTCGAAGCCGGAAAATTGGTCCATCAGGGATTCACGCTTGCCATTGCCGGGCGTCCGAACGTCGGCAAGAGCAGCCTGTTCAACCGGCTGCTCGAGCAGGACCGGGCCATCGTGACCGCTATCGCCGGCACCACGCGCGACTTGGTTTCCGAAGCAATCTCGATGGAAGGAATTCCCGTCAAGCTGGTGGATACCGCCGGCCTTCGGGCGAGCCAGGACACGATCGAGAGCCTGGGCATCGAGCGCAGCTATCAAGCGATGGCCGACGCGGACTTGACCCTGCTGGTGCTCGATCTCTCGACGGCGTTGACGCCAGAAGACCGCGAGCTGCTCGAGAAACTCGCCAGCCGCAAACCTCTGCTAGCCGGCAATAAATGCGATCTCGGCCGCGGGCTCTCGGAAGTGGCGGAAGTGCTGCCGGTTTCGGCGCTCACGGGCGAAGGCATTCCGGAATTGCGGCAAGCGATCTTGCGCCGCCTCGCGCCGAATGGCCCCGTCGCTCCCGAAAGCGGATCGATCACCAGCATCCGGCACGCAGCGCTGCTGCGTGAAAGCCAGGAAGCTCTTGAAAACACCCGCCGTGCCGTGAGCTTCGGTTTGCCGCACGAGATGCTGCTGCTCGACCTCTACGCCGCGCTCCGTCCCATCGACGCGGTAACGGGCGCTACCACTGCGGATGATATTTTGAATCGGATATTTTCGACGTTCTGCATTGGAAAGTAAGAGCCCTCATTCGCAACGGAGCGCAATAACAGGATCGACGAGCGCCGCTCGCAGCGCTGGACCCCAGGAGGCGAGCACCGCGGTTGCCGCAAGCGTCAAGGCGACCGCCGCAAATACGGAAGGATCGTGCGGCTTCACGCCGTAGAGCAGGCCGGCAATAAAACGCGTCAGGCCAACGGCCGCGGTCAACCCCGCGGCAATGCCGGCCAGCGCAATCCCCAGCCCCTGCCACACAACCATGCGAACCACTTTGTTCCGTTGCGCCCCGAGCGCTACTCGAACCCCTATCTCCTGGGTGCGTTGCGTGACAGAGTAGGAGATCACGCCGTAGATCCCCGTCATTGCCAGCAGCAGTGCTACAGCGGCAAAGGTTCCCAATAAAAACAGGTTGAAGCGCCGTGGGGCAATCGAATCGGCGAGCGCCTTTTCCATTGTCATTACGTCGACAATCGGCGCTCCGCGATCGATCTCCGAAATGAGTCTCCGCATGCGACCGGCGGCGGCTTCGGCAGCGCCGGTTGTGCGGATCGCAATGTGCGGATTAGTGATAACTGGAAACTGCGCATAGGGCATGTATACTTCCGGCATCGTTTCCTGATCGAGAGCAAAGCGCTTGAGATCGGAAACTACACCCACGATGGTGCTCTCCGTCGACCGGCGGAACACGCGGATAGTGCTCCCGATCGGATCGCGGCCGCGAAACACGGATCGAGCGAACGTCTCGTTCACCAGCACCACGCCGTTAGGCTCGTCATTCGTCAGCCAGCGCCCTTTGATAAGACTCATCCCTGTGGCGTGGACATATCCGGCCGACGTAGACGTAAACTTCACCGCGCCAATTTGTTCTTGAAACGGATTGCCCGGCCCAATCATCGTGATGGCGCCCGCTTCGAAGCCCGCCGCCTCGATACCGGCCGCGGTTTCTATGCGCTGAAGAAGTTTCCGCAAATAGGCTTCCTTCGCCGGCTTGGTTTTGTATTGTGCTACCGGCAGCGAGACTCGCATCATCAAGATCTTCTCCGGACGGAACCCCGAGGGCCGGCTATTCATTCGCCAGAAGCTCTTCAGCATGAGCCCGGCGCCGGTCAGTAGGATGATCGCCAAGGCCAGTTCTCCGGCTACCAGTACCGCGCGAATTCGGAGACGCCCTGGACCTGCCGACGCGTTTCGCGCGCCCTCCTTGAGCACGTCATTTAGCCTGGCTCTCCACAGCGACACAACCGGGCCGAATCCAAATAAGATGGCGCTCAAAAATAAAATCGCCAAGGTGAACGCCAGAACGCCCGCGTCCATCCGGGTCTCACTCAAGCGTGGAATCGTTGCGGAACCCAGCCGGACTACCAGCACAATCGCCGCCTGTGCAAGACCCGCGCCGGCTATGCCTCCCAGCAGCGCCAACAGCAAACTCTCCGTCAGGAACTGCCTGGCCACCCGCGCCCTTCCCGCTCCCACGGCTACGCGAATCCCTATTTCCCGCTGCCGCGTAGTGGCGCGCGCCAACAACAGGTTGGCGATATTCACCACTGCCATCAGCAGAACCAGGCCGGCAGCCACCTGGAGAACCAAAAGAGCGGGCCGGAAATCGCCCACGATTCTTTCCTGATACGGGATAGCGCGGAGCTGCGTCGAAGGCAGAAATGATTTATCCGAAGGATCGTGCGACCGTAAGCTTCGTATCTCCGCTTGCGCCTGTTCCATCGATACGCCGGGTTTCAGTTTTGCGACGACGGACACCACACCCGAGGGAGACACCGGCTTCGGCTCACGCGATACGACTTGTGCGGGCTCATCCGGCGGAATCGGAATGTAAGCCTGCCGTTTCAGCGGCCGGGAGCCGCCGGCGGCAGGCAGCAAGCGAAAGTCTTTCTCAAGCACTCCGGTCACAGTCACTGGGCGGCCATCCAGACTCACCGCGCGCCCAATCACTTTGGGATTGCCGCCGAAGCCTTGCTCAAATAAGTCGTGCGAAAGGACGATGGCGTTGGTTTCTTCCGGCCCGAAGAGCCGGCCAACGAACGCGTTAGCGCCGGTGATTTTCCAAATGTCGCCGCCGACAGCAGTGATTTGTTCTTCTTCGCTTCCGCCGCCTGTAATCAATACGCCGTTCTGATCCGCAAAGGCGGCAACTTTCTCAAAAGACGCTGCCTGCTTCCGCCACTTCAGAAAGGCGTTACGTCCGATCGGAAAATCTCCCTTGCCGGACTTGTCACGGTCGCTCAGCCAAGCCAGCCGCCCTGCATCCGGATAGGGCAGCGGGCGAAGCAGCACGGCCCGCACCACGCTGAAGACAGCCGTGTTCAAGCCAATGGCCAAACAAAGC
>Ga0193753_10002187_pt1 | contig 15782 bp, 9 predicted proteins | sample H1c2metaG_FD_144925 | JGI IMG/M metagenome (GOLD analysis project Ga0193753, IMG submission 144925) | Soil microbial communities from a riparian zone of the East river system, Colorado, United States - H1c2 | ecosystem: Environmental > Terrestrial > Soil > Riparian zone | place: USA: East River... | reverse complement strand
ATGCTTCATTCCCTTCAGGAACAGATGAGATCGTCGAAATAGATGGAAAGCAGTACCGTCACTTGTCACCTGACAAAGTGAACACGGAGATCAATACTGATCCTGAATACGTCGGATTACCTACCAGCCTTACCGGGTTGCCTGTATTGTATAACCTGAATCCAACGGCAAGTCAGGGCGCCTTTAATCCCCACGTGTCACAACTTAATGATATCTATAAGGAAGCCAGTGGTGATCTGCTGCTGGCCCGCTTGATGTCAGCTGCCGAAGTCCATTTTATCCTGGCAGAGGCTGCACTCAAAGGATGGAACGCTGGCGTCGCTAAAGATCATTACGATGCCGCTATCATGGCATCGCTGGAGGCCTGGGGTGTAGATGATACATTTGATGACTATATCAGCGAACCCCTGGTGGAATACAACGACGGTGATACGGACGCGGAAAACCTCAACAAGATCCTAACCCAAAAATGGATCGCCAGCTGGACTGCAGCCACCGAGTCATGGTTCGATTATCGGAGAACTGGACTTCCTGCACTTGAAGCCGGCCCATCCGCAAAAAGAGGTAAGCTCCCCGTTAGGTTCTATTATGGAACAACGGAAATGCTATTGAATTCAGCAAAGGCTGCACCTGCACTAGACAGGCTTGTAATAACAACATATTCCGGCGCCGACGGAAAGAACAGTGCATGGTCAAAGCCATGGGTGATCGACGGCACTGGAAAGCCTTGGAATTAAAACGTAAATGAGTGGTTAGTTTGGATAGCGGAGGCTCAAAACCTCCGCTATTTTTTTCTGTCTAACGTATTGCCAACAAAATGTGTCACCATGCATCGATTCTTGAAATATCTTCTTCCTGTCTCTATTGTTTCGTTGTTACTGATGTATGCGAATTTTATAAACGAACCGGACCGGACGAAAGTTGAACATGATCATACTAATGGATATCATGAACACTCACACAGCGAAAAAGTTGCGTTGCCTGAGAAATTACTTTTCCCTTCGCGAGATCCGGACCGGGTTATTCTTAACATAAGCGAAACCGCCGAAACTGCCGTGGCTATCAACTGGCGAACCGACACAACGATATCAATAGGCGTAGTTCAGTGGGCCATTGCCACACCGGGACCGGACTTCATAAGCACGATCAAAACATTGCCCGCTCAACGCGAATATTTACGGGTGACGTCCGCAACCCAACCTGCTGTATCTGCACACTACTATTCGGCAGACCTTAGCAATCTTCAGCCTGGGGTTAAGTACCTGTATCGGGTTGGTACAGAGGGATGGTGGAGTGAATGGCACCAGTTCCAAATGCCCAAAGCCTCCGGGAAATTATCATTCGTCTATTTTGGCGATGCACAAAACGATATTAAATCGATGTGGTCGCGGGTGATCCGCGAAGCATACAAGACGCTCCCGACAGTTGATTTCATGCTGCATGCAGGAGATCTCATCAATCGTTCTGATGTTGACGCGGAATGGGGTGAATGGTTTTATGCAGGAAGTTTTATTCACTCCACCGTGCCCAGCATGATGACCCCGGGCAATCATGAATACGGCAGAGACGGTCTACTCTCTCCCCAATGGCGAAAACAATTCAATCTCCCGGCGAACGGTCCGCAAGGATTGTCGGAGACGTGCTATGCTGTTAACTTTTCGAATTTAAAGGTGATATCACTTGACGCCGAACAGATCGACGAATCGCCATTGTTTCGGGAGCAGCAGGCACGGTGGCTCGATTCTATTCTGACGAAGGATCCGCGCCGATGGACCGCTGTGACATTGCATTATCCGCTGTTCTCAACGAGTCCTAATCGCGATAATGCAATGCTTATAAATACTTTCAAACCGATCTTTGACAAGCATAAGGTTGACATTGTGCTACAAGGTCATGATCACGCGTATGGCAGAGGTCTGGTAAATAATGCTCTTGCTGGTAATAATACAAGGTCCGAATCCGGAACGATGTATGTCGTTTCCGTTAGCGGGCCGAAGATGTACGACATCACAAATGCGGACTGGATGCAAAGGAAAGCCCGCAATACACAACTCTTTCAAGTGATAACGATTGAGAACAATACGCTTGCGTACCAGGCCTATACTGCCAATGGCGAATTATATGATCGATTCGATCTTGTGAAATCCGGGAAGAAGGGAAACAAACTCGTCAACCGCGTTCCCGATGTCCCGGAACGCAAGTAAGTGCTTTGCGGAATTTCACTGCAATTTTGCGTGATGTGTGAAACGGTTGAGACATATTAAGGATACTTTTAAACATGGAAAGTGTGAATAGTAAAAAAAGGTTTTGGCGCAGTATCAATACTGTGATGGTTATTCTCTTGATTGTTGGTACCGCGCACGCGCAATCATTTAAAGCAGGAGCCGCCCGTCGTGTGATCACTCCCGATCCGTTAATTCCAGTCTCTGGTGGAATAGGAACTCCGAAACCAACGACCGCGAAAAAAGGTGACCTGTTTGCACGCGCATTGGTCTTTGAAAAGGGAAATGTGCGAGTGGCCATCGTAAGTGTGGATAATCTGGGATGGAGTTCCGCGCTAGGCGATCGGTCCCGTGCGCTCATTAAAGGAATTGCTCCCGAGAATATTCTTATCGGCGCAACGCATACCCACAGCGCACCCGATGCGTACGGGTTCCCGGATGCAAACGGGAAATCGATTGCCGACCTGCCGTACCTGGAGTGGTGCGTTAAACAAATTGCAGAAACAGTTAACGAGGCAATTCAACGCATGGAACCCGCCTCACTCAAAATTGCAGTCGGCGAGGCGAAAGGAAAAATCGCCTACAATTATTACGCTCCTGACCTTTATGATCCACGTTGCGGAGTAATCCAGGCGGTCGCAACCTCTGGAAAAAACAAGGGCAAACCTATCGTAACGCTGGTGAATTATGCGGTCCATCCGGAAGTCATCGGTTCTGGCCAAGGGGTTCTTAGTCCTGATCTATGCGGACCGTTGTATGACAGGATTGAATCCACTGTTGGTGGAATAGCCATCTTTATGAATGGCGCGCAAGGTGGCATGGTTACAGCCGATGTCCGCCGTGACAATGGTAAGGAAGCCAATACATGGGAAGAATGCATTCGTATCGGTAATCTTTTGGGCGATGAAGCGTTGAGGATCGTTGCAACGGCTGAAGTACAATCCGATCCGCTGCTTTATTGTGCATCGCGTCAGATTGAGTTTCCTGTAGAATCCGAGATGATGCAATACATACTGAAAAATTCCCCAATCAAAATGACCAGCATTAATGGGGATCACGTAGGCACACGACTAAATTACTTGCACATCGGTACAGCAAAGGTCCTGACGATCCCCGGTGAAGCGCTACCTAATATTGGATTTTATATCAAAAGGAAGATGAACACGGATCATGCCTTTCTTTTCGGCCTCACCAATGACGCCTTTGGCTACATGTTAACCAAGGTGGATTTCAACAGTTTCAAAAGATATGAGTATGTTAGCCGTACAAGCCTCGGCGAAATGACAGGGGAGATCTACATTCAGGAAGTGATCAAGTGGCTTGCGGAAAATCCGGACCACCAATAAGTTTAACTCTTACACCGGTAAATCATGCGTATTAATGTAATAGCAGCAATCATCTTCATTTCAGCATTTTATTCACAGTTGATTACTGCGCAGAATGTATCTCCTGCTACAGCAATGCAGGCGTATCTTAACAATGGAGATAAAACGTTTCGATGGGAACTCAAGGAATCATTTAGCGTTGGAGATACCAAAGCTTATAACCTGCTATTGACGTCTCAGCAATGGCATGAATTTGTTTGGACTCACCAGCTTACGATCCTGGTTCCGGCTGAAAATTCCTATGATGGTGCGATGCTCTTCATCACCGGTGGAAGCAACAAGAAAGGGATGCCAAATTGGAATGGAAAGGATGATTCTTTTTTGAAAAGTCTGAGTACCATTGCCACTAAGAATAAGGGTATTGTCGCCGTTCTTCGACAAACGCCCAATCAACCATTGTTTAACGATCTCACCGAAGACGCGCTGATATCATATACACTTCATCAATTCAAGGAAGATGGCGACTACTCCTGGCCTTTGCTTTTTCCCATGGTCAAAGGCGCAGTGCGTGCCATGGATGCAGTTCAGGAATTCGCCAAGCAAAACCTACGGCACGAAGTGGAAAGATTTGTGGTGACTGGTGCCTCCAAGCGCGGATGGACAACCTGGCTTACTGGGGCAAATGACAAACGGGTTGCCGCGATTGCACCAATGGTCATTGACATTTTAAACATGCCTGTCAATCTTGAATATCAGGTGAAAATGTGGAAGGAGTATAGTGTACAAATAGAAGATTACGTGAAACTGGGTATTCCGCAAACGGCAACCACAGAAAAAGGCCAGGCCATTACTGCGATGGTTGATCCCTATTCATATCGCAAGAACCTTACCATGCCCAAGCTGCTGATCATGGGCACAAATGATGAGTATTGGACAGTCGACGCCATCAAACATTATATAGACAGCATTCCGGGACAGAACTTTGTACACTATGTGCCCAATGTTGGCCATGACCTCGGCGACGGCAAACAAGCGCTAACCGCACTAAGTGCGTTTTTCGGCGAGACCCTCGCAAAAAAACCTTATGCTATATGCAATCCTGAACTTACATTCTCCAAAAAAGGTATCTCGTTAAAGGTTAAAACTTCTTCGGACATCCTCGTCGATGCAATCCTCTGGTCAACAAACTCACCCGACACAGATTTCAGAAATGATAAGTGGGAGGGAAAAAGTCTGGGACTAAAAAAGAAAACACCCGTAGTCAGTTCCATGCAGCCCTTTCCACCGTCGGGCTACAGGGCCTTTTACTTAGACCTTAAATACAAAGACCCCAACGGAGGAGAATACACTGAGAGTACGAGGATGTACGTTGCTGACAATGACGAAGTGTTCATAAAATAATTACAGGTGTTCAACCCTTCATACTCTGAGCACAATGATTCGAAATCTAATATCGACGATCGCGATTGCAGGATTACTGCTGTCAGCCTGCGAAAGTAAACGCGATCAAAAGGGTCGTAAGGGCTTTACCGCGCAGCTCATTTTTCCACTGCAGGGTGAACACGTGCACGGATCGAGCATCGTTTCATTGCCTAGTGGCGATCTGCTTGCTGCGTGGTTTCAGGGTTCTGGTGAACGTTGGGCCGACGACGTACGGATCATGGGATCGCGATTGTCAAGGTCAGATACTGCATGGTCGAAACCTTTTATCATGGCAGACATCGACGGCTTTCCCGACATCAATCCGATACTTTTTATGGACCGCAGCGACCGCCTTTGGATGATGTGGTATCCAGTGCTCGCCAATCAATGGGAGACGTCCATTCCTATGTACAGGATCAGTGAAAATTACGAAGAGCCGGGAGCGCCTACGTGGGCATGGCAGGATGTATTGTTCGTGAAGGTAGGTGACAAGACCGAACGGGGGATCCAGCCCTACGACGGATTTGTTGCAGACGTGACAGAACAGCTGGAAGCATATGAAATTTATTTGAAGCAGAAACTGCTTCCCGTCTTGCCAGACAGCACAAGAAAACAACTGCGCTATGCCTGGGAAAAATACAAGGACAAAATGGACAGCCTATCGAAAGGAAAGAATATGGTTCGAAGTGGCCGGATCAAGGAAGGTAATGACGAAAGGACGGTAGACCTGGGTTATCCTCTTACGCGTAGGCTGGGCTGGCAGACCAAGAACAAAGCGGTATATATGGGAGGAAGACTTATCGTCCCTCTCTATTCTGATGGTTTTGACTGTTCACTTTTTGCAATAACAGACGACGATGGTAAGACCTGGCAATACAGTAATCCGGTACTGGGCGGCGCAGGCATTCAGCCAACGATAGCTATCGGAAAGGATAGCTTGCTGGTCGCATACCTTCGCGACAATGGACCGGAGCCTCATAGAATGCAGCGCACTGAATCACATGACAAAGGACTGACATGGTCGATTCCAAAGGATGATGCTTTGCCCAACCCTGGGGCTGGATGCGATGTCGTCACACTGGCGTCAGGCGACTGGCTCATGGTGTTCAATGATTCGGAGCGGGGAAGGCAAAATTTGTCAGTCGCCCTTTCCGACGACGAGGGGAAAAGCTGGAAGTGGAAGCGAGTGATCGAGAATGATATCCGTGCCGAAAAAACGACCTCGAGTCACTACCCCGCCATCATTCAGGATAAGAACGGGTTAATTCATATCAGCTACAGTTATCACAGAAGCGACGTGAGTCCCGGAAAGACTATTAAGTACGTCTCCTTTCCCGTCGATTGGATCAGAGAGAAACCTCAGTGAAGCAGAAACCACAATTGTTAGCATCCTGCCTGCTGGTAGCCATGGCGTTAGGAACGGCCTGGGCCGTGCGGGGAAAATTTGGCCACGAACAGGGGGCAGCTTGGGCTGGAGCCATAGGAGCCGTAGCGCTTATCATGGTCTCGAAGCGGACGGATTGGTATGCTAAGGTATTCAGGGTAGCGTTGGCCGCCGCCGTCGGGTGGGGAATGGGCGGCATGATCAGCTATGGAATGGTGGTAGGGTACGGCAGAGGTAATGATTTTTTAAACGTCTATTATGGACTGGCGATGTTGTTTGTCATTGGCGGTCTCTACGGTTTTACGGGTGGAGGACTGTTGGGAATTGCCCTCGTCGACACGGACGAAGACCGCATCGACTGGCCCAGGCTGCTTACTGAGATGGTTGCGTTTGGCATTGTAACGTATGCACTGGTGATCTATCAGCTTGAATGGCTCATGACGCCGCCAAGATCTGAAATGTGGGCCGCGTGTTTAGGTGCGTCATTTGCATTGTGCTGGTTTATTTTCAGACTGAAACAATGGAACGTCCTGAAAGTGGCAACTTTGACCTCCATTGGATCTGGATTCGGTTTTGCCTTCGGCAATGTGTTGCAAGTTTTGGGATCCAACTTATTGTTGCCATTAAATCTTTGGAATGTGATGGAGTATTCAATTGGTTTTTTTGGAGGACTGGGAATGGCTTATGCAACTTTCACTTCCGCGTGGCATAAGTCCGAAGTTAAACGGGATGGATTTTCGAACACGGTTCCAATCTTGTTATTGACGCTCGTCATTCCATTTATAGTATGGGACCAATCTTTTACAATGGAAAAATTGTCGTCTCTTTTGAATGTCGGCGGCACGGAGCAATGGATCACCTGGGTCCAAGTCACTTCCCTTCTCCTAATTGCGGCTGTAACGTGGCTGCTGCTCATTCGGGATCAACGTGCTATCAGAAAACGCAGGGATTATGATTTCAACGCAATCCGATATCTGTTCACAGTCTATCTTGGCGTATTTACGCTGCTTAGCTTTCTTGTTACTGGCGTGTATGTGCATCCATTCGAACAGTATTTGTATATTATAAATATTGCTATGGTGCTTATTATCTCAGGGAGGGTAGTGCCGTCATTTACAGTGGCGGTCGAGCCTCCTTTTCAGCGGCCATTCACTTTTATACTTGTGATGTTGATCCTGGCAGCATCTGCATTTGTCATGATCAATTCTCATGGGGAATTGAAAGGTAGCCAGGTCCGTTTTGAAAGGTGATCAAATTCATCTCCGATTAAGGTTGATCGAGTGATACCAAGCTTAGTATTTTAAAATATTTAATCTCAGATCTATGACAAAAAATAACCTTGCCATCCATGGCGGAAGTAAAACACTCAAAAAAACTTTTGCCTGGCCTGTCTACGACGAAACTGACGTAGAAGCGGTAGCGCAAGTTGTACGAAGCGGTCAGTGGGGCAATCCCGATTGTAAAGGACTGGTGGAAAAATTTGAAAGGGAGTTTGCGGATTATTGCGGGAGCCGGTTCGCTCTATCGTGTGTTAATGGCTCTGTCGCACTGAGGTTGGCGCTCATGGCTGCTGGTGTTAGACCTGGAGATGAAGTAATCATTCCTCCTTACACTTTCATTGCAACGGCCACGATAGTCGTGGAGGCGAATTGTGTGCCCGTGTTTGTCGACATCGACCCCGAAACTTATAATCTCGATCCGAATCTCATCGAGAAGGCCATCACAAAACGCACTAAGGCGATCATACCTGTTCACTTTGCCGGCCAGGCCTGTAACATGGATCGCATACTGGACATAGCCAAGAGGCACAAACTCATCGTGATCGAGGATGCTGCGCACGCACATGGCGGCGAGTACAAAGGCAGGAAACTTGGAAGCATAGGCGATGCAGGTTGTTTTAGCTTTCAATCTTCGAAAAATCTCAATGCGGGAGAAGGGGGATTGATCGTCACAAATGATGAAAAACTTTTCGATACGATAAACTCCCTGAGAAATGTTGGAAGGATAAAGGGAGGAGAATGGTACGAGCACCATTACCTTGGTTGTAATTACCGCATAACCCAACTCCAGGCCGCTTTGCTATCGAGTCAGTTTACCCGACTCGAAGATCAAACCAAGCAACGTGAGGAGAATGGGCTTTACCTGACGAAGCTCCTTGCAAAGATTGATGGGATATCGCCGCTCACCCGCGGGCACGGAGAAACGCTCCACACCTATCACCTCTATATTTTTAAATACGACAAATCGAAATTCAACAACCTTTCAAAAAAAGAATTTGCTGAGGCGCTGGCCGGCGAGGGCGTGCCTGCATTTATGGGATATCCTAAGCCCATCTATGAACAGCCGGTATTTCAAAAAAAGAATTTCATGTGTTATGCTATTCCCGAAAACGTGGATTATACTAAGGTGAGTTGTCCGGTAGCAGAAAAGGCATGCTATGATGAAGCGATCTGGATACTGCAGCACGCCATGCTCGGTACGAAAGAGGATATGGAGCTATTTGCAGAAGCGATCAGGAAAATACAAAATGCAGAGAGTGAAAAGTGAATAGTGAAAAGCAGAGTGCCTTCCCTTTCGCCCGATAGCTATCCGGGCTACGGGGAACGAGAAGAAATCAAAAGAGAAATTAACTTTCGGAAACGAGCGCGGCGGCGCCTAATAGGGTGATGTTCTCGTTTTGGGTTTGGTAGATTTTAAGACGCCTGATCGATTCTGGAAACTCAAAATTTTTCATGGCGATTTTCATCGGCGTTTCATAAAGGGCGAATGCTTTTGACAATGAACCACCTAGTACAATAGCTTCAGGATCGAAAGTATAAACAACACTTTTCAACGCCTCTGCAAGATGTTCACCAAATTCTTTCCATGCTTCCAACGCCCAGGCCGCGCCGTTCACAGCCTGGCGGTGAGCCTCTTCTGCCGTCGTATTGAATTGTACTTTAAATAAATTGCCGCTGGCGTAGTATTCTATGTTGTGATCAAGATAATGTAGCAAACCAACTTCACCGGCGCCGCAATTTGTACCACTGAACAACTCACCATTTATGATCACTCCCGCACCTAAGCCGGTGCCACAAGAAACACCAACGACATTCTTAAGACCCTTAACCAATCCATGTCGGTGCTCGCCCAGAATGAAACAATTAACATCGTTGTTAATCTCAACGGGCACGTTGAATTGTTTTTGAATAATATCCTTTAACGGTACCTTCTCCCAGGAAGGTATATTGGTCACGTTGTAAACTATTCCCTGCTGCAGATCCACTACGGATGGAACACCAATCCCGATGCCTACTATGCCCTTGCCCGTCATGGGCCGAATAAATTCGATCAGCTGACCCAGCGTTTCGTCGAGCGTGCCCTGATTCCTGAAGGGCTCTCTGCTGTAATTTGTGATGTTCCAATCCCAACTTACGATACCTCCTCTGACATTTGTTCCGCCAAGATCTATTCCTATCCGCATGTAGTACTTTGTGTAAGATTGTGATTTGTCACTATGCCCGGGCTAAAATAACTAATCTGGTTCATTGTATTTCAGTTCGTATGACCTCAGTGAATATTAGTTGTGTCGATAGGCACCGGTACTATTCAACCTTCACTTCGACGGTTTTGCTATCTTTCCCGGCAGAGTCAAAGCTCTTTAATTTCGCTGTCGACTTAATGGCAATAGGTCTAGAATATTGCTGAGAAGTCTTTTTTGGCTCCGTACCATCAAGGGTATATCGAATTGTCAACCCGGGATATTCGACGTTTACTTTCAGCTCGCCATCCTCAATAATAGCCCCCGGTGGAGGAATGCGATAGTTATAACCTTTGTTAAGATAGCTTAACCGTGGCAATTCCTTTTTAGCCAATGCATTGGCGAAGGAATTCCAGCCGTTTAAGATCAATCTGTCGCGCTGATCTCTCTGTTCGATCGTTTCCCATGAACGCTCTTTGGTCCAGGCACTCTCGGCAAAGCCGATCAGCTTTGGCAACATGTAGTATTCTAACATATCGCGACCTTTGATTGTTTCGCTCCAGACCTGTGCCTCTACGCCCAGGATGTGTTTTCTCGCTTCTGGCTTCAGATGCTCTACTACGATCGCGTTTGAATTCGATTGACCCTTTTGCGGTCCTTCAAGGTCGAGCTTCTGCCCCATTGAATTCTTATTGGTTGTCTTAAACATATCGTACGGTGCGAACGTCCATGCATTCCGGGTATCAACAAAACCTGCCCAGTACAGACCGGGCTCCTCAGGATCTTTGCTGTATGCGAGATCGAAATAGAAATTGGAAACGTTACACAGTACGACATCGTACCCGGCATTGGCAAGTCTGTATCCCAGGTCAGGGTGATCAAACATGTTATTCCATATGTAAGGAACGACGCGCTTGCCGGCAAACTCCGTATTGGGCTCATACGTACCATCCTTAGTTTTTTTCAATGCTATTTCTTCCCAGCCGTCCAGCTGCAGGTTTCTACTTTTTAATCGTTTAGTTAATTCTCCAAAAAAATATGATTGGAGATTGTGGGCCTCCTTGATCTCCGGATGGCGCTTCATCAACGCCTCGGCAATCGGTGATTGCGTCCAAGCACCTTCGGGAACCTCATCGCCTCCGGTATGAAATTCATCAAGCGTAAGACCGGCCTCCTTATACATGGCGGCAATTTCATCGACCACCTTTTCGTAAAAATGATATACTGACTCGGGTCCAACGCTTACAACGTTATCGGTATAACCCTGGGCCGACAGGTATTGGGATTTGTCTGACGGGTCAATCAGCCTGTATTCATTTGCTTCCGTTTCCTTTCCCTCTTTCATAAGACGTTCATACCGCGACTCCATGGCCTTGATGGCAGCCCGCGCATGCCCCGGAAAATTGAGCTCTGGAATTATTTTGATGTGTCTGTCGCGCGCATATTGAAGGATCTCTATAAAATCCTTCCTGGAATAAAATCCATGACCGTATTTTCCTTCTTGTTTTGCAAATGGGCCTGAACCATATGCAGGATGAAGCTTTGGATCTTCTTTTCTCAAAGTGTGTTCCCGCTGTGCACCCACCTCTGTGAGTTCTGGCAAGTCTTTAATCTCAAGACGAAATCCTTCGTCCTCCGTCGTGTACAAAAGAAATCGGTTGATCTTGTAGAAGGAAAGGAGATCCAGCAGTCGAAGAATGGTCTCCTTAGTTTGGAAATTTCTACTTACATCAAGATGCAGACCCCGGAAACCGAAACGGGGCGCATCCTCAACCAGCAGGTACGGCAGTGAAAAAGAAGGCTTGTGATCCTTGTAAGAGGCCAGGGGAACGAGCGATCTTAAACTTTGTATGCCATAAAAAACGCCCGCTGCGTCAGAGCCGGTGATTACAATGCCACTATCATTTGATTCCAACCTATAGGCTTCTTTTGACGTACCGTTTACGCTGAGTTTACCTAGCCGTAGCGTTATGCCTGGCCGATGCTGCTTGTCTTCAGTGATCTTATAGACGGTATTTGTTAGGTCCTGGAGAGCTGCCGCGAGATATTCGGCTTCCTTTTTAAGTTCGCCCGGAAAATTAATTTCCAACGCGTTAGAGATTTCAAGCACACCTGGATATGTTGTTAGTTTTACGGGTGTGGGGTAAATCGCAGCCAGCGGTTCGGGTATCTCTTGTAGTGGCAGGTTGTTCTTATAAGTTGAAGCTGCAGTTGGAATTGGTTCTTCATCCTGTTGGTTGCGGTTGATCTGTTCTGGCGTTGTAAAGGGAGTCCACGAATATTTCGAGATTTCGGTTATCTGCCGTTCCTTACCCGAAGCATCATAAAAAACAATATACAAACCCATTGGCCTGTCGGTCTCCTTAATGACAGCCTCGGTTCCCCAATAACTGATCTCCACTGACTTGCCAGGCTCCAGTAAAAAATTATTTTCGGGCGTCAATCGATACCAGTCTCCGTTAATGTGCTGAATCGTCGCCGTCTGAGGCGTTTTGTTTGGGACGATGGGGCGGGGAGCCATGTTGAAGAATAATTTCCAATTGCTACCCGACAATGTAACGTCGCTATTGTTGTTGATCGTAAACCTGGCTTCAAATACGTCGTGTTCCTCGGTGAAATTCGTACTGATTCCCCAATTGACTTCTATCTTGTCGCCCGACTTGTAACTGGTTTCAGTGGTATTGCACGACTGCAAACAAATAGCTCAATAAAGTATCAGGAATAGTCTTATCAATTGATTCATGTTAGCGTTTTATATATATCCTTTTTGCGACAGCGGACGCACACATAATTTCATCAGTTCAGCCTTGAAGGCCCGTTGTCCACGTGATTTCCATAGTTGTTAAACCTTAATGAAAATTCTTTTCTGAAAGAGCACATAGGCGGGAATGAAGTTAATGCAAACAAATAAGATCGCATACAACATGCTCGCAAGTTTCACTGCCACTCCTACTGTGACCATTGCTTGTACTGCCATCGCATTTAAAGTTTGTCCAGCGATAGGCAAAACGTAGAAGATCAAAGCCAGGATATCGGCAAGTACGTACACGGAAATGGCGTTCGCTCCGAAGATAATACCGACCCTACTGCCGAACCGATAACCTCGAACGTCAATAATGTAGTAGGTTGCCCCGAGTAAAAGGGATGCAATGCCAGAAGTCACTAATACGAATGAACTGGTCCAAAGATTTTCGTTTACCGGAAATACCAGGCCCCAGACGTAACCGATGGCAGTGGAAATAAGACCGCAGATCATCAGATAGATTACCTTTTCCGACTGAGATCGTTGGCTGATTAGCAGTTGGCCGGTAAGCAGTCCTGAGATGCCCGATACAATAGCCGGGAAGGTGCTAAGTATTCCTTCGGGATCCCATGTGCCTTGCCACATTTTACCGGGAAGGAACTCAGTGTCAATCCAGGCAGCCAGGTTTACTCCGGGTTCCAGCATTACGTGCCCAACGCCTGGGATAGGGATCAGGGTCATCGCAAGGCAATAGGCGACCAATATGATGCTGGCGATAATTGTCTGTTGGCGAAATGTTGTATTCAGAAAAATAAAAGCGCAAGGTAAAAATACGAATGCGATGCGTGGGAGGACGCCAGTGTATCTTAAGTCGTTGAAATTAAAATCGGGCAGCAAATTCAGAAATATACCCAGTGCATAGAGTTTAAGGAACCTTATCACGATCTTTTTGTAAAGCGGTGCTTTTGGATCAGTCAGCTTTTTATGGTATGACAAGACAATGGAGATCCCGACAATAAAAAGAAAGAAAGGTGCGATAAGATCAGTGGGTGTTAGACCATTCCACACGGTATGATGTAAGGGCAAAAAAACATGCTCTTCATCCCCAGGAAAATTAACAAGGATCATCGCCGCTATGGTGTATCCACGCATGACATCCAGAAAGATCAGGCGATTGGATGGTGGTACGACCGTGTTCATTGATAGTGGTTCTGGTGCGTATTATTTTTTTACCGGCTCAGTAATGACGCCTAAATAACGGCCCATCCAGTAAGGCAATAGCCAGATGTCGCCAGCGCTGTATTCAGAACGGCCGTCATCACCTCCATCAAGGTCAAAACGGTTTGCGTTGTGCCTGCTCACGGGCAATTCATCTGGAGGCAAGACTTCCCTGGTAGTCTGTTCCCGAAAATTCGGTTCAAGCATTTCAATATCCTTGCGATGGCTGTTGACCACTTTCCAATGTATCAGGTCGAGCGGATATTCCTGCAGATACCATACAGTTTCGTCCAGATCGAATTCGCTTGTTCCTGTGAGCGCTGTGAAGATGTTCCACGCGCCTTCTTTCTCGGGACGCTCACTTTGCCAATGATCTAGGATAGCCTCCTTGAATTTTACTTTCAAGGTGTCATTTAAGGCGTACTTGTACAACCCCCAGTAGCCGAGAAAATACATTTCATCATCAGAGTGATTCCAGGATTCAGATAACATCTTGCTCCAGTCATCCGCGGTGTCAGGAGCTTTTCCGATTTGCCCCATCGGTCGCATGAGATTTTCATAGTAACCGTATTTTGTCATCAACTCCATTGCTTTGGACTTGTAAGCCTCTTTTTTTGTAAAATGATAGGCGGTCTGTAGCATGGCAATGATGTTAGAAGAATTGATTTTTCTGTCACCAACACCTATAGGCCGGGCGTTAACATAGTCTGGATTCCATCTGCCCCATCGTGTCGGTTTTCCATCCCAGTCCACCAGGTACAGGTCATGATCGAGTGTATGTTGCATCAGTGAATCGATCAACGTAATAGCCCGACGCTTCAGATCACTGTCTTCCACCAGTTCCGCCATAGCGGAAAAAACAAAAATATGACCGATCGCCTCATCGCTGCTGGTTGTTGATTTCCAATCCCATTCCGGATGGGATGCTCGTCGCCATGGCACATCATCATATTTGTAACCACGTCTTTCAAATGATCGTGAAGGAAATCCCTTTACGTTGTTGATTGCGTACAACCTTTCCATGGCCTCCATTGACTCTCTGATATTTTGTAGTGCCTCGGGCGATTTTGTAACCGCATAGCGAAATACTTCTGCACCCAAATACATTGACGTCCACAACCCATCATTATCAGAATCTTCCAGCGATCCTGTAGCAAGACTTCCGTCTTCCATGTAGCCCAGGGTGCCGTTGAACCCGTGACGGATATGTCGCGCACGGACCTGATCTTCGTAATACATGGCCTTATCTTGTAAGGTCATTGACTTAATGGATATTTTAGCCAGTCCCTGGTCTGTAAGAATCAGGATCGAGTTCAAGGGTCCGTCCTCGATGTCAACAACACGGTCAGACGGTAGCCATCGCTTTGACGCATAGTATTTGAATTTACCGTCGTCGCCTTTTGTAAATGCCCCGCGCGTTGTGCCAAACCAAAGACTTGAGTCAATTTCACAAATGGTTGTTATTTCTGTCCACGGTAATTTCTTATTAACGGATCCTTTCACCTGTTTTGAATCTGCGTCAAGCGTAAAATAGCCATCGTTCGTTCCGACGACGATGTCTGCATAGCTGTTTGCTAATGCAAGCGCTGTCAGGTTCTTTCCGTGAAAAACGTCGCGCAACGCTTTGTCAGCCGGGAGGTACTGGAAAATGGATGAATCACCGAGCAACCAGAAGAGTGAGCGCTTTTGGTCGAAGCGCATACTCTTAATCCTTTCTTTAGAGGCGCCCTGCCAGGCAATGACGGAATCCTGGATGAACTGGAGATTATGTCCGTCACTGATGAGGAATGAAAAATCAATTCCCCCCTCAAGGATATGCGCCGCAGGCAGCGTGTGTCTTGCATAAAGTTGTCCAGCCCAGGCGTTGCTAAATACAGCTTTGTCATCTACGTATATGAAGTGATCCCTATAGGTCGTCAGGCCCTGGATCTTTTTATCGGCCAAAGGCCTGTACGTCTTGTCGGCAACGAGCTTCCCGGGATAGAGAAAGGCACCGTCAAATGGTTTC
>Ga0193753_10002186_pt1 | contig 15783 bp, 8 predicted proteins | sample H1c2metaG_FD_144925 | JGI IMG/M metagenome (GOLD analysis project Ga0193753, IMG submission 144925) | Soil microbial communities from a riparian zone of the East river system, Colorado, United States - H1c2 | ecosystem: Environmental > Terrestrial > Soil > Riparian zone | place: USA: East River... | reverse complement strand
CGCATCCGGTTCGAGCTTTTGAATCGCCCGCTGCATCTCTGCGACGCCGTCGACGTCCTGGCGCTCCATCTCGACGAGCTCGAGGGCTGCGTACGTTCGCAGCGGCATTTCGAACTTATCGGCCAACATGACGGCGACCATCTTGCCCGGGCCTTTGCGGGTGCCCTTCCAGGTGTCGACGTCCGCGCTGGTCACCTTGCAGCCTGCTGAAGCGCCGACGGCGATCACGAGCCCGCAGGATGTCAGGAGGCGAAGCAACGGCCGGGGGCCGTGAACAGGTGGCATGAACCTCTCTCCTCGCGCGACGTTTCCCGAACCAGCGTTGCCCGTGCGAACGGACCCGCGCATGGCGAGGCGGTCAGATCTTAGAGAATTCACGTTTGCATTCAAGAGCTTTGAATTTTTCGCCGGAGGCGCTCGGACACTGATGGTACGCCGCACACACGTTCGGCTGCTGGATTTTTGACGGAACGTCTTTGCGAAGGCACTCTGTATCGCCCACACGTGCGTCAATCCGCGACATCAGGTGCCGGCGCAAAGCTCGGCCGCCGACACGAAATTTTAGGCATCGTTTGCTTCTCGCTCGCGGTGCTGGCCGCCCTCTCGCTCTGGTCGTACGACGTGCGAGGCGGCGAGAACTGGATCGGGCCGCTCGGCGAGAGCATCGCCTCGGTGCTCGGCCGCGCGTTCGGCTGGACCGCGTGGCTCGTGCCGGTCGAGCTTCTGCTCGCAGCTCTGCATTGCATGCGGCTGATTCGCCCGGCGTCCGCGGTCGGCCACGCGGCTTCGGCGTTCTCGCAGCTCGTGCTCGGGTGCGCGTTTCTTCACCTCGCGTTGCATTCTGCGCCGGCCTTTGGCGGCCAACCGTCGGGCGGCGTGCTCGGCGAGCTGCTCGGTGAAGTGCTTCGTTCGATCGTGGGCAACGTGGGCGCGTACGTCGTTTGCGTGGCCGCGCTCACGATTGCTCTCATTCTCCGCACCTCGTTTTCAGTCGTCGCGACGACCCGCGGCGTGCTCGGGTTTTCCGCGACGCAGAGCAAGGGCTTGATGGAAGTGCTCACGGACGGGGTGCGCAGCCTCTGGGAAGCCTGGCAAGCCGCGCAAGCGATCGAGCGAGAAGAGCGCGGGCGCCCGGCGCGCAGCTCACAGCGGCGAAGCAAGCCGCGCGCAAAGCCTGCCTTGAAGAGCGGGCCTCCGGCGTTGCCCTCCACGGCTGAGGCTGGTGCGGTGCGGGTAGACGGCAGCGGCGGCAAGCTCGCGGCTGGCAGCGGTACGGCCCGCAGCGCCTCGAGCGGCTCGGGTGCACTCGCCGCTCCGAGCGACGAGGAGCTCGAAGGCGAAGAGGAAGAGCTCGAAGCCGACGAGGCCGAGGCGGAAGTCGACCCGGCTCCACGCGGCCGCAAAGGCAAAAACGATCGCGGGCCTGTGATCATCGCTCCACGGGCTGAAGTGAAATCATACCGGCCCGCTAGCCCGGTGCCTGCGCCCCCGCGCAACTCTGGGCCGTTCATGCTGCCACCGACCGAGCTGTTGAGCGAGGTGCCGGAAGACATCGTCGAGATCGACGAGGACACGCTCAAGGAAAACGCGAAGCGCCTCGTCGAGAAGCTCGAGGCCTACGGCGTCAAGGGTCGCGTCGACGAGATCCACCCCGGTCCGGTCGTGACGATGTACGAGTTCGAGCCGCAGAGCGGCACGAAGATTTCGAAGATCGCCGGCCTGTCGGATGACTTGGCCATGGCGCTCGCCGCGCAGAAGGTCCGGATCGTCGCGCCGATTCCGGGCAAAGCGCGCGTCGGTTTCGAGCTGCCGAACGAACACCGTCAAACCGTCTATCTGCGCGAGCTGCTCGAGGATCCGGCGTGGCAGCAGATGCAGGGCGCGTTGCCGGTGGCATTCGGCAAAGACATCGTCGGTAAGCCGGTCTTCGGTGACCTCTCGAAGATGCCGCACTTGCTCGTCGCCGGTGCGACCGGCGCAGGCAAGAGCGTCGGCTTGAACGTCATGCTCGTGTCGCTGCTCACGAAGAAGACGCCGGAAGAAGTGCGGCTCTTGATGATCGATCCGAAGGTCGTCGAGCTCGCGGTGTTCGACGGCATTCCGCACATGTTGCTGCCGGTCGTCACCGACATGAAGAAGGCGTCGCTCGCGCTGCGTTGGGCCGTCGACGAGATGGAGCGGCGCTATCAGCTGTTTGCAGACGCCGGCGCGCGCAACCTCACGACCTACAATCTAAAGGTCGACAAGGTCACGAGCGGCGAGATGACGGTCGCTGCGTTTGCACCGAAGCGTGCGGGCAAAGTGCGCGCGCTCGATGCGGATGGTCAGGAGCTCTTGCTCGACCCGGTCGATTCCGAGCGCGCGGATGCGGAAGATTGGAAGCCCGAGCGCCTGCCGAGCATCGTGCTCGTCGTCGACGAGTTCGCCGACTTGATGATGGTCGCAGCGAAAGACGTCGAATCTGCCGTCGCGCGGCTCGCGCAAAAAGCGCGTGCAGCCGGCATTCACGTCCTGCTCGCGACGCAACGTCCGAGCGTCGACGTGATCACCGGCATGATCAAAGCGAACTTCCCTTCGCGCATTGGCTACAAGGTGTCGCAGCGAGAGGACAGTAAGACGATCCTCGGTCGCACCGGTGCAGAACACCTGCTCGGCATGGGTGACATGTTGTGTCTACTGCCGGGCACGAACGACTTGAAGCGTGTGCACAGCGCCTTTATCGGCGAAGACGAAGTGAAAGCTGTGTGCGACTTCCTGCGAGCGCAGGGTGATCCCGTGTACGACGACGACATACTGAGGCCGCGTGACGAGGACGAAGAGAACGTCTTCGGTAGTGCCGAAGTGTCGGACGATCCCCTCTACGATCGCGCTGTCGCAATCGTCGCGCAGGCAGGCTATTGCTCAATTTCACATATCCAGCGCAACCTCAGCGTCGGCTACAACAAAGCCGCGAAGCTGGTCGAGCGCATGGAGAAAGAGGGCGTTGTCGGCCCTGCGAGTGGAAAAGCCGGCGGCCGACGTGAAGTGTTCATCGAAGCGCGCTAAAGCCAGCGGCTACGACGCTCGATGATCGCCAGCTGCTCGTTGCATGCGCGGTTCTGATACCATGATAGACGGAGAGGCCATCGTGTCTGACACTCAAGATTTTCTCGATCTCCTTGCTTGTCCGAAGTGTCACTCGGAGTTGCAAGTAGTCCCCCAGCCCGAAGGCTTCGTGTGTGAGGCCTGCCAGTTGCTATACGCGCTCGAGGACGGTCTTCCGAATATGTTGATCAGCGAAGCGCGGCCGTGGCCAGCGGGCGGGTCGGCTGCTTCAGTTTCTGCCTAGGAGGCTCATGGCGATCGATCCTGTCACCGGACGTGTGCTGCCGAAAATCCTCGTCGTCGAAGACGATGCGGACCTCCTGGTGATGATCAAGACCATGTTGCAGGCGGTCGGTGAAGTGACGTTGGCGCGTGACGGACAAGACGCGCTCGATCTGCTGAAGTCCGGGTTCAAGCCCGATGTGATCGTGACGGACTTGATGATGCCGCGGATGGACGGGCTGACGCTCGCAAAGACGCTGAAGGGCGATCCGAACATCGGCAACATCCCGCTCGTGATGTTGACTGCGAAGAGCGGGCCGATGGACATGATCACCGGCATCAACGCAGGTGCGCGGCACTACGTGACGAAGCCGTTCAAAGCAGCCGACTTGATCGACAAGGTCAAGAAGGCGCTGACGAGCCGGCGTAGCTGACGCTAGTTCTCACGTTTGACGTCGACGTCGACGTTCACCAGGGCGGCTGCGGCTCGGGCGAGACGAACAGCACGACGTTTCCGTTTTCGTCCGCCTGGGTATGCCCGATCTCGACGCCACGCGCGTTCGGCGTCTTCTCGTCTTCGACCGTGTAGGCGTGCACTTCCGCACCAGCGAGCGTGCCTTTGCCGCTTCCATCCATGTAGCGCAGGTTGCCTTCGATCAGCGCGGGCGCACTCAGCTCCACTCGCGTCGTGAAGTCTTCAATCCGCGAACCACCGACGTTCAATCCAGGTTGGATCTGCCAGGCAAACCCGCTCTGCGCCGGCGGCTTCACGATCAAGTCGTACACGCCCACGTCGACGTAGAACTCGAACGCACCGTTCGACCGGCTCGAGGTCTGCCGCGAGCGATTGTAGATCGGCACGGTCAGGTCGTTTTCGGCGAGCATCATGGTCGTGTCGATGCCGAGCGCGACCGCGTCGATCGTCGCGTTCGCCATCGGCAGCATCTCGCTGTCGAGAATCTTGCCGTTCAACTTCGCCGGTACGCGCAGCTCGAGCAGATCGGGCTCTTCACTTGCGGTGACGATCTGGCGCTTCTGCGCGAAGATCTCGCAGTTGACCGCAGCTGGCGGCGTCACGAGCACCACGTATTCACCCGGCATTACACGCGCGCAGAAGCTCTGGGTGGTGTTGCTCTCGCGCGTCGCACTCGTCGACACGCTGAATGACGCCGAAATGCCCTGCGGCAAGCTGTTCAGCGCCAGCGCGCTCGAACGCATCGAGACGAGAAGGTTTTCGGTGCCCTTCTTCGCCTCACACAACTGAATCGAGCCCTCGTACGCAATCGGCTGTGGCATCGACGGCAGGTCCACCGCCAAGTCGAACCCGTTCGTCGCCTTCACGCTCGTGCTCGCTTCGCGCTTGAACGCCGAGTCGTCGATCGTGAACGTCGGCACGAGCGGCCGCGTCGCATCGCAATCGTCCTCGTCGCCTGTGGTGAACGACAAGTTCAACGCGTTGCTCTGTTCCGGCGCGATCTCGACCCGAAAGCTCGGCAGCGTGTCGAACGCGAACGCCAACAGGGGGCGCCCGTCGCCGACTGGTTGCGTGTTCGACAATACCTGGCCGGTCTCTTTCGATCGTGCCCGAATGTTGAGCTTTTGGCCGACCGGGATCGTCGGCACGTTGCGAATCAAGAAGCTCTGCGTGACGCGCGGAATGTCGCCGTAGTCGATGTTCAGCGGCTCGCTCGGATCGGCCGTGAACACTTTCACGTACGGCGGGACCATCGACTCGATCGGCTGCACCATCACGCGGTACTCGATGCCGGCGAGCAGCTGCACTGAAAACGTGCTGCGCAGCGGGCTGACCGACGAGCGAGTCTGAACCGGCTTCGCGAGCGTTTGCGGGGCCTTGATCGGCACGAACGTGAGCTGAGCATTGATCGGCTCGGCCCCATCTCGAACGACGCCCGTGATCATGGTCGGCACTCCCAGCGGAAAGTCACGGCGACCACCCTGGAGCGAGAACGGACCATACAAAATCGGGAAGGGCTGCGAGCCATCCGGCATGCGCTTCGGCGTGACTTCGAGCGTGACGGCGAGCGGCGTGTCGACGGCCGGCGTCACGCACACGCCCGCCTGACAACTCAAGTCGGTTGCACAGTCGGTCGGGAGCGAGCACGTGTTCGGTGCCGCTGCCGGCTGCTCTTCGTCGAAGCTACAAGCGGCGAGCCCACTCAACCAAATCAGCGAGCACACGACCACGTAGCGCACGCAGTGTGCGCTCGCGGTTCGCTTCGGCTGAACGGCTTGCTGCATACTTACGGCTTGGTCGGCATCGAGGTCGACGGCGCTGTCGTCAGGAGTGCGCACGAAGTGACGATCCCTTGCGCCGCAGTGGGATTGGCGGCGGGATTGCCACTCATTTCCCAGATCCAAAAGGTTGCGCGACCGACGTCGTCTTCACGGAGCGGGATGCCGAACAACTCAGGGTTCGTCGCGCACGGCCGCGCGAAACGCGAGCTCACTGCGATCTCGACCTTCGTGCACGCGCCCGGCCTGATCTTCGAGCGATCTACGATGAGCGGGGACTGGGCGCGCTGAGGCTCCTGCGTCTTCATGATCGGCGTGTCGCATACGTACTCGGGCATCGACTGACCGACGACTGACAGTCGAGCCTGGATTTCCAAGTCGTCGTCGATGTTGTCGTCGCGCACGGTGATGTTCAGCCGAAGCTCGTTCTCGTTGTTCAGGTCGAAGGCAACGATGCTCCCGATCGGTAAATCCGGCGTATCCACGACGACTGGAGGTACCTGCGTTTCTTCGGGAAATTCTTCTGCGCTAGTCACGACACAGCCACCCACAAGCACGCAGTTCCAGGCTGCGACCAAACATCTGGACAGCTTATAAGCAAAGCTCACGCCAGCCGCTTGGTTCGAGAAAAACCGCGGGATTCTCACGACTTGGGCAACGCTAGGTTTCGTGCGCCGTGACATCGCTGTCAGCTCTCACGCAGGATGCGCAGGGTTTAGAAGGTCGGATTCGGCTCTTTGGCGTCGGGTTCGCGCTCGAGATACCGGAAAATCGTGCGCGGATCGACACCGAGGTCGCGGGCGGTCTTCGTGCGGTTGCCGTTGTTGCGCTCCAGCACCTCGAGGATGTAGCGGCGCTGAAAGTCTTCGCGCGCCTGCGTGAGCGTTTTGATCGGATTGACTGCTTCGGGAAGCATGTCGAGGTCCTCGACGCCGATCAGCGTCTTGTCGCACATCACGATCGCCTTCTTGATGCGGTTCTCGAGCTGCCGAATGTTGCCGGGCCAGTCGTACTTGCGCACGGCGATCAGCGCGTTCGGCGTGTAGCCTTTGACTTTCCCACCGAGCTCGCCGGCGTACTTTTGCAACAAGTACTTCGCGAGCACGAGGATGTCGTCGCCGCGGTCACGCAGCGCCGGCAAGTGAATGTTGATCACGTTCAGCCGGTAAAACAGGTCTTCGCGGAAGTTGCCGGCGCGCATCTCGTTCTCGAGCTCGCGATTGGTCGCCGCGACCACGCGAATGTCGACGCGCTCCGGCTTCGTGTCGCCGACCTTGATCACTGTCTTCTCTTGCAGCGCGCGCAAGAGCTTCACTTGAAGCGGCAGCGGCAGCTCGCCGACCTCGTCGAGGAACAACGTGCCGGTATCCGCGAGCTGAAACTTGCCCGGACGGGTCGCGACGGCACCCGTAAACGCGCCGCGCACGTGACCGAAGAGCTCGCTCTCGATCAAGTTCTCGGGAATCGCGCCGCAGTTCACGACGATGAACGGCTTCTCGGCGCGATCACTGCGGTCGTGCAGTGCGCGCGCGATCAGCTCTTTGCCGGTGCCGGTCTCGCCCGTGATCAACACGCTGATGTCGGTGTTCGCAACCTTTTCGACCGTGCGGAACACTTCGAGCATCGTCGGGCAGGAGCCGATGATGTCGCCGAACCGACTCATCTCGAACTTCTGCTTCAGGTTGTCGAAGTCGCTCTTCAAGCTGTCGAGCAACAGCGCGTTCTGCAGGATCAGCGACGCTTGCCCGGCGAAGATCGCCAGCACATCGAGCGAACCTTCCTCGAACAAGTTCACGATGTTGTCGTTGCCGACGTACAAAATCCCGAGCAGCTCGCCCTGCGCCATCAGCGGCGCGCACATCACCGAGCAGAGCTTGAGGTTCATCACGCTCTCGCTCGTCTTCCACTGCTCGTCGTGAAGCGCGTCGCTCACGATCAGCGGCTTCCGACTCTCGATGACGCGCTTGATGATGCTGTCCGAGAGCTGCCGCACGCTGTCGATCAGGTTCTCGTGCTTCAAGTTGCGCGCGACCGCGACGCGCGGGCCGTCGGCTTCGACCAAGATCACGAAGCCCTTGTCGGCGTTCGTCACCTCGATCACGGCGTCGAGCAGCGCGGAGAGCAGGTCGGGCACCGACCGCAACTCCATCAGGCGCTGGCTGAAGTCGTAGAGCTTGCGCAAGCCGGATAGCTCCGTCGAAGTTTCTTGCTGCTCGGCAGCCGTGACTTCGTCGTACAGCGAAAAGGCGAGATCGATGTTCCCGAGGGTCAGTCGGTCGCCGTGGACCAACTTTCCACGGCGCTTCTTCTTTCCGTTCAGAAGCATCTCGCCGCGCGCGTCCACTTCCGAGAAGTTGAACTCGCGGCCGTCGAAGATTACTTGTGCGTGGTAGTCCGAGAGGCTCTCGTGGTCCACAGCCACGTCGTTACCCTTCGCCCGGCCAACCGAGGTGATCTTTTTGTAGATCGGAAAGATCTTCGGCTTACCGTTCGGCACCATCCACTTGAGACAAGGCATCGCCGCGGCAGCATAGCAGATGTAGGCCGCAGCGCGGCTCGTCTGCCCTCAATCCGTGTCCGCCGCCCAGGGCGGCGCCGAGTTGGTCCGCCGAGCCCCATGATGGCGACTCGGCGGACGCTTTTCGGCGGACGCGACTCAACGGGCGGCGAAAGCGGCGTTAGCTGCAGCCCATGCTGGAACCGCAGTTCAAGCACTTATAGCAAGCGCCGTTACGTACGGTGATGTGCCCGCAGGTGTCGCACATTGGGGCGTCGCCCATCATCTCGCCGAGCTGCTCGTCGATCGTATGCGCCTTGTGGACTGCAGCCACCTGCTCGAACAAGCCCACCTGGCGTTTGTCGTCCGGCTGCATCACCGGTGGTGGCAACGCGCGCGCCGCTTGCTCCGCCTGGTTACCCGCGCTCGCGTCCGTCGGGTTCGACAGCTCTTCACGCACCTCTTGCGGCGGGACGTGTGCGAGGTCGTAGCGCTTCATGTACTCCACGCCGAGCACGCGGAACACGTAGTCGATCATCGACGTCGAGAACTTCACGTTCGGATGGCCCTCGACCGTACCGGCCGGCTCGAAGCGCGTGAACGTGAACTGGTCGACGAGGCTCTCGAGCGGCACCCCGTGCTGCAGACCCATCGACACGCTGATCGCAAAGCAGTTCATCAGCGAACGGAACGCTGCGCCCTCTTTGTGCATGTCGATGAAGATCTCGCCGAGCGAGCCATCGTTGTATTCGCCGGTGCGCAAGAACACCTTGTGGCCGCCCACGCGGGCTTCTTGCGTGAACCCGCGACGCTTCTTGGGTAGGCGATGGCGAATCGACGACGGTGGCGTAGCGCCCTCGTCTACGAACGGCGCGGGTTGCGATGGCGAGGTCTTGGTTGTGAGCACTGGCTCTGCAACCGGTGCGGACTTCGCCACCTTCTTGTCCTTGTCTTCCTTCTTGCGGTCGCTCGTCGACAGCGGCTGGCTCGACTTGCAGCCGTCGCGGTAGAGCGCCACGGCCTTGAGCCCGAGCTTCCAGCCTTCGAAGTAGACGTTCTCGATGTCTTCGACCGTCGCCTCGTTCGGCAAGTTGACGGTCTTCGAGATCGCGCCCGACAGAAACGGCTGCGCCGCGCCCATCATGCGAACGTGCGACATCGCCGGCAAGAAGCGCTGGCCGATCGCTCCGCAGCGGTTCGCGCAGTCGAATACCGGCAGGTGTTCCGCCTTCAGGTGCGGCGCACCCTCGACGGTCATCCGACCGATGACCTGGTCGTTCAGCTCGTCGATTTGCTGGCTGGTGAGCCCGAGCTTCGACAGCACGTTGAACCCGATCGCCTTGTACTCCTCGGGCGGGATGCCGAGGCGCTTGAACGCCTCTGCACCGATGACCCACGGAGCGAGTGCTTGCGAGACGTGGAACACGCCCGGCAGCGCCGTTTCCGCTTTGCCGATCTCGGTTTCGTTCAAGCCCTTGGCGAGCAGCCACTGCCGCGAGGCGTGGGGTGCACCGGTGAACGTGTTGGTGCCGCTCACGTACGCGACGATCTCGCTGACCTCGCGTTCGCCGTAACCCAGCTTGCGAAGTGCACCGGGCACACTTTGATTGACGATCTTGAAGTACCCGCCGCCGGCGAGCTTCTTGAACTTCACGAGGGCGAAGTCCGGCTCGATGCCGGTCGTGTCGCAGTCCATCAGCAAGCCGATCGTCCCGGTCGGCGCGAGCACGGTCGCTTGCGCGTTGCGGTAACCATTGCGCTCGCCGAGCTCGATCGCCTCGTCCCAGCAGGTGCGCGCCGCGGCGAGCAACTCGGGGGCGATCTCGAGTTCGTCTTCGCTCGCGTAACCGGCGCGACGGCCGATCTCGTTTACGGCATCGCGATGCATGTTCATCACGCGCAGCATCGGCTGGCGATTCTTCTCGAAGCCCGGGAACGAGCCCTTCGTCGCCGCGATCTCCGCCGAAGCTCGATACGCTTCACCGGTCATGATCGAGGTGAGCGCACCGCACCACGCGCGGCCGGCCGCACTGTCGTACGCGACGCCTTGGCGCATGAGCAGCGTGCCGAGGTTCGCGTAACCGAGACCGAGCGGACGATAGTCGTGGCTGTTCTGCGCGATGGTCGCAGTCGGATAGCTCGAGTAATCGACCAAGATCTCCTGCGCCAGGATCAACAAGCGCACGGTGTGGCGGTAGGCATCGATGTCGAAGCGACCTTCGTCGTCCAAGTACTTCGTCAGGTTGATCGACGACAGATTGCACGCCGAGTCATCCAAGAACATGTACTCGGAGCACGGGTTGCTCGCGTTGATGCGCTCGGTGTTCGGGCAGGTGTGCCAGTCGTTGATCGTCGAGTCGTACTGCACGCCGGGATCGGCGCACGCCCACGCGCTCTCCGCGAGCATCTTCCACAAGTCGCGCGCTTTGTACGTGTTTGCGGCTTGGCCGGTGGTGCGGAAATAGGTGCGCCACTCGCCGTCGCCCTCGATCGCGCGCATGTACGCGTCGGTCACGCGAACCGAGTTGTTCGAGTTCTGACCCGCGATCGTGTGATAGGCGTCGCCGTTGAAGTCGGAGCTGTAGCCCGCCGCGATCAGCGCGCCGGCTTTGCGCTCTTCCTTCACCTTCCACTGGATGAAGTCGACGATCTCCGGGTGGTCCATGTCGAGGCAGACCATCTTGGCCGCACGACGCGTCGTGCCGCCGGACTTCGTGGCGCCCGCTGCGCGATCGAGCACTTCGAGGAAGCTCATCAAGCCGGAGGAGGTACCGCCGCCGGAGAGCTTTTCTTGATGACCGCGGATCGCCGAGAAGTTGCTGCCGGTGCCGGAGCCGTACTTGAAGAGCCGCGCCTCGTTTTTCACGAGGTCGTAGATCTTCATCAGGTCGTCATCGACCTTTTGAATGAAGCAGGCCGAGCACTGCGGCTGTTGATAGGCGTTCGAGGTCTCGACGATCGTGTTCGTGTCAGGCGACCAGGCGAAGTTGCCACCGCTGCCGGTGATGCCGTAGCGCTGGAAGAGGCCGCAGTTGAACCACACCGGGGAGTTGAAAGCGGCGTGCTGGTGGATGAGGAGGTAGCTCAGCTCGGATTCGAACGCTTCGGCGTCGGTGGCGCTGCCGAAGTACCCGCCGAGGCGCTCGCCCGCTTCGCGGATCGTGTGCGCTACGCGGTAGACGAGCTCTCGGGCGCTGCGCTCACCGCGCTTTGGATCGCCGTTGATGCCGGCCTTGCGGAAGTACTTGGAGACCGCGATGTCGGTCGCGAGCTGCGACCACTCCTTCGGGATCTCGGCGCCGCGTAGCTCGAAGACCACCGAACCATCGGGGTTCGTGATCACGCTGTTGCGGTCGAGTGTAGTGGTACGCAAATTCTAGTCCCCTCGGCTTTTCCGAAGTTTTCGGTTTACTGGATGATACAGCGCGCATGCTCGGTCCGACACCTGCTGCTCTCGTATCTACGCTCACTTGGCACCTCCCACAGTGCGACCCCGGAAATTCAGTTCCAACCGCTCCACGACTCCGTCTACGGCACCGCGAAACTCACTGTTTGTCCCCAGCTCATCCACGACTAACCAACCGCTTCGTAACAGCCTTTCCACAAGATGTAGTGAAGGCTGCGTACTAGAGACACCATAAGTTGTGGTCGAGAAGCTAGATAAGGCTCCGGTCCGCACCGCGTCAACAAAAAAGCGGGCGGACCTAGAAGCGCGGGAATTCAGGAGCCCGGAGGCCGCTCGGAAGCCTCTGTGGAGCTCCCGCAGCCGAACGCACCCTCGATCGTGGGCCTTGGATCGAACCGGGCCGACCACGCGCTCGTGTCGCACTGGGTCGCGGATCTTGCACTGCTTGAAATGACAATCCGTGACATGACACGTCTAGCGATCTTTAGAGCTCGGGGTGGCAAAAGCAAGTTTCATCTTCGGTTGCGGCGAAGATCGGCTCCTTGGGCTAATCAGCCGCCATTCGGGGCGGAGGGCACGACATGTGGGGGTAGGGCGCTTAAACGGCACGACCCGCTTTGGACGAGAACGTCCATAAAGCGGGTCGCGGGATTGGGTGTAATGCGGGCGCGAATGCGCCCTTCTGAGCGAGCGAATCCGTGAGCGACGAGAGGGCTCAGCCTTCAGGCAACAAGCCGAACGTCATGCGTGCTCCGCCGGTCGAAGTCAGTTTCGCGACGAGGCGACGTCCGGTGCCGTCGTAGTCCGCGTCGACGAACTCCCAGCCCGAGCACAGGCCGTTCTTCATTTTGGTGCTCTTGTTCGTGTCGTTGCAGAGCGTGCCGATCTCCATCGCGAGCACGAGTTTGGAGCCGCCTTTGCGTGGATCATTTTTCACCGCGATCGCAACTTCCATCGGGTTGCCGCCGCCTGCGCTGATCGGCGTGCTGAAGTCGAGTGGCGTCGCGAGTGGCACGAAGCCTTTTTGCACTTGGGCTGGGGCGATCTTTTTCGTCGCCTTTTTCAGCGTGACCAAGCGTGAACGCCCGACTGGCAGGCCTTTCGGAAACGTCATCGTGATGCCGGTGCCCAAGTCGAAGAGGGCTCCGGTATCGGTATTTATTGCCTGCGTAATGCTTCCCTTCCCGGTGAAGGTCGGCATTGCAACGTCTTCTGCGAGGGCGGCTGAACCACACACCGCCGAGATCAGAGCCACCCAAGCGAATCGAACGGTCCGTGCAGCCATGATTGCGTTCCTCCGTGCGTCAATAACAACGTACGTCGATGCGTCGCAATCCATTCTAGACCGTGCAACTTTTGGGATCACCTCTTCGGCAAAAACCCGGCGGCTCGCACATTCAGTGTGGGTCGCGGGGCTGAGGGTCTAGTTCCCGGCGTCGTCCTCGACGCCGCCGTCGTTCGCAGCGTGTCCAGCAGCGCCGCTAGCTCCGGCTGTGTGTCCGCCGCCAGAACCGCCCTGACTGTTTGCCGTGGATCCGGAGCCCGCGAGGGCGGCGGTGCCGGCACCGCCCGCGCTGGCGCCGGCAGCGCCCACGCCGACGCCGGGCGGTTGAAAGCCAGGTCGGTCGACGCTGCCGCCCGAAGAAGCTTTCGGCGGCTCGAGGCCCGGGCCGCAACTGCTGCCAAACCCAAGCGCTACGAGCAGGACTGCGGCTGAGAGCTTCTTCATCCCCTTTGAACAGTCGTTCCTGGGCGCGAGATCTTTCCGATCGGCGCGCGTCAAACTAGAGGCAGAGGTTCACTCTACGCCGGCGTCTTCATCGCCCGAGGCTGCGCCTGACCCGGCGGCGGCTGCGCCTCCGGGAGCGCTCGATCCTGCAGCTCCGACGGGGGTCAGAGCTCCCGGCGAGCCGGCAGTAGATTGCGGGCTGTTGGCTGGGGGAGTGGTGGTGGTTGGAGTGGCCGGGGCTTGCGTCGGGTTCATGCCGGACGGGGTGCCCGCCATGGTCGGAATGCCGGCGGTTGCGCCGCTGCCAGCGACGGAGCTGCGAGCTTGATCGTTCGTGCCGGGTGGTTCGAGTCCGGGTCCGATGCAGCTCGCCGTGCACAGCCCGAGGAGGGCGGCGAGTGCGAATCGGAGGAGGGTGGTCGCCCTCGATGTCTCGGAGTCCCGCATCGACGTGTTTGGTATGCGGGTTTGCCGCGGCCGCGTCCAGCTCACAAGCAGCCGCCGCTTTGGGCGACTGCTAAGGCGAGGAGGGGGGCGACCCGCAGCCGCATCCCCGCGATCTGGAACAGAGAGCGGTTGGGCCGAGAACGGTACTGCCCACTATCGTTTCGATCGCGAGGATTCGACGGCGCTGCTCTCATCAACGCGTCAGTTGCTACCGGTCGCGGGGATAGAGCTGCGAGTTGCTCCCCCATCCGCTTAGCAGCCGCCCAAAGCGGCGGCTGCTTATATGGTGCCGACGAGAGGAGTTGAACCTCTGACCTAGCGCGTATGAAACGCCCGCTCTAACCAACTGAGCTACGTCGGCCTGCTCTAAATTCCGCGGCCAAAAAAGCCGGCGGAGTATTGGTTGCCACATGCGGTCATGTCAATCACGAGATCGTGGCGCCACAGCTGCGGGTATTTTTCGCCCGCGCATTTGCAGCAGCCGAAGCTGCGGCTGCTTGTACTAAGCCCGCGCGACCCGCGGTTGCGCAGCCGGCACGGCCGCGCCCTCCCCATAACCCCGAGTCGGCGCCTCAAACCCGCAGCTCGTCCCGTCCTTCACCACGACCTCATCCTCCCAGGGCACCCGATACTCCCCCGCCACGAGGTCCCGCATATACGTATACGGACAGTCCTTCGCCCCGCCCTGCACCGCGACATACCCGCGGTGCCCGAACTGGTAGATGTTGTTCTCCACCCCCCAAACCCGCCTCGCCTCCCGCACAAGGTCGGGTCTCAACTCGCAGGTAACGATCTCATCCGCGCGATGGCTCCCCATCGCCATGGGCGTTCCATCGAACCCGACGAACATCCCTTCGCCCATCGAATCGAACGTCCCATCACTCCCGCACATGCAAACCGACGCCGTGTACATCAAGTTGCAAAACGCGTTCGCCTGATTCGTGATCTGCCAAGCATGCCGAATCGGCGCGGTGTACCCCGCCGTCCTGATCATGATCTCCGCCCCGAGATAAGCGCACTCGCGGGCCATCTCCGGGAACATGCCGTCGTGACAGATGATCAACGCGAGCTTGCTCCCGTTCGGTCCATCACACACGGGAACGCCGAGATCCCCCGGCTCCCAAGGCTCGACCGGCACCCACGGATGCAGCTTGCGATACTTCAGCTTCACCTCGCCGGCGTCATCGATGATCAACCCAGTGTTGTACGGATTCCCGTTCGGGTTCCGCTCCATGATCGAGAAGCAACCCCAAATCCTTTGTGAACGACAGGCCGCGCGAAACGCGTTCACTTCAGGTCCATCGAAGTCGCACATGATCGCAGGGTTCGTGTCCATCGAGAGCCCGTGCAGCGCGTACTCGGGGAACACGACTAGATCCATCGTCGGCATGTTTCGCCGCGCCTTCGCGACGAGCTGACAGATGCGATGACACTGCGACTCGAGCTCGAGCGTCGTGCTGACCGTCGGCAGCTGCAGCTGCACGAGACCCACCACCACACCATTCGGAGTTTTGTTCAAACCACCAAGACCACTCATACGCGCCTCCTGCGATTCGAGATGGCGCGACAATAACCCCGCTTTGTTTCGGGTGAGGTCGTGGTGACGGCTGCCGCTAGCGGCTCCAACGAACTGTCGAAATCGCGCCCGAGACGACCTTGTTTTGGTTCAAGCCCTCGGGGTTCGAAATGAAGATCCCGCCGCGGGACGAAGCAAACGCGACCATGCGGCAATCCGGTGAAAACGCGGGATCTTGGTTCGTCCCTTGGCCTTGCGTGAGGCGCTTGTATTCACCGCTCTTCAAGTTGATCGTAACGATGTCGAAGCCGGCGCCATCTCGCGCCGTGAACGCGATGACCGGGTTGTTCGGGTCGGAGCAGAACGCGGGCGTCTGGTTGTAGCTGCCCTTGTACGTGACGCGCTGCACGTTGCTGCCGTCGCCGTTCATCGTGAAGATTTGCGGGCCACCGTGGCGGCTCGACACGAACGCGATCTTGCCTCCCGGACCGCAGGACGGGCTCACGTCGATGCCGGGATCGCGCGTCAACCGCGTCGGCCCGCCACCATCGATGTTCGCGCTATAGATCTCGCTGTTTCCGTCGCGCGAGGACGAGAAGTACACGCGCCCGTTGCAGATCATCGGGCCG
>Ga0193753_10002185_pt1 | contig 15784 bp, 15 predicted proteins | sample H1c2metaG_FD_144925 | JGI IMG/M metagenome (GOLD analysis project Ga0193753, IMG submission 144925) | Soil microbial communities from a riparian zone of the East river system, Colorado, United States - H1c2 | ecosystem: Environmental > Terrestrial > Soil > Riparian zone | place: USA: East... | reverse complement strand
AATCGTCGTCCCTGTCGCGGCCACGACCGCGGCTGGGACGACCGCAAGCACAATTACAAGCACGGCAAGGGCCGTGGCCGCGACAGGGACGACGATTGAGCGGGTTCGCCCGCCATTCGAGCTGAAACCGAAGGCGGCGTCGGCACAGGCGTCGCCTTCGTCGTTCAACGGGGCATCAAACACCCGGTGCTAATCTGTGGTCAGCCCATCCGGTTCAGAGGAGTTCCTCATGCGCATTCCATCCCTGGTCGTTGCCGCGGTGCTGGCGTTGGCGGCGTTGCCGTCGACGGCGCATGCGGCCGGCCCGATCGATTGCAAACTCAGGTTCAGCATGTCCGGCTGGTCGGTGTTCTACAAGACCTCCTCCGGCGAGGGCGTGGTCAGCTGCGACAACGGACAGAGCCTGCCGGTGCGGATCAGCACCAAGGGCGGCGGCATCACCTTCGGCAAGTCGCGCATCGACAACGGCATCGGCGAGTTCACGGGCGTGTACAACATCCGCGACGTACTCGGCGGCTACGCGGCGGCCGAGGCGCATGCGGGCGCCGGCAAGTCCAGCAAGGCGCAGGTCGTGACCAAGGGCAGCATTTCGCTCGCCCTGGCAGGCAAGGGCTCGGGCTGGGATCTGGGCGTATCGTTCGGCAGCTTCGTGATCGAAGCGCGCTGAGTCCGGCGCTGCCGCCTGCGCTCAGCGCGGCGAGATCACGCCGCTGTCGGAGGCATCGGGCATGTGCAGGGATTTTTCGACGTCATCGCCCAGCCGGTGGGCGAACCAGCTGAGGCTCACGCCATAGACCGCAGCCAGCAGCGTAAGCAGGCCCAGCCCGACCAGCCAGCGCCGCAGGCGGCCGGAACGAGGGTGATGGCTATGGTCTGGACGCATGTGGAGTTCGCAGGCAGGTCAAAGATGACAACGCGGGCCACGCCCGGGCACGGCCAGCATCGATCCAACCCCGCCGGCTGCGGCACAATCGCCCCATGACGCTCCGCATCGCGCCCCTGTTGTGCCTGTTGCTGCTGCTGTCCGCCTGTAGCCGCGATGCGCCGCAGTCCGGCGCCCCCGCGGCCGCGCTGCCGCCCTTCGATGGCGATGGCCGGATCGGCTGGCAGGGCGTGCTGGCCTGCGCCGACTGCGACGGCATCGATACGTCGCTGGCGCTGAGCCGGGCCGGCGAACAACGCGACTACCTGTTGGTCGAAACCTATCTGACCCAGGATGGCGGCGAACGCTTCGTGGAGCAGGGCCGATGGCGCCAGCAGGGCCAGGCCCTGATCCGGTTGCAGGCGATCGACGGCGGCGAGCGCGTGTACGCCTTGCAGGCCGATGGCCGCCTGCAGCCGCGCGACGGGCAGGGTCGTCGCTTTGCGCGCCGCGACGGCGACTTCCTGACGCCGATGACCGCGTCGAGCGGATTGTGAGGCGCGCGATGCGCAGCGAAGGCCGGAGGAACGTGTCGTGGAAGCTTCGATGATCCGCGCATCGACGCGATGGCTGCTGGCGATGGCGCTGCTGCTGGGCGGCATGCAGACGGCTGCCGCCGTCGATCCGCCGAAAGGCTGGGAGCCGCGCAGCGGCGACGCCTGGGTGGACCGGCAGCTCGACGACATCAACCGGTACGGCGAGCGCTATCGCGACGCGTTCATCGACGAACTGGTGCGTTACCAGGGCGCGCCCAGGGAACTGGCGCAGGAGATGCTCGCGCAGCGCGGCTGGAAGCCCGGCGACCTTTATTACGCCTGCGCCATGGCGCAGGCGATCGGCCAGCCCTGCCGCAATGTGATCGCCGAATGGACCCGCGATCACGACGCTGGCTGGGCCGGCGTCGGCAAGCGGCTGGACATCGCGCCGGGCTCGCCGCCATTCCGCAAGCTCAAGCGCGGTTTCGTGGACAGCTACGACCACTGGGGGCGACCGCTGGTACTGGACGCCGAACTGCGCCGGGCGTTTCCGGATCGTGGCAAGGCGGCGTCCGAGCAGGGCGGTGCAGGCGGCGCCAAGGCGGCACGGAAATGATGCTGCGCGGCTTTCCGACCGCTGCTTTCGTAGGTGCGAATTCATTCGCACGCTCTACCGTGCGTTGCGAAAAAGCGTGCGAATGAATTCGCACCTACAAACGGCGGGCTCGGTATCGGAGCTGACGATCGCGCGGTTCGACGACGAAGGCCGGGATGCCGCCACCGCGGCCACCGCGCACCTTTCGAAACCTTAGCCGCCTGCCGCTATCATGGCGGCATGGCCATCGACTATCGCATCGAGGATTACGCAGCGCAGTGGCGCGACGACTTCGCGCGCCTGAACATCGATTGGCTGCAGCGCTATTTCGTGGTCGAAGCGGTCGACAATGAAGTGTTGCACGACCCGGAAACCCATATCCTCGATCATGGCGGCCATATCCTGTTCGCGGTCGACGGTAACGACCGCGCCATCGGCACGGTCGCGCTGAAGCACGAAGGCGAGGGCGTTTACGAGCTCACCAAGATGGCGGTGGAGCCGGGCCATCAGGGCGCCGGGATCGGCCGCGCGTTGATGGTGGCTGCATTGGCGGCGTATCGGCGCATGGGTGGACGTGAGTTGTTCCTGGAATCGAGTTCCAAACTCACACCGGCGCTGACCTTGTACGAGAGCGTGGGTTTCGTCCACAAACAGGCGCCGCGTCCCGGCTCGCATTACCAGCGGGCCGACGTGTACATGGTCTGGGAATCCGACCAAACTCCGTAGAGCGGAGCTTGCTCCGCTGCTCTTTGCTTCGGCTCTTCGTAGCAGCGGCTTCATCCGCGAGCTCTTGTTGTTTGCCGTCATCCCTCGCTGCGCTCGGGATGACAGCCAAGGGCTCACATTTTCGCGAATCGCATAAAAAATTACGCATTTTTTACGGCGGCGCCTGCCTCGTGACATAGAGGCTTTACGCGGCCCAGGGCCATATTGGCGTGGTCGGCGGAATGTCTCCGCCAGGAAGTTGGCCATGTCCCACCAGCAAGCAAGCACGCGCATTATCGGCGCGTTATCGGCCGCGCTTGCGGCCGTATTCTCTTTTGGCGCGCAGGCGGCCGAGGTCACCGGCAATGCCACGCTGACCACCGATTACGTCTGGCGCGGCAGCACGCAGACACAAGGCGACGCGGCCGTGCAGGCCGGCGTGAAAGTGGCCGGCGAATCCGGTTTCTACGGTTCGGTGTGGGCCTCGAACGTCGAGTTCGCGCCGGAAACGCACGCCAGCAGCGAGTTCGATTTCACGCTGGGCTGGGGCCATAGCCTCAATGAGGACTGGGCGCTGGAGATCAACGCGTTGCACTACCGCTATCCGTCGACCACGGTCGATCTCAACTGGACCGAGCTCAACGGCACCGTCACCTGGAAGGGCAACTACTGGGCTTCGCTGGGCTATTCGAACGAAGCGCTGGGTTACGACGAGAGCGGCGTGTATGGCCTGGTCGGTGCCAAGTTTCCGATCAACGACAAATTCCGTTTCGAGGCGGCCGTGGGTTATTACGATCTCAAGGACCTCAACGGCGACGACCGCGACGATAGTTACGCGCACGGTCTGGTCAGCGCCGTATGGGCCTTCAAGGCGCCGTTCGAGGCACGCCTCACCGCGCACGCCACCGATTCCAAGGCCAAGGAATTCTTCGGCGAAGACTTCGCCGGCAACCGGATAGAAGCGGCGCTGCAAGCGTCGTTCTGAGAGAGGAGAAACTCCCATGCCTGGCTGGTTAGCACTGATCTGTGCGATCGCTGTAGTGATCGCGGTCGCTTATCTCCTGTTCGTGATCCTGTATCCCGACCGCTTCTGAGCCCCTGACGATGAACGAATTCCTGTTCGTATTCGCCCTGGCGATCGGCCTCGGCTGGCCGCTGGGCCGCTATCTGGCCGCAGTGATGCGCGGCGCGCCGATGCGCGTGGACGTATTGTTCGGCTGGATCGAAAAACCGGTCTACCGGTTGCTCGGCACCGATCCGTCGCGCGGCATGAGCTGGCGCGGTTACGCCAAGGCGTTCGCGCTCAGCAACCTGGTGGTCGGCGTCATCGTCTGGCTGCAGTTCATGACCCAGGCCTGGCTGCCGCTGAATCCCGACGACATTCCCAACATGCGCTGGGATCTGGCGCTGCACACGATGGTGTCGTTCCTCACCAACACCAATCAGCAGCACTACTCCGGGCAGGCGCAGCTGTCGTACCTGTCGCAGATGGTCGGCATCGTCGGGCTGCAGGTGGTCACGCCGATGATGGGCCTGGCCATGGTCGTCGCTACGCTGCGCGCCTTGTTCGGCGGCCGCCAGGAAATGGAGCATGCCGCTACCGAAGCTTCGCACGGACATGCTGCCGAGAACGAAGATCGCGATGTCGGCAACTATTGGGCCGACGTGGTCCGCTCCACGTTCCGCTTCATGCTGCCTTTGTGCCTGGTGCTTTCCGTTCTTCTGACGAGCCAGGGCGTGCCTTCCACGCTCGCGGCCGGACCGACGGCGACGCCGGTCGACGCGAGCGCGGAAATGAAGGCGCAGAAGATACCGCTCGGGCCGGTTTCGCCGATGGTCGCTGCCAAGCAACTCGGTTCCAACGGCGGAGGTTGGTACGGCCCGAACAGCGCGGTGCCGTTGGAAAATCCCACGCCGTTCTCCGATGTGCTGGAAATGGTGGGAATCCTGCTGATTCCGATCGCGATCGTGTTCATGATCGGGCCGTTCACCCGTCGGCGTCGCCTCACCGCGATGGTGTTCGGCACGATGTTGCTGATGTCGATGGCGTCCACCGGGCTGGCGATGTGGTCGGAAGCCTACTCCGCCACCAGCGCAGATCCCGCGCTGATGGAAGGCAAGGAGGTGCGCTTCGGCGCCGAAGCGTCGGCGTTGTGGTCGACGGTCACCACGCAAGTCAATAACGGTTCGGTCAATGCCATGCACGACTCGCTGGCGCCGCTCACCGGCATGGTGGCGATGACCAATATGCTGATCAATTCGATCTGGGGCGGTGTCGGCTGCGGCCTGCAGCAATTCCTCGTGTACCTGCTGCTGAGCGTATTCCTGGCCGGCCTGATGACCGGGCGCACCCCGGAACTGTTCGGGCGCAAGATCGAAGCGCCGGAAGTCAGATTGCTGGCGTTGCTGATCCTGCTGCAGCCGCTGGTCGTGCTGGGCTTTACTGCCGTCACGATGGCGCTGCCGCAATTCACCGGCAACTCCAATCCGGGCTTCCATGGCATCAGCCAGGTGTTCTACGAGTACACCTCGGCCTTCGCCAACAACGGCTCGGGTTTCGAAGGGTTGGGCGATGCCACTTACTGGTGGAACCTGACCTGTTCGCTGGTGCTCGCGTTGGGCCGCTTCCCGGCCTTGATCGTGCCGCTGGCGGTAGCGGGCCTGATGGCGCGCAAACGCGTCGCGCCGGAAAGCATGGGCACGCTGCGGATCGAATCGGCCACGTTCTCGCTCACCCTGATCGCGGTGATCGTGATCCTGACGGTGCTGCAATTCACGCCGGCGCTGGTGCTGGGCCCGGTCGCCGACCACCTCACGCTCGTCGCGCACTGAGCGGGGAACTCCAATGACTGAAATTACCTATAAAACAAAAACCCGCGCCGATCATCCGGCGCTGATCGACGCCGATGCGTTCCGCCAGGCCTTGGTCGAATCTTTCGTCAAGCTGGCGCCGCAGCATCTGGTCAAGAGCCCGGTGATGGCGATCGTGATGATGGGCACGATCCTGTCCGCGCTGATCGCGCTCTTTGCGCAAGGCAATGCGGCCTTCGGCTGGGCGGTGACCGTCATCCTGCTGGTGACGGTGCTGTTCGCCAACTTCGCTGAAGCCGTAGCGGAGGCGCGCGGCCGCGGCCAGGCCGCATCGCTGCGCAATGCGCGCCGCGACCTGACGGCGCGCAAGCTGGACGGCGGCGTCGGCAGCGAGAAGCGCATTCCCGCCTCGCAGCTGCGTCCTGGCGACCTGGTGATCGTGTCCGCGGGCGAGCAGATCCCCGCCGACGGCGAGATCGAGCGTGGCGTCGCCACCATCAACGAATCCGCGGTCACCGGCGAATCCGCGCCGGTGCTGCGCGAGGCCGGCACCGACCGCTCCGGCGTGATCGGCGGCACCAAGGTGCTGTCCGACGAGATCATCGTGCGCGTCACCGCCGAGCCGGGCCATAGCTTCCTGGACCGCATGATCGCGCTGGTCGAAGGCGCCAACCGGCAGAAGACGCCGAACGAGATCGCGCTGACCATGCTGCTGGCGGCGATGACGCTAACCTTCCTGATCGTCTGCGCCACGCTGCCCGCGCTCGGCGCCTTCGTCGGCGTCAAGGTCGATACGCTGCTGCTGATCGCATTGCTGGTGTGCCTGATCCCGACCACGATCGGGGGCCTGCTCCCGGCGATCGGCATCGCCGGCATGAACCGCGCGCTGTCGGCGAACGTGCTGGCCAAGTCCGGCAAGGCGGTCGAGGTCGCGGGCGACGTCGACGTATTGCTGCTCGACAAGACCGGCACCATCACCCACGGCGACCGTCAGGCCACCGTTTTCCATCCGCTGGCCGGCATCGACACTTCGCAACTGCGCGATGCCGCGCTGCTGTCGTCGTTGGCCGATCCGACGCCGGAAGGCAAGTCGATCGTGAAGCTGGCGCGCGAGCAGGGCAGCACGGCCGCCGAGCCGGAACGCGCCGATTACGTGCAGTTCAGCGCGCATACGCGGATGTCCGGCGTCGACGTCGATGGCCGTGTGATCCGCAAGGGCGCCGGCGATTCGATCGTCAAGCACGTGCAGTCCCTGGGCGGCCAGGCCGTGCCGGAGCTGATGGCGCGCATCGACCAGATCGCGCGCAGCGGTGCGACGCCGCTGGTGGTCGCCGAAGGCAAGCATGTGCTGGGCGTGGTCGAGCTGTCCGACGTGGTCAAGCACGGCGTCAAGGAACGCTTCGCCAGGCTGCGCGCGATGGGCGTGCGCACGGTGATGATCACCGGCGATAACCCGCTGACCGCAGCCGCTATCGCAGCGGAGGCCGGCGTCGACGATTTCATCGCCGAGGCCACGCCGGAGGACAAGCTCGCTCGCATCCGCGCCGAGCAGGCCGGCGGCAGGTTGATCGCGATGGTCGGCGACGGCACCAACGACGCGCCTGCGCTGGCGCAGGCCGACGTCGGCCTGGCCATGAACTCCGGCACGCAGGCGGCGAAGGAAGCCGGCAACATGGTCGACCTGGACAGCGATCCGGCCAAGTTGCTGGCCGTGGTGGAAATCGGCAAGCAACAGTTGATCACGCGCGGCGCACTGACCACATTCTCGCTGGCCAACGACGTGTCGAAGTATTTTGCGATCCTGCCAGCTATCTTCGCCGCTGCCATTCCACAGATGGCCGCGCTCAACATAATGAACTTGTCGAGCCCGACCAATGCGGTGCTGGCGGCGCTGATCTTCAATGCGTTGATCATTCCAGCACTGATTCCGCTCGCCCTGCGCGGCGTACGTTTCAAGCCGGCCAGCGCAGTCTCGCTGCTACGCCGGAACATGCTGATCTACGGCGTCGGCGGCGTGATCCTGCCGTTCATCGGCATCAAGTTGATCGACCTGCTGCTGTCAGCGGTCGTGGGAGCCTGAGATGAATACTCGTAATTCCGCATTGGACAATGGCTACAGCCTGCGCGCTTCGCTCGGCCTGGCCGCGGTCGCACTGCTGGTGATGGGCCTGCTGTATTCGCTGGCCGGTGCCGGCCTCGGCCGCGTGCTGTTTCCGTACCAGGCTACCGGCAGCATCATCGAACGCGATGGCAAGGCCGTCGGCTCGGCGCTGATCCCGCAGCCCTTCGTCGCCGACGGTTATTTTCAGGCGCGGCCCAGCGGCCCGAACTACGATCCGATGGCGGCCGCCGGCAGCAACCAGGCGCGTACCAACCCCGATCTGCGCAAGCGCATCGGCGAGGCGCGCATCGCAGTCGCGGCGCGTGAGGGCATCGCCGCTGCCGATGTGCCGATCGAACTGATCACACAGTCCGGTGGCGGACTCGATCCTCATGTCACGCCACGTGGCGCGCAGGTGCAAGCTGCGCGCGTGGCCAAGGCGCGTGGGCTGGACGTTGCGCAGGTCGAGCAGCTGATCGCGCAGCATACCGAGGGGCGGCAGTTGGGGCTGTTCGGAGAGCCGCGTGTGAATGTGCTGGCGTTAAATCTGGCGCTGGATGCGAAGAGATGAAATTCCTTAATCCGTCAGCAGGGATCGATACTTCCCGTCCGTCATTCCAACGAAAGCTGGAACCTATTTTGATTAGGGCGTTGAACGCTTGGAAGCAAATGGGTCCCAGCTTTCGCTGGGATGACGGATGGGTAGGACTGCGTGTTCTGAGAAGCGCGCCCATGTCACCTAGCGCACAATAGCCACATGACCGGCGCCCGCGAAACCCAGGCTAACGCCCTGCTCGGCGAGCTCCAGCGCGAGCGTGGCGGGCAGTTGAAGGTGTTCCTGGGCGCGGCGCCGGGCGTCGGCAAGACCTACGCGATGCTGTCGCGCGCCGCCGAACTGAAGCGTCAGGGCAGGGACGTGGTCGCCGGCGTCGTCGAAACCCACGGCCGCAGCGAGACCGCCGCGTTGCTGGAAGGGTTGGAAGTGCTGCCGCGCAAGCAGGTCGAACACCGCAACCACCGGCTGCAGGAGTTCGACCTGGACGCGATGCTGGCGCGCAAGCCGCAGGTCGCGCTGATCGATGAGCTGGCGCACCGCAACGTGCCCGGCAGCCGCCACGAACGGCGCTGGCAGGACGTGGTCGAACTGCTTGATGCCGGCATCGATGTCTACACCACGATCAACATCCAGCACCTGGAGAGTCTCAACGACGTCGTGCACCGTATCACCGGCGTGCGCGTCACCGAAACGGTACCCGATGCCGTATTCGACCGTCTGCGCGACATCGTGCTGGTCGATCTGCCGCCGCGCGAGCTGATCGAACGCCTGAAGCAGGGCAAGGTCTACGTGCCCGAACAGGCGACGCACGCGCTGCAGGCGTTCTTTTCGCCGTCCAACCTCACTGCATTGCGCGAATTGGCGATGCAGACGGCGGCCGACCGCGTCGACAACGACCTGCGCGACGCCAAGGCCGCGCGCGGCGTGGGCGGCATGGGCGTGCGCCGCGGCGTACTGGTGGCCATCGACGGCCGCGGCCAGTCCGAATACATGGTCCGGATCGGCCGGCGTCTTGCCGAGCGCCGCGATGCGCCCTGGACTGTGGTCACGGTGCAGGCCGGACGCATCGCCGATCCCAAACAGCAGCTGGAAATCGACCGCGCGTTCGCACTGGCGCGGCGCCTGGGCGGCGACGCGGACGTGGTGCAGGGCGGCAACATCGTCGACGGGCTGCTCGACCATGCCGCGCGCATCGGCGCGTCCACGATCGTGCTCGGCCGCACCCGCGAGCGGCCGTGGGCGCGCATGTTCAACCGCACGCTGACCCAGCAGCTGATCCAGCGCGGCGCGCATTACGAACTCACCATCGTCAGCACGCCGGAAGCGCGCGCCCGCGCGCGGCGTTCCTGGCGCGACGTGCGCGGCCTCATGAACGGCAGCGATGCCACGCTGGCGGTCGCTTCCGCGGCGGTCGCGGTGGCGCTGGCCTGGCTGGCGGAGCGCTGGGTCGGACTCGATGACCTGTCCCTGATCTTCATCGTCGCGGTGGTGCTGGTCGCCACGCGCACGCGCATGGTCGCTGCCGTCCTGGCTGCGATGTTGTGTTTCCTGGCCTACAACTTCTTCTTCATCGATCCGCGCTACACCCTGTTCATCGGTGCGCGCCAGGGCGTAGCGACGGTGTTCCTGTTCCTGCTGGCGGCGCTGGTCGCGGGGCGGTTGGCATCGAAGCTGCGCATGCAGGTGCTGGCCTTGCGCGCCTCCAATGCGCATGCCACGGCATTGCAGAGCCTGAGCCGGCAACTGGCCGCGGCCGCCGACCTTGGCCAGGTGGTGCGTGCGGGGCGCGAAGCGCTCAAGCGCACGTTGGGCATGGATGCTTGGCTGCGCATCGGCGAGCAGGATTTCCTCTCGCCCGGCGTGCCGCCACCCGACGACAAGGCGATGGCCGCCGCCGCGTGGAGCCAGAAGAACCAGCAGCCGGCGGGCCGTCATACCGATACGCTGAATTCGTCCGACTGGTGGTTCCTGCCGCTGGCCGACGAACGCGAAACGCTCGGCGTGGTCGGCCTGCGCTTCGCCGAAGGCGTGCAGAAACCGGGTATCGAACAGCGGCGTCTGGCCGAAGCGATGACCCAGGAAGTCGCCCAGGCGATCGTGCGCACCCGATTGGTCGACGATCTCGAGAACGCACGCCTAGGCAATGAGACCGAACGACTGCGTTCGGCGCTGCTGTCGTCGGTCTCGCACGACCTGCGCTCGCCGCTGGCATCGATCATCGGCGCGGCCAGCAGCCTGGATAATTACGCGGCATCGTTGAACGACGATGACCGCCATTCGCTGCTCGAAACGATCCGGCTGGAAGGCGAGCGCCTGGACCGCTACATCCAGAACCTGCTCGACATGACCCGGCTCGGCCACGGTGGGCTGACCTTGAACCGCGACTGGATCGGCGTCGACGAGCTGATCGGCTCGGCCGTGGCGCGGATGCAGCGATACCAGCCGGAGGCGCGTTTCGAGGTGTCGGTCGAATCCGGACTGGCGCCGATCTGGGTGCATCCGGCGCTGGTCGAACAGGCCTTGTTCAACGTGATGGAGAACGCTGTCAAGTTCTCGCCGCCGGGCGCGGCGGTGGGTATCGACGCGCGACGGGTCGACGGCGCCACCGGATCGGGTGCGGGGCAGGCTTTGCGCATCGACGTGCGCGACCGCGGCCCGGGTATTCCGGAGGACGAACGCAAACGCATCTTCGACGTGTTCTACAGCGTCGAACGCGGCGACCGCGGCCGCGAGGGCACCGGCCTGGGCCTGACCATCTGCCAGGGCATGATCGGCGCGCACGGCGGCAGCGTCGAAGCCTTGCCGGGTACGGATGGCCACGGCACCACGATCCGCATTACCCTGCCGTTGATCGATCCGCCACCGAATCCATCGCCCGCCGATGAATGAGATACCCGTCCCCGGATCCGTTTCCGCGCCGTCGCCGCGCATCCTGGTGATCGACGACGAGCCGCAGATCCGCAAGTTCCTCGAAATCAGCCTGCGCGCGCAAGGTTACGCAGTGATGCTGGCCGAGAACGGCGAAGCGGGGCTGGCCGCCCTGGCCACGCACGGCGCCGATCTGGTCATGCTCGACGTCGGCCTGCCGGATCGCGACGGCCACGAAATATTGCGCGAGCTGCGTGGCTGGTCGCAGGCGCCGGTGATCATGCTGACCGTGCGCGCCGGCGAGGCCGAGAAGGTCGCCGCGCTCGACGGCGGCGCTAACGATTACGTCACCAAGCCGTTCGGCGTGCAGGAACTGATGGCGCGCGTGCGTGGACTTTTACGCATGCATGCGCAAGCGGCGGAGGCTGCGCCGCTGTTCGACGACGGCCATCTGCATATCGATCTGGTGCGGCGCGAAGTCGAACTCGATGGCGAACCGGTCGCGCTGACCCGCAAGGAGTACGCGCTGCTGGCGCTGCTGTTGCAGCATGCCGGCCGCGTGGTCACGCAACCGCAGCTGCTGCGCGAGGTATGGGGGCCGACGCACCAGGACGACACCCACTACCTGCGCATCCTGGTCGGCAAGCTGCGCCACAAGCTGCACGACGATGCCGCCGCACCGCGCTACATCGCCACCGAACCCGGCGTGGGGTTGCGTTTCATAGGCGAATCTCGCTCGCGCGAAGCGTCCTGAGGTTATCTGCGGCGAATCCGCCCGACGGCTTCGCGCCCAACTTAATTTTCGAGTCATGCGTAACGGCATCGATGGATCAGCCGTCCGGATATGGTTGCCGCGCTTCCCCCCTTTGAAAAAGGGGGCAGGGGGGATTTGCTTTAGGCGAAAGCACAACAGAAGCAAAAGCAAATCGCCATGCGATTCCCAGCCCTCGCTTGCGCGAGGGCGCTCAGTCAGACGCAAGCCTACGGCTTGCAAGCGCCTGTCTTCGCCCCCCTCGATCCCCTTTTCCAAAGGGGGAAGAAAAGCAGGCTGTGCTCGATTCCAGCATGCAGGACATCCTTTCGGCGGCTTCGCGACGGGTCTGTGCGAGGGCGGCTGAAATAGTGTTACAGGGCCGACCGCTAGTATTCTTGGGCCATGTCCGCGTTGTCCTCCCTGCCGTCCCTGCTCCGGATTCTCATGCTCGGCCTGTTGATGGCCGGTGTAATGATGAAACCCGTGCTGGCGATCGCGTGCGAGATCCACGACATGCAGAAAATCGTCGCAGCCGAACCGGCCGCTGCGGCTGACGCACCCGGCCCGGGCTCCGGCGAGAGCTGTTGCTCGCTTCCGGATTGCAACGATTGCTGCGCCCACACAACGGCTTTGTTGCCGATACTCAACCTGGCGCCAGCGGCGCCCATGGCCGCTTCCTCGCTGCCATCGCTGTCGGTGGAGTTCGAGCCGACCGCCTTTCCCGTGGCGTTCCGACCTCCGATCCCGGCCTGACGCAGTCCGCCGGCACAGGCCGGCCGATGTCGTTATCCAATCGGAGAATTCCCATGTGGTTGCGCGTGGCGGCGATAGTCGCCCTGTCGTTTGTGCTGTGCGATTTCGCGCGGGCACAGGCGCAAGAAAAAATGCTGACGCTCGACGACGCCTTCGCCCGCGTCGCCGAGTCCCATCCCGACCTGCGCCTGGTGCGCAGCCGCAGCGAGGTGCTCGCAGCCGAACGCGATGGCGCATCGCTGCGCCCGCCACTGGTCGCCGGCGCCAGCCTCGAGAACGCCTTCGGCACCGGTGCGGTCAGCGGGCTCGATCGGGCGGAACTCACCCTGACACTGGCCTCGGTGCTCGAACGCGGCGGCAAGCTCGACGCGCGCCGCACGCTCGCGCAGAGCCGGATCGACGCGCTCGCCGTCGAGCGCGAAGCGAGACGCCTGGACCTGCTGGCCGAAGTCGCCCGGCGTTACCTGGCGATCGTGGCGGCAGGGCATCAGCGCGATATCGCACGGTCGGACATCGCGCAACGCCAGCGCACCGTCGCCGGGGCACGGCAACGGTTGCAGGCAGGGGCCTCGCCGGAATCGGTGCTGCTGACCGCACAGGCGGCGCTTGCGCGCGCCGAGCTGGATCGCGATCGCGCGGAGCAGCGCCTGCTCGCTGCACGCCAGCACCTGGCCGCGCTGTGGGGCGAGCGCAATCCGACCTTCGACGTCGCCGCCGGCAATCCGCTGGCACTGCCGGCGGTGCCCGATTTCGCAGTCCTGGCCGAGCACCTCGAGCGCACGCCAGAACTCGCGCAGTTCGCCGGTCAGCGCCGGATCCGCGAGGCGCGTCTGCAACTTGCGCGCTCCGCGACCTCGGCCGATCTCGACTGGCAGATGGGCGTGCGTCGTCTGCAGGAAACCGACGATGTCGCGCTGGTCGCCAGCCTGTCGATGCCGTTGGGCGCCAATCGCCGCGCCCAACCCGATATCCGCGCCGCCGAAGCCGAGCTGGCCTCGCTGGAGATCGAGCGCGAAGCCAAGGGCTTGTCGCTCTACTCGACGTTGGCCGAGGCGCACGGCCGTTATCGCGTTTCGCAGGTCGAAGTGGTCCGCCTGCAAGACGATGTGCTGCCCAAACTCGGCAAAGCCGAGGCTGCCGCCGAGCGCACCTATCGCGCCGGGGCCATCAGCTATCTGGAATGGGCGCAGCTGCAATCCGAGCGCATCACCGCACGCAAGCAACAACTCGACGCCGCGCTGGACGCACAGCGCGCACTGATCGAAATCCAGCGGCTCACCGGCGAGGCGTTCGTCGCCGCTCCCGCCGCGCCCACTGCACAAGGATCCATCCCGTGAAGCCTCAACCATTGATCGGCGCGCTGGCGTTGACCCTGCTCCTCGTCGCGTGCGGTGGCAAATCCGAAGCTCCAGACGAGCATGGCGGCGCTGAGGCCGCCGGCGAACATGCCGAGGCCGAGGAGGCGAGAAAAGGCGGACACGGCGGGCGTCTGCTCGAACAGGAGGGTTACGCCGTCGAGTTGGCCATCGCCGAGGACGGCGCACCGCCCAGGTACCAAGCTTGGCTGTACCAGGACGACAAGCCGCTGCCAGCGAATGCCGGCAGGGTCGAAGTGCGGCTCAAGCGCCTGGGCGATGTCGCTGAGTCCCACGCACTCAAGGCGCAGGACGATGGCAGCCTGATGGCTGGCACGATCGTCGGTGAGCCACATTCGTTCGATGTCGAAGTGCTGGCCAACATCGGCGGCAAGGCGCTGCGCTGGGCGTATCCGAGCTACGAAGGACGCACCGGGATCGCTGCCGGGATCGCGCACGAGTCCGGCATCCGCGTCGCACCGGCCGGGCCGGGCGTGATCGCCGACGAACACGAGGTGCAGGGTCTGCTGACTCCGGTCGAAGGCCGCATCGCCAAAGTGATGGCGCGCTTTCCGGGACCGATTCGCGGTTTGCGCGCCAACGTCGGCGACCAGGTGCGTGCCGGCCAGCCGCTGGCGACCATCGAGAGCAATCTGAGCCTGACCCGCTACACGGTCACCGCGCCCATCTCCGGTGTCGTGCTGGTACGCAGCGCATCGGTGGGCGCGGTGGCGAACGAAGGTACGCCGTTGTTCGAAATCGCCGACCTGTCCTCGCTGTGGGTCGACCTGCACATCTTCGGTGCCGATGCCCAGCACATCCAACCCGGCGTGCCGGTCACGGTGACCCGCATGAGCGATGGCGCCAGCGCCGATACCGTGCTCGAACGGGTATTGCCCGGCACCGCTACCGCGAGTCAGAGCACGGTGGCGCGCGCCACGATCGCCAATGCCGACGGACTGTGGCGACCGGGCTCTGCGGTCAAAGCACGCATCACGGTCGAACAGCAACCGGCCAAGCTTGCGGTGCCGCTCGCGGCACTGCAGAACTTCCGCGGCCAGGACGTGGTGTTCATCCGCAGCGGCGACACCTACGAGGTGCGTCCGGTCGAACTGGGCAAGCGCGACGGTCAGCAAGTCGAAGTGCTGTCGGGCATCAAAAAGGGCGACCCGATCGTGGTCGAGCAGAGCTACCTGGTGAAGGCGGACATCGAAAAGTCCGGCGCTTCGCACGACCATTGAGAACGCCGACATGCTCGAGAGAATGATCCGCTTCGCCATAGCGCACCGGTGGCTGATGCTCGCCCTGACACTCGCCCTGACAGCCGTCGGCGCGTGGAGCTTCACCCAGCTGCCGATCGACGCCACGCCGGACATCACCAATGTCCAGGTGCAGGTCAACACCGAAGCGCACGGTTACTCGCCGCTGGAGTCGGAACAGCGCGTCACCTTCCCGATCGAAACCGCGATGGCCGGACTCCCCGGCCTGGACTACAGCCGCTCGATCTCCCGCTACGGGCTGTCGCAGGTCACCGTGGCGTTCAAGGACGGCACCGACCTTTACTTCGCACGACAGCAAGTCGGCGAACGCCTGCAGCAGGTCAAGTCGCAATTGCCGGCCGGCGTGGAACCGGAGATGGGTCCGATCGCCACCGGCCTCGGCGAAATTTTCATGTACACGGTCGAAGCCAGGCCCGGTGCGCTTAAAGAAGACGGCACGCCGTGGACGCCGACCGACCTGCGCACCCTGCAGGACTGGGTGGTGCGGCCGCAGCTGCGCAACACGCCCGGCGTCACCGAGGTCAACACGATCGGCGGCTTCGCGCGGCAGATCCATATCACGCCCGAACCCGCCAAGCTGGTCGCGCTGGGCTTCACCCTGCATGACG